>ERZ1106973.2617-NODE-2617-length-12943-cov-3.765286_pt1 | contig 12943 bp, 8 predicted proteins | sample MGYA00403686_ERZ1106973 | MGnify/ENA primary metagenome ERZ1106973 (study PRJEB35170, sample SAMEA104062408) | human gut metagenome | biome: human gut; feature: human-associated habitat; material: faeces | place: Denmark | collected 2012-11-06 ...
GTTTTGCACGGAGAGGGAACATTCCGCAGAAAGAAGATTTTCTGCGTGATGATCAAGTACATATGCCCAATCTTTGCAGCAATTATTCTTATTAGCTCCGTTGCAAATGCATTCGGATGGATTTCAATGTAATTTAGTAACAGCACTGACATAAAGCCAGTGCTGTTATTTTATTAAAAAATTTATATAGATATCTTTTATCACTAACCCTTCTTTTGTCATGTTTTGATTTCACTTTCCCTTTCTTTTGTGTATACTATAAATAAGTGTAATTATAAAAAAGAAAGGGATGATAAATAATGATAGCTTCTATTGCACAGGGACTTTTAATCCCGTTTGCAGGAACATCGCTTGGCTCTGCCTGCGTGTTTTTTCTGCGAAAGACATTAAATAAACAGATACAGCGCGCGCTGACTGGATTTGCGGCAGGTGTTATGGTAGCTGCTTCTATATGGAGTCTGCTGCTTCCGGCACTTGAGCAGTCAGAAGGCATGGGAAAGCTTTCCTTTATTCCGGCGGTTGTCGGCTTTTGGATTGGCATTTTCTTTTTGCTGTTTCTTGATCACGTCACACCGCATCTTCACCTAAACAGCAAAGAATCTGAAGGACCAAAGAAAAACTTCTCGCGCACGACAAAGATGCTTCTTGCCGTGACAATTCATAACATACCAGAGGGAATGGCAGTTGGAGTTGTGTATGCCGGATGGATAAGCGGCGATTCAAATATCACTCTTATGAGTGCACTTATTTTATCACTAGGCATTGCAATTCAAAATTTTCCAGAAGGAGCAATTATTTCAATGCCGCTTCGAGGCGAGGGTATGAGCCGCCCAAAATCATTTTTAATGGGTGTGCTGTCAGGTGCAGTAGAGCCAGTGGCAGGTGTACTTACTATACTTGCGGCAGGAATTATAGTGCCGGTGCTTCCGTATCTTTTAAGCTTTGCAGCGGGGGCAATGCTGTACGTAGTAGTGGAGGAACTGATTCCGGAAATGTCAGAAGGCAGCCATTCCAACATCGGAACTGTCTTGTTTGCAGCTGGTTTTTCGGTTATGATGATTCTAGATGTTGCGCTCGGGTGACAGGAATCAGAAAGCGACAGAATGGCGTTACAAATTAGGAAGGAAAAAAGAGCATGGCACTTCAGTTTATTTCAGGAAATAGTATATCGGACCGCACGGCGGTAATGTACGAGACAATCTGCGCACAATCATGCAGACACCCAGATAAAAATTATATATTTCTTGTGCCGGAGCAGGCCACTTTGCAGGTGCAAAGAGAGCTTTCAGCCGTGCATCCAGATCATGTGCTTGGAAATATTGATGTTGTGAGCTTTGGCAGACTGGCACATCGTCTCTTGAATGAACAGGCAGGAAAGCAGGCAGTACTGCTTGATGATACAGGAAAGTCGATGATTCTTAGGCGCATTGCAGGAAAGGAAAAGCAAAGCCTTGAGGTATTTGGACGCAATTTAAATCAGAGCGGTTTTATTCAGGAGCTAAAATCAGTGATTAGTGAATTTAGTGCCTACAAAGTCACATCAGAAGTTTTAGAGGGAGTTCTTCCAACGCTTGAGAAGCGTCCTGCTCTTCAAAAAAAGCTGCGTGATATCGAAAAGGTCTATACTTCATTTTATAAGGAGCTTGGAGAGGAATATTTAACAGCAGAGGAGCTTCTTGGCGTTTTGTCACGTCTTGTGCCGCAGTCAGAAAAAATTCGCGGAAGCATCATCATATTAGATGGCTTTACAGGTTTTACACCGCTGCAGTATCAGGTTTTAGAGGAAATGCTCCAATGTGCAGAGCATGTTGTCTGTGCTGTTACAGAGGATGAAAAGGGCGGACGTGAAGAGTTGTTTTCCATGAGTCGCGAGATGAAAAATAAGCTTTTTGCGCTTGCTAAGGCACATCAAATTTCATGTGAGGAAAAAAATCATCGCTACGTGACAAAAAAACGAGAAGTGGCCGATGAGCTTGCACATCTTGAAAAACAGCTTTATCAGATACCGCCGAAACCATGGAATAAGCAGACAGATGCAGTTAATATTATTGCTGCAAAAAATCCCTCAGAAGAGCTTGGCTTTGTGATTAGAAAAGTTTTGTCTCTTGTGCGCGAAGGATATGCGTACCGCGAGATTGCAGTAGTAGCCGGTGATTTGTCTGTTTATCGTGATGAGATTTCACATGTATTTGATCAGGCAGGCATTCCTTATTTTATCGATCAGAAAAAAGGATTAAATACACATCCTTTGATTCAATTTGTAAAAAAAGCTCTTGCTGTTTTAGAGGAGCAGATGAGCTACGACAGCGTGATGGCATTTCTTCGAAATCCATATGTAGTAAGCGATGAGAATACGTTTGACGGCGACATTCTCTGTGAGGATTTAGACCGCCTTGACAATTACCTGCTTGCAGGCGGTATTGAGCGAATAAACAGATGGAAGCATCCTTGGGTTATGCCATATGACAATGCAGATGAAGAAGATTTATCACGTCTTAATCAGCTTCGTGAGCAGATCTTTAACTGGTTTGTGCCGCTTCGCACAGTCTGGGAAAAGCCTGATACAACTGTGCGCGAGGCAATGACAGCTCTTTTTTCCTTCATGCAGCAATTTAATATCGCATATAAGCTAAAGGCACAGCAAAAGGCTTTTCGTGAATCGGGAGAGAAATATTTGGCTAGCGAGTATGAGCAGGTCTATGCAAAGGTACTTGGTCTGTTTGATCAGATCGTAGAGCTGATGGGTGATGAAACATTAGAGGTGCGTGTGCTGTCAGACATTTTAGATTCCGGCTTTGAGGAGCTTTCGGTCGGCTTCATTCCGGCTGCTGTAGATCGTCTCGTTGTGGGAGATTTGATGAGAACGAGACTAGAGCATATTCGTGTACTCTTTGTCATAGGCTGCAACGATGGACTGCTTCCTAAGCGTGCAGACAGAGGCGGCATTCTTTCAGATTATGACAGAGAGATTTTAAAGGGCGCCGGTATGGAGCTGGCGCTCGCAGCGCGCGAGGAAGTATTTTGTCAGCAATACTATTTGTATCTGCTTTTAACAAAGCCGTCTCAAAAGCTTTATGTCAGCTTTAGTGAGACATCAGCAGACGGAAAGGCACTTCGCCCTGCTCATTTAAAAAATGTGATCACAAAGTTATTTCCAAAATGTCAGACATATGCGGCAGAAGATGCTTATCAAAAATTAGAGGGACTGATGCAAAAGGAAGACGGTTTCCTGCTTCTTATAAATGGTCTTCGCAGCTACTTAGACGGCGAGAAAGAGATGTGGTGGCAGGAGCTTTATCGTTATTACATGGAGGATGAATCTTTCAAAGAGCGCTTAGATATTATGCGCGAAGGACTTTTCTATGGCTACAAGACAGAAAAATTGGACAAGCAAATCGCAAAGAAGCTATTTGGCGGCGATCATGAGATTTCTATTTCGCGTCTTGAAAAATATGCAGCATGTGCGTATGCGCACTTTTTAACATATGGCCTTCAGCTAAAGGAACGCCGCCAGTTTGAGCTTGGAGCAGCTGACTACGGAAGCCTTTTTCATGCATCAATCAGTCATTTCTTTGAGCTTCTTGAAAAACGCCATTTAAATTGGAGAGAGATTACAGACACACAGAGAAATCAGCTCGTCGAGGAGAGTGTGGCAAAGGCTATGGAGGAATACCAGACAACTGTTTTCGACAGCAGTGCGCGAAATAAATCCATGGCAGGACGCATACGCCGAATGACAGACAGAACACTCTGGGCGCTTGGCTGCCAGTGGGAGCATGGTGCTTACGAGAAGACATGGCACGAGCTTGATTTTGGAAGAGCCGGCGGCAATGGCGTGACGCTTCCAGTCGAGGAAGGTCTGGAGCTGTCGCTTCGAGGAAGGATTGACCGTGTGGACTTTGCCGAGGAAGACGGTTCGCTTTATGTAAAGGTCATCGACTACAAATCAGGAAGTACAAAGCTTGATCTTGGAAAGGTGTACTATGGACTGCAGCTGCAGCTAGTGCTTTATTTAGAGGCGGCAATGGCTATGGCGGCAAAAAGAAATCCTAACCGAAAGCTTATTCCGGCAGGAATTTATTATTACAACATGAAGGATCCGATTGTGTCAGGTTTTGATATGACAAAGGAAGAGATAGAGGCAAAGCAGCAAAAGGAGCTTAGAATGAACGGCCTTACAAGCACAGAAAAGGCATCACTTCTTTTGATTGACGCAGAAGGCGGAAATGTCGTGTCAGGATTGGAGTACAAAAAAGATGGCAGTCTGTCCTCACGCGCACTTGTAATGCAGATCAGATGCATGAGCTTGGTCACTTTGCCAGAAAAAAAGCACTCGATCTGGCACGAGACATTTACGGAGGAAAGATTGACGCTTATCCGTATGAATATAAGAAGATGAATCCGTGTGAATACTGCGAGTACGGTTCTGTCTGCGGCTTTGATCTGCAGCTTGAGGGATGTCATTATCGCAGACTTTCTGCGCTTGACAAGGACGAGGTATGGCAGGAAATTGCGCGAGAGGAAAATAAGCAGACAGACAAAGAGGAGAGGGAAGATGGCTGACAATATGACATGGACAAGTGAACAAAAGCAGGTCATTGACCTGCGTGACAGAAGCCTTCTTGTTTCAGCGGCAGCAGGAAGCGGAAAGACGGCAGTACTCGTACAGCGAATTATAGAGCGCATTTGTGATGAATCACACCCAGTTGATATTGACCGTCTTCTCGTCGTGACATTTACTAACGCTGCAGCAGGTGAGATGAGAGAGCGTGTGCAGGCAGCAATTGCAAAGCGTGTAGAGGAGAATCCTGACAATGCTCATCTGCGCCGTCAGGAGGTATTAGCTGGTCATGCACATATTACTACGATTGACAGCTTTTGTTTGTCAGTGCTTCGCGAGCATTTTCAGGAGATAGAGCTTGATCCGGGCTTTAGAATTGCAGATGAGGGCGAATTAAAGCTTCTGCAGGCCGATGTATTAGAGGCACTTTTAGAGGAGGAGTACGAACAGGCAAGTGAATCATTTATTCATTTTATGGAGGCATATGCACCAGGAAAAGATGACGAGCGTGCCGTGCAGTTAATTTTGCAGCTCTATGGCTTTGCAGTGGCAAATCCGCGTCCAGAGGACTGGCTTAATCATTGTCTTGAAAGCTACGGGGCAGAAAGCATGGAGACGCTTGAAAAGCAGCCATGGATGTGTACAATGACAGAGCAGCTAAGGACAATCCTTTCTGAGACAGCAGCGCTTTATAAAAGAATGATCGCTGTCTGTAAGGATGAGGGCGGCATGGAAAGCTACGAGTCTGTCCTTTTATCAGAGCAGCAGATGATTGAATATGCATCAGAGGCATCAAAGTATGATGAACTTAGAGAACGTGTCAATCTGATTCGCTTTGGCAGCAAGCCACGAAAGAAAAAGACTGATTCATTCAGCGAGGATAAAGCAAAACGTGTCTGGGATATGAGAGAACAGGCAAAAAAGCAGATAAAATCGCTGTCAGAGGACTATTTTGCCGATGATGACGAGCGTCTTCTTCAAAAGCAGCATCTTGCGGGGGTACAGGTAAAGGAACTTGTGCGCCTGACACATGCCTTTCTTTTGCGTTACAGCGCAGCAAAACGAAAGAAAAACCTTGTCGATTTTGGGGATCTGGAGCATTTGGCATTAAACGTGCTTAGCGAGAAGACACCAGACGGCGAGAAGCCAACTTTAGTAGCGGCACAGTATCGTGAAAGCTTCGAGGAGATTATGATAGATGAGTATCAGGACAGCAACTACGTACAGGAGCTGATTTTGACAAGCATTTCAAGGACAGATCCGCCAAATCTTTTCATGGTAGGAGATGTTAAGCAGAGTATCTATCGCTTTCGTCTGGCGCGCCCAGAGCTTTTTATGGAAAAATATGAGACATATACAAAAGAGGAGAGCACACATCAGAAAATAGAGCTTCACCAGAATTTCAGAAGCCGAAAAAGCGTGCTTGATTCAGTAAACTTTTTCTTCTATCAGCTTATGCATAAGGCAGTCGGAAATGTGGAGTACGACAAGGACGCAGCGCTTTATCCAGGTCTTGTGTATGAGCCGTGTGATACGCATCCGACAGGAGGAGCCACTGAGCTTATGCTTCTTGATCTGGAGGATGTGACAGAGGATAGTGATGATGTTGTTAAGCCAGATAATGATGATACACAGGCTGTCTACAGCAGCAGAGAGTGGGAAGCAGCAATGATTGCAGAAAAAATCCGCGAGATTACCGATCCAGAGTCTGGTCTTTATATCTGGGATAAGGAGCAAAAAACATACCGTCTGACAGAGTATCGTGACATTGCGATTTTACTTCGTACTGTGTCTGGCTGGGCAGAGGAATTGATTTCAGTGCTTCTTTCAAAAGGAATATCAGCATCAGCTGATACCGGAAGCGGATATTTTAGCGCGCTTGAGGTTCAGACAATTTTAAATCTGCTTGAAATTATCGACAATCCACTGCAGGATATTCCGCTTGCAGCAGTAATGCACTCACCGATTGGTCATTTTTCAAGTGAGGAGTTAGCCGTTATCCGCGCAGAAGAGCCGCCGTCACAGTGTAAGCACCTTTATGATGCTGCCACATCATTTGCACAAAAATATAGTGATCCAGCCGATGCAAAAAATAAGGAAGGCTGTCACGAACTGGCAGGCAGACTTCGCACATTTTTTAATCAGCTTGAGACATACAGAAGAAAGAGCCGATATCTTTTGCTTCGTGAGCTTCTTGTCTATGTGTTAGAAGACAGCGGCTACTACGAGTTTATAAGTGCAATGCCTGGCGCTGCGACAAGAAAAGCAAATCTTGATATGCTTCTTGAGCGAGCTGGTGCATTTGAAAAGACAAGCTATCAGGGCGTATTCCAATTTGTCCGCTACATCAACAGATTAAAGAAATATTCCGTTGACTATGCGTCCGCGCAGGAGCTTGCTCAGAATCAGGTGCGCGTCATGAGTATTCATAAGAGCAAAGGTCTTGAATTTCCTGTATGCTTTGTAGCAGGTCTTGGAAAAAGCTTCAACAAGCAGGATGTAAATGCGTCAATGCTGTTTTCTGTTGATTACGGCATTGCAACTGATGCAATAGATCCGACACTTCGCACAAAGGAGAGCACAGTCATGAAGCAGGCCATGAGAAGCCAGCTTATGATTGAAAATCTTGGCGAGGAGCTTCGTGTTTTATATGTTGCCATGACGCGTGCAAGGGAAAAGCTGTATCTGACAGGTGCAAAGGATCATCTTTTTGACTACCTGGAAAAGAAAATTCATGAGACAGACAAGACAGCGCGTGAACTTTCATACAGCCAGCTTACGATGGCAGGAAGCTTCTTAGACTGGATTACAGCAGCAGCCTGCAAGCACAAAAGCTTTAAGGCAATTTATGAGCAGCTTGGAATAAATGTGCCATTTGACGGTGTGTGTTATAAAGACGAAAGCCCACTGTCAGTTTTTCTTGTGACAAAAAGCAGTCTTTCTATGCAGACGTCACTTTGGCGTGCAGAGGAAGCAATGAAGCGCACAGCACTTGAAAACTGGAAAAAAGAAACTACAGACGAGACATCAAAAAATCTTATCGAGTCACGCTTTTTGGTGCGCTACGATGACAGCCCTCTGTCAAAGTTGCAGGCGGCATTTACCGTATCGGAATTAAAGACACGCCACGAGGAGGAAGCCTTTGCAGCCAGCGGATCAGACATAAGAGAGCCTGCTGCACAACTTATAAAACAAGAAACAGAGGTGTCAGAACACGAGATGCAAGAAACACTTCTGCCAGATGAAGAACTCCTGCCAGAGTTTTTACAGCAAAAAGACAAGATGAGCGGAGCCGCGCGCGGTACACTTTATCACTGGCTTTTTGAACACTTCGATTTTACAGGTGATTTAAGGGCACAGCTTTCCTCATTTATGCAGCAAGAGCTTATAAGTACAGAGGAGCGAAAGAGGATTCGAATCGCCGATTTTGACTATTTTGTGCAGACACCTCTTGGCAAAAAAGTCAAGCAAGCTCAGGAAGATGGAACGTATCACCGCGAGATGCCGTTTATACTTGGAGTGCCGGCTAAAGAGATGATAGAAAATGACAAAAATCTGTCAGAAAAAGATGAGAACGAGTATGTCAGTGTACAGGGTGTCATAGATGCCTGGATAGATGGTGAGGACTATATCACGTTGATAGACTTTAAGACAGACAGAAAGCCAGAAGATATGACAGATGAAGAGTTTAAAGAGCTGCTAAAAAAACGCTATATAGTACAGCTGTCATACTATAAGCGTGCTCTTATGCAAATGACAAAGCGGCCTGTGAAGGAAGCATGTATTTATGCTGTCTCAATCGGACAGACAATCTTTTGTTGACGAGCAAATGGCAAAATGATATACTTTTAACATCAGAAAAGGGGGTGGACGAAATGGACAACGAAGAGCTAGAACAGGACAAGGCCAAGGATGAGGCACTCGAAAAGGCATTAGAGCAGGAAACAGAAAACGAGACTCCGTCAGAAGATGAGACGTTTGCAAAGCCCGATTACGAGTCAGAGATCATAAAGATCATCAGAAGCACCACCTCTCCAAAGGTTACACGTGAAAAGCTTGATGATTATCATGCAAATGATATAGCTGATGTTCTCGAAAAGCTGACAGTAGTAGAGCGAAAGAAGCTTTATAATATCCTGAACATGGATATGCTTTCAGATGTATTTGAGTGCATAGATGATGTCAGTCCGTACCTAGAGGAAATGGACATTAGAAAGGCAGTTGAGATCATAAGCAGCCTGGAAGCCGATACAGCAGTGGCAGCGCTTCGAGGACTTGATAAAGTCAGACGCTCAGTTATCATTGATTTGATGGATCAGGAGTCCAAAAAAGACATTATGCTGATCGCATCATTTGATGATGATGAGATAGGAAGCAGAATGACAACAAACTGCATAGTGATCCGCGAAAATCTTACAGTCAAGGAAGCTATGCGTTCACTTGTAAAGCAGGCCGCTGAGAATGACAATATTTCAAAGATTTATGTGGCTGATGAGTCTAATACCTTCTGTGGTGCGATTGATCTAAAGGATCTGATCATTGCAAGAGAAGGCACAAGGCTTGATGATATGATCGTCACCTCATACCCGTATGTATATGGCCACGAGTCTATAAGCGAATGTATTGAAATCTTAAAAGACTATTCAGAGGATTCCATTCCTGTACTCGACAATAACAATAAGATTCTTGGTGTCATCACGGCACAAAATATTATTGAAGTTGTTGATGAAGAGATGGGAGAGGACTACGCAAGACTTGCTGGTTTGATGGCAGAGGAGGACTTAAAAGAACCACTATTAGACAGTATGAAAAAACGTCTTCCATGGCTGGTTGTTTTAATGTTTCTTGGAATGGTAGTCTCATCTGTTGTAGGCATATTCGAGTCAGTAGTCTCACAGCTGACAATTTTAATGATGTTTCAGTCAGTCATTCTTGGTATGTCAGGAAATGCAGGAACGCAGTCACTGGCAGTTACAGTTCGTGTTTTAATGGATGAGAATCTTGAAGTAAAGCAAAAGATTGGCCTAGTTGCAAAGGAAGTGCGCGTTGGCTTTGGTGATGGACTTTTGCTAGGAATATTGTCATTTATAGTGCTTGGCATTTTCATCATGATTGTAAAGGGGCGTCCGGCAGGCTTTGCATTTGCCGTGTCAGGATGCATTGGACTGGCGCTAATGTGCTCCATGGTGATTTCAAGCTTGACAGGAACTTTAGTTCCTATGTTTTTCAACAAGATTGGAATAGATCCGGCAGTGGCATCAGGACCTCTTATTACAACGATCAACGACCTTATAGCAGTTATCGTTTACTATGGACTGAGCTGGCTGTTTTTACTTGAGATGATGCATTTTTGATAAAAAGAAAGGGCGTAGCTTTAGCTACGCCTTTAATTCGTTTAAAACCTCCTCAAAGCAGACACCGTCTGTTCTCGGACATTCAAATTCCTCTGTTATTTCAATGCAGCGCTGCACAAATGCGCTTGCCTTTCGCACAGAAGTCTCAAAGTCTATATTGTTGGCACAGTCTGCCGTCAAAATCGCAGCAAAGATATCGCCTGTTCCAGAACGCTCCTGTCCAACGCGTTTTCTTTTCACTACAGAAGGTGTACCGCCTGATTCACATATAACATTTCCTATAAAAGTTCCCATAGAGACACCAGTGATTACTACCTTAGACGGCCCCATGGCAATCAGTGAAAGAGCCAGCTCAGACAGCTCACTCATCTGCCAGTGACCATCGTGATATGGCGTGTCAGTTAAAATGCAGGCTTCCGTCAGATTAGGTGTAAGAATGTCAGCAAAATGTGCTAACTGTTTCATCTGACTGCACATCTCTGGCGTGAAAGTCTGATAGGTGCGTCCGTGATCACCCATAACGGGATCAATTAAAACCTTAGTAGTTTCATCCTTGAAATCGCGGATGAAATTCTTTACGATTTCAATCTGACGCTCAGAGCCTAAAAATCCAGCTGCAATACATTCAAAGTGGAGATTTAACTTCTTCCACTCAGCGATGTAGGATGGCATTTTCTCTGTGTAATCGTCAAAGTAAAATGATGGATATCCCGTATGATTGGAAAAAACTGAGGTCAGCACCGGACAGCACTGAACCTTCATTTGAGATATAATGGGCAGAGCCACTGTTACAGAACAGCGGCCAAAGCCAGAAAAATCGTTAATCAAAGCAGCTTTTGGCTGATGGCGAAGTGACATAAATAAATCCTTTCTCGTTTTTGTATTCGCTGTTTTAAAGATTTAGTCCCTTCGCCTCATCACATCCAGTCATAATGTTAAAGCACTGAATAGCTGCACCTGAAGCACCCTTACCAAGATTATCGAAGACACTAGACAGCTGAATACGATTTTCATTTCCAGTGATATAGATCTGCATGCCGTCATAGCCGCTTAAATGATTGCCGCTTAAAAATCCAGACATTTCGCTTTCAGCACCGAGCGGCATAACCTTTACGAAAGGTTCATTTGCATAGTAGTCAGCAAAAAATGCCTGCAAGGATTCTGGAGTCTGAGTGGTGTTTAACAGATCAGTGTACAGAGGAACATTGACAACCATTCCGCTGTAATAATCGGAAACAATAGGGGTAAACAGCGGAGCACGGGATAATCCTGTGATAAGGCGCATTTCCTTTAAGTGCTTGTGCTGCTGAGAAAGACCATACTCGCGAGGTGCATCAAGCTCTGCGTCACGGTCAGATGCCTCATACTGCGCAATCATTTTTTTGCCGCCGCCGCTGTAACCAGTCAGAGAAAAAGAGGCAACAGGGTAATCTGCCGGGAGAATACCGCCTGCGATCAACGGGTAAACGAGTGAGATAAAGCCAGATGCATGGCAGCCAGGATTAGCGATGCGCTTGCCAGTTCTAATAGCCTCGCGGTGCTTAGCGGAAAGCTCCGGGAAACCATAAGCCCAGCCAGCCTCAGTGCGGTGTGCAGTCGAAGCATCAATAATGCGCACATTCGGATTTGTTACAAGTGCAACAGCCTCTCTGGCTGCGCTGTCAGGCAGACAAAGAAATGTGATATCAGAAGAGTTGATCAGGCGGCTGCGCTCAGCAGGATCCTTTCGAAGCTCTGGTGCGATAGTTAACAGTTCAATGTCGTCGCGATTGTCAAGACGCTCGTGAATGCGAAGTCCTGTGGTGCCTTCGCTTCCGTCAATAAATACTTTTGTTTTCATGAATTGCCCCTCTTTTCTTTGGGATGATGTATTACAATGGTGTCGTTGCCATTATAGCAGACCTGAAAAGGGTGCGCAAGCCAGAAAATTTATGGCGGAGGTTCGAAAATCGACAGTTTAAGTCAATAATCGTTTAAGAAAAACTTAAATTGACAAGATATGTATAGTGTGTTACTTTACAACTATAGAGTAATAAAAGTTGTAGAAAATTTTAAGGAGGGAAAACAGATGACCATGGGGACAGGTCTGGCGGCCTTTTAATTGGGTACATTGGCTTGATTACTGTCCCGGTGGCTTTAGAGAGGACTAATTAAGTCAATGAAGAGGGGTGACGTGGAATGAAAGGAAAAAAGAAAAATGTCATAAAAGTGATAATAGTACTGCTAGTGATTGGAGGTATTTTCTATTTTGCGCAACCGTGGATTGTATATTATACGGGGCCTCCTCAGTGGACGTATGAAAGATTATGTCAAAGTGTGCAAAGCGGAAGTTATTGGAATTCGGCACGAGGGCGAGCGTTAGATGTGGATGGGCATCTGGATGAGTTAAAAACAGAGACCGTTTTTCTTAATAAGAAAATTCAGAAGTTAGAGAATGGATTGTATCTATTACAGTGTGATGGCATATCGGAATGGCAAACATGGCTGGTATTATTCAATCGGTATCCAATTTCAAATGCAAAAAGAGATTTTTTGCTTGATACAATGAAGCTAAAAGGCAGCGATGATAACGTGAACGTTGAAATGAAAAGTTCCTCTTATCCAGTTGAAAGATTTTTTGGGGCATATTTGTATGTTGTGTTGCCATCGCCAATGCAGATTGATGACACGATCACTTTGGAGATTGATGGAAAAGAAATAGACATCGAAGTAGAAACGGTACCGGATGTTTCTGAAAATTATTTAAGAAAACAGGGGTGACCATGGGGACAGGTCTGGCGGACTTTTAATTGGGTACGTTGGCTTAATTACTGTCCCAGTGGCTTACAATTAAGTTATGCAAAGGCGTCAGAAGCTGCAAAAGCGGCTATGGCGTTTTTTTGTGTGAGAAAAATTTTTAAGTGGGAATGTTGATTTACAAAAAAGAACAAAAGTTCGCAAACAAGGGTTGACACAGCAGAACAAATGTGCTACAACAATGATTAGAACAAATGTTCATAAGTATAACGAAAGAGGGAATTGCGGATGA
>ERZ1106973.2620-NODE-2620-length-12931-cov-5.126359_pt1 | contig 12931 bp, 9 predicted proteins | sample MGYA00403686_ERZ1106973 | MGnify/ENA primary metagenome ERZ1106973 (study PRJEB35170, sample SAMEA104062408) | human gut metagenome | biome: human gut; feature: human-associated habitat; material: faeces | place: Denmark | collected 2012-11-06 ...
GTTCCGCCGCTGCTGCGTCAGCTGTTGAGAAATGCGTCCGGGTCCACAGCTTCCCCATCCTTTGCAACGGAGAAGTGCAGGTGGGCGCCCTGGGCGGCCTCCGCCGCGGCGGTGGTTCCCACTGCGCCGATGGTCTGCCCGGCGGACACCGTGTCGCCCGTCTCCACGGCGGGCTCCACCTGGAGATTGGCATAGGTGGTCTCATAGCCGCCGCTGTGCTGGATCACCACGGTGGTGCCCATCAGGGGATCGTCGGTGATGGAGGAGACCGTCCCGGCGCAGGCGGCCAGGACGGCATCGCCTTCCGCCGCGGCGATATCCACCCCGTCGTGGGTCCGCCAGTCGTCCAGCGTCTCATTGTACAGCAGCTGGTCCACGGAGAATGCCGTCAGCACCTCTCCCTGGATGGGCAGGACCACCACATGGGGCTCCTCTGCCACCACGGGCGTGTCATCCACCGGGATGGTCACCTCCGGCATGACGACGGGCTCCGTCTCCTCCTCCGGTTCCTCCGGAGGCACGGTCTCCACTACCGGTTCGTGCTCCGGCAGGTCCTCCACCGGTGCGGAGGCTGCCGTGTCCGGGCCGGTGGGCGCTTCCGTCTGTGCCGGTTCCCCAAACAGCAGAAAGTAGCCGCCCACGCCCACCGCCAGGACGCACAGGGCCAGGACCGCGTAAAAGCCTGGCCCGCCCAGCAGGGATTTGACTTTATTTGCCATGTATCATACCTCCCTCGATCTTGGGTCTGAGGGAAGTATGGGCAGGATTTCCAGGAATTATACAAAAAGAGACCGCTGGAAAGCGGTCTCTTTTCTCTCAGAAATTGGTCACTTCACGATCAGCGTCTTGCCGTCCATCTCCTCTGGACAGGCCAGGCCCATCACGTCCAGCATGGTGGGGGCGATGTCCGCCAAGCGGCCGTTGGGGCGCAGTTCGGTCCCCGCGCCGCAGAGAATGAAAGGTACGGGATTGGTGGTATGGGCGGTCATAGGGCTGCCATCCGGCTCCGCCATCTGCTCGGCGTTGCCGTGGTCGGCGGTGATCATGGCGATGCCGCCCATCTTCAGTGTGGCGTCCACCACCCGGCCCACGCAGCTGTCTACGGTCTCCACGGCCTTCACCGCCGCGTCATAGACGCCGGTGTGGCCCACCATGTCGCAGTTGGCAAAGTTCAGAATGATCACGTCATAGGCGCCGGACTCGATGCGCTCCACGCACTTGTCCGTCACCTCCGCCGCGCTCATCTCCGGCTGCTTATCATAGGTGGCCACCTTGGGGGAGGGCACCAGTACCCGGTCTTCACCGGGAAACACAGTCTCGGACCCGCCGTTGAAGAAGAAGGTCACATGGGCGTACTTCTCCGTCTCCGCGATCCGCAGCTGGGTCATGCCCATCTGGCTGAGATACTCCCCCAGGCCATTGCGCACCGTCACCCGGGGGAAGGCCACCTCCACATTGGGCATGGAGGCGTCGTACTCTGTGTTGCACACGAAGGTCACGGGGAAAAACTGGCGGGTGAAGCCGTCGAACTCCGGGTCCACCAGGGTCCGGGTGATCTCCCGGGCCCGGTCGGGCCGGAAGTTGAAGAAGATCACGCTGTCATTGTCGGAGATGGTGCCCTCGGCATCACAGACCACGGGTTCCACGAATTCGTCGGTGACGCCCCGGTCATAGGACTCCCGTACCGCGGCCACCGGGTCTGGATTCTGCACGGCGCCCTCGCCGTACACCATGGCGTCGTAAGCCGCCTCCACCCGGTCCCAGCGCTTGTCCCGGTCCATGGCATAGTACCGGCCCATGACCGTGGCGATCTTGCCCACGCCGATCTCCCGGCACTGTGCCACGGTCTGCGCCACAAAGTCTGCGCCGGAGGTGGGGGATACGTCCCGCCCATCCAGAAAGGCGTGGAGATACACATGCTCCAGGCCCCTTCGCTTCGCCAGCCGCAGCAGGGCGAACAGGTGCTCCAGGTGGGAGTGGACGCCGCCGTCGGACAGCAGGCCCATCAGGTGCAGGGACGTGCCCTTCTCCAGGCAGGCGTCCATGGCGTGCCGGTAGGCGGGATTTTCATCAAAGCTCCCGTCGGCAATGGCCTTGGTGATCCGGGGCAGGTCCTGGAACACCACCCGGCCGGCGCCGATGTTGGTGTGGCCCACCTCGCTGTTGCCCATCTGCCCGTCCGGCAGGCCCACGTCCAGGCCGGAGGCCCGGAGCGTGGTGTGGGCATACTCCCGGAAAAACTGGTCCAGCCGGGGCGTGGCGGCGGCGCGGATGGCGTTGCCCTCCGTCTCCTGCCGCAGGCCGAAGCCGTCCATGATGATGAGGGTTGTTGGTGTTTTGTTCATTGAAATCTCGTCTCGCTCGCTTTCTCACAAAACCGCTCTGCCGGAGCTCACTCCTGGTTGGCTGCGTTGATGATGTCCACGAACTGGTCGGGCTTCAGGGCGGCACCGCCGATCAGGCCGCCGTCGATGTCCGGCTGGGCCAGCAGCTCCGCCGCGTTCTTGGGGTTCATGGAGCCGCCGTACTGGATGGTGACGCTGCGGGCCACCCGGGCGCCGTACAGGCTGCGGATGGTGGCACGGATGTTGGTGCAGACCTCGCCGGCCTGCTCGGCAGTTGCGGTCTTGCCGGTGCCGATGGCCCAGATGGGCTCATAGGCGATGATGCAGCGGCGCAGCTTGTCGGCGGGCACGCCGTACAGGGCGCTCTTCACCTGAAGGGCAATCCACTCGTCGGTGATGCCGGTCTCCCGCTGCTCCAGGCTCTCGCCCACGCAGATGATGGGGTTCATGCCGGCGTTCAGCACGGCGTGGACCTTCTTGTTGACGGTGGTATCGGTCTCGCAGAAATACTGCCGCCGCTCGCTGTGGCCCACGATGACGTACTTCACGCCCAGGTCCTTCAGCATGTCGGCGGAGATCTCGCCGGTGTAGGCGCCCTTCTCCTCAAAGTACACGTTCTCGGCGCCCACGGAGATCCGCAGGTCCTTGAACGCCTTGGCGGCGGTCTGAATGTTGCAGGCAGGGACACAGATCAGGGTGTCGCACCACTTGGCCCGGGGCATGATCTTCTTCAGCTCCTCGGCGAATTTCTTCGTCTCAGTGGCGGTCATGTTCATTTTCCAGTTTCCGGCGATAACCGTTTTGCGATATCTGCGATTCATGGTGATCTCTTCTCCTTTATGTCTTCATCTATCCGCAATCGCGTTCTCCGCGATCTGATGCGCAGGTTTTGGCCGTTTCCAGGGCATTTTCCCCGAAAGGCCCTTTTTTTTATACAGAATTCCAGCCCGTTTGTCAAGTCAAATGAAGCGCGTTTGGGGACGGATTCGGCGCGGCCGCCGCAAGCGGCCGCAACATTCAAATTCATTTTCGCCTCAGGGCGCGCGTGGCGAAAATACTTTGCCTCAGCCGCCCTGGGCGGTGTCACCAGTCCGCAGATTGGTGAGGAGGAATGTAAAGGGGGGACACAGTCCCCCTCTTTAAGCATCCGGGAGGCAGGCCACGCGGGGCAGCTCTTTGCCCCCCAAAAATTCCAGCGGCGCGATTGACGGCTCCGGGAGGAACCGGGAAACGCAATGCCGCAACAGTGGATCGGCGGCACAGCAGCTTACTGATCAAGGAGGCAGGCCACGCCGGGCAGTTCCTTACCCTCCAGGAATTCCAGGGAGGCCCCGCCACCGGTGGAGATGTGGGTCATCTTGTCGGCGTAGCCCAGCTGCTCCACAGCCGCCGCGCTGTCGCCGCCGCCGATGATGGTGATGGCGTCCGTACGGCTCAGGGCCTCGGCCACAGCCTCAGTACCCTTGGCGAAGGCCGGGAACTCAAAGACGCCCATGGGGCCGTTCCAGATGACGGTGCCCGCGTCCGCCACGGCGCCGCAGTACAGCTTCACCGTCTCCGGACCGATATCCAGGCCCTGCCAGCCGTCGGGGATCTCCCCGGCCTTCACCACCCGACTCTTGGCGTCGGGGGCGAAGGCGTCCGCGCAGACGGTGTCCACCGGCAGCAGCAGCTTTACGCCCTTCTCCTTTGCCTTCTCCACCATCTCATTGGCGTAGCTCTCCCAGTCGGCCTCCAGCAGGCTGTCGCCCACCTTGCCGCCCTGGGCGGCGGAGAACGTATAGGCCATGCCGCCGCCGATGATGATGGTATCGGCGATGTTCAGCAGGTTGTTGATGACGCCGATCTTGGAGGAGACCTTGCTGCCGCCCAGGATGGCCACCAGAGGCCGCTTGGGGTCGGCGATGGCACCGCCCAGGAACTCCAGCTCCTTCTGGATCAGGAAGCCGGAGACGGCGGGCAGGTACGCCGCCACGCCGGCGGTGGAGGCGTGGGCCCGGTGCACGGCACCGAAGGCGTCGGACACATACAGATCCGCCATGTCGGCCAGCTTCCTGGCCAACTCCGGGTCGTTCTTGGTCTCGCCGGGCTCGAAGCGGGTGTTCTCCAGCAGCAGGATCTGTCCCGGCTGCAGGGCGGCCGCCTTGGTTTGGGCGTCGGGGCCCACTACGTCATGGGCGAAGATCACTTCCCGGCCCAGCAGCTCGCTGAGGCGCTTCGCCACCGGGGCTAGGCTCAGCTTGGGGTCGGGGCCGTTCTTGGGCTTGCCCAGGTGGGAGCAGGCGATGACCGCCGCCCCATTCTCCAGCAGATACTGGATGGTGGGCAGCGCCGCCACGATGCGCTTGTCGCTGGTGATGGCGCCGGTCTCTTTGTCCTGGGGGACGTTGAAGTCGCAGCGGAGCAGGACCTTTTTGCCCCGTACCTCCACATCCCGGACCGTCTTTTTATGGGTATTCATCTGAGATGTCCTCCTATCTGATCTCGTTCCATTGGATTCCTCATGATTCATTCCAACGCAGCCGAAGCCGCAGAGGCGTTCGGCGGCGGTGTCAGCGCGTTCAGGGACTAGTATGGACCGAAGGATGAAAATTCACCCCCGGCCGTCCCCCCGCAATGCAAGGCCGCTCCGCGCCCTGCAAAAGCAGCCGGGCCTCCCCAGCGGAATCGGCGCCGCCCGGCGGGGCTCAGCCCCAGGCCATCTCGCCGGTTCCCAGCAGGCCCGGAAAGCCGTTCTGCCGCAGCGCCTCGTAGACGCAGACGGCCACGGTGTTGCTCAGGTTCAGGCTGCGGGCCTCGCTGACCATGGGCAGGCGGACGCAGCGGTCCCGGTACCGCTCCCGGAGAGCCAGAGGCAGCCCGGCGGTCTCCTTGCCGAAGAACAGCCAGCTGTCGGCGGTGAACCGGGCCTCCTGATAGGACCGGGGCGCCTTGGTGGTGGTGAGCCACAGGTCCCGCTCCGCCTCGGGGCGGCGGCGGAAAAAGTCCTCCAGATTCTCGTAATCAAAAACCTCCACCAGGTTCCAGTAGTCCAGGCCAGCGCGGCGAACGGCCTTCTCCGAGATGTCGAAGCCCAGGGGGCGGATCAGGTGCAGCTGGCTGCCGGTGGCGGCGCAGGTGCGGGCGACATTGCCGCAGTTCTGTGGGATCTCCGGCTCCACCAGTACGATATGAAGCATAGACAGCTGTCCCCCTCTTTTCATGCAGTCAAAACACATTGTACCGCGTCGCCCCGGCAAATTCAACTGTAATGTGTGAAGAAAACCGGATTTTTAGAAAAAATCACGACAAATCCGGCTGGATTTCTGCAAAATGCCGGAAATGACAGAAGGAGGGGGCGCCGCAGGAGCGGATCTGTTGTCTCCCACAAAAAAACGTCCCTGTACAAGAAAAATCTGGAGGAAATTTCTTTTATAAATTCGCCGGAAATACTGGATTTTCCCAAGATATTTGTTATAATAAAAAATACGAACGAACAAGGAGGAGAAAACCCATGGATTTTCCGCAGCGCGCCGTGTTTTTTCTGGAAGAGGACTCCTCCCTCCCGGCGCACTCCAAACCGCTGATGCTGGAAGCCGTGTTATTTTGCCCGATCCTAAAATGGATGAGTGACAAGCTGTTGGCCGACGGCGTGCAGCGGTTTTTTGCTGTCTCCAGCCCCCGCTTTGCCCAGGAGGTCCGCGCCTGCTTCCCGGAGGACGCAGACGTGACCATCTCTGAGCAGCACAGCGAGCTGCTGGACTTTTTGAACACGCCGGACCCGGTGGCCGTGTTTGTCCGGGCCGCCCTTCCCATGGAGGAGGCGGGCCCCGGCTTTGTCTACGGCGCCGCCGGCTACGAGCTCCAGGCGGTCTGGCAGGAGAAGATGACCAATGCCGTCTCCGCGGCGGAGCTGATCCCCGGCTGGGTGCCGGTTTTCAGTCTGGAGACCGTGGCCGAGCTGGAGCCCCTGCTCCGGGAGCGGATCGTCCGGCGGCACATCCGCGCCGGCGTCCGGGTGCTGGACCCGAACGCGGTGTATATCGACCCCCGGGTCACCATCGGCCGGGGGACCATGCTCCTGCCCGGCACCATCCTGCGGGGGGAGACCGCCGTCGGCTGCGGCTGCACCATCGGTCCCAATGCCGTGGTGCGGGATTGCGTCATCGGCGATGAGACAGAGATCAATGCCTCCCAGGTGAACGAGAGCACCATCGGCAGCCGCACCCACGTGGGGCCCTTTGCCTACGTGCGCCCCGGCTGCGCCATCGGGGACGACATCAAGGTGGGCGACTTTGTGGAGGTGAAGAACTCCGCCATCGGTGACGGCACCAAAATCTCCCACCTGACCTATGTGGGGGACAGCGACGTGGGCCGCAAGGTCAACTTCGGCTGCGGCACCGTCACCACCAACTATGACGGCGTGAAGAAGTACCGCTGCACCATTGAGGACGGCGCCTTCATCGGCTGCAACACCAATCTGGTGGCGCCGGTGACTGTGGGCGCGGGTTCCTATATCGCGGCGGGTGCCACCATCACCAAGGATGTGCCCGCGGACGCGCTGGCCGTGGCCAGGGCCAAGCAGGAGAACAAGGAGGGGTGGGCCAAACGGCGGCGGAAGCTGTACGGGCAGGAGCACTGATGCTCCTTCGGCTGATCGATCCTACTGACAGAAACCAAGAACATTCAGAACATAGAAAGAGGGCGTTCAAACAATGATTTCTCACGGCAAGGACATCAAGGTGTTTTCCGGCAACGCGAATCCGAAGCTGGCGGAGGAGATCTGCAAGTTGATGGGAACCAAACTGGGCGAGGCGGAGGTCGGTACCTTCTCCGACGGGGAGATCTTCGTCTCCCTGTACGAGACGGTCCGCGGCAGCGACGTGTTCGTGGTCCAGTCCACCTGCACCCCGGTGAACAACAATCTCATGGAGCTGCTCATCATGATCGACGCGCTGAAGCGCGCCTCCGCCGGCCGCATCACCGCGGTCATCCCCTACTACGGCTATGCCCGGCAGGACCGCAAGGCCAAGGCCCGTGACCCCATCACCGCCAAGCTGGTGGCCAACATGCTCACCGCCGCGGGCGCGGACCGGGTGCTGACCATGGACCTGCACGCCTCCCAGATCCAGGGCTTCTTCGACATTCCTGTGGACAATCTGGCGGGCAACCCCATCTTTGTGGACTACTACGCCAAGAAGTACGGCTCCGAGTGCGAGAACATGATGGTGGTCTCTCCCGACGTGGGCTCTGTGTCCCGGGCCCGGGCCTTTGCCCAGAAGCTGCACATGAATCTGGCCATCGTGGACAAGCGCCGGCAGAAGGCCAACAGCTGCGAGGTCATGAACGTCATCGGCGACGTGCGGGACAAGGACTGCATCCTCTTCGACGACATGGTGGACACCGGCGGCAGCCTGTGCAACGCCGCCAAGGCCCTGATCGAGGTGGGCGGCGCCAAGAGCGTCCAGGCCTGCGCCTCCCACGGCGTGCTCTCCGGCCCGGCCATTGACCGGATCAACGACAGCGTCATCACCGAGCTGGCCCTGCTGGACACCATCCCCGCCATTGATCCCAAAAAGAGCAGCAAGATCAAATACCTGCAGGTGGCCCCCATGTTTGCAGAGGCCATCGAGCGTATCTACCAGGAGATCTCCATCTCCAAGCTGTTCCGCTGAGAAGCGGCGGAGCTCCGGCATTTCTGCGTATCAATAATGGACTGGTCAAGGCGGGGAAGGGAACTTTCCCGCCTTGGCTGACGTTGCAAAGGAGTTTTTTTCATGCTGTTAGGCGCCAAATCCGCCGCCGTGGACTGGCTGGTGGTGGGCCTGGGAAATCCCGGGGCCAAGTATGAGCACACCCGCCACAACATGGGCTTTCTCACCGTGGACCTGCTGGCGGAGCAGGCGGGGGTGAAGCTGAACAAGGTCAAGTTCAAATCCGCCTATAACATCATCCCCTTCGCCGGGTCCAAGTGCCTGGTGATGAAGCCCCAGACGTATATGAACCTCTCCGGCGAGGCGGTGCGGGAGGCGGTGCAGTTCTACAAGATCCCTGCCGACCACGTGCTGGTGATCTATGACGATGTGTCATTGCCGGTGGGGAAGCTGCGGGTGCGGCCCACCGGCTCCGCCGGGGGGCACAACGGCATCAAGAACATCATTGCCCACCTGGGGACCCAGGACTTCCCCCGGATCAAGATCGGCACCGGCGCGCCGGGCGAAGGGGGCGACATGATCGACTGGGTCATCGGCGTGCCCTCCCAGGCGGAGCGGAAGGTGTTGGTGGAGAGCTTCCGCCGGGCCATCGACGCGGCGGAATGTATCATTGAACATGGCTGTCAGAAGGCCATGAATGACTTCAATTGAATGAGGGCCGTCCAATGGGGCGGCTCGCCGCGCCTCTTTTTGCCGCCGGGCATGGCGCCCGGTAAAGGGGAATACACTAAGGACGGATCCATTTTCCCGGATCGTGCCGGTGGATATGACCTGGGTGGGAGAATCATGTCCATCCGCTTTACAGCCCCTGCCTCCAAACAGGCGCCGGGCGGAGAACGCCCACCGGGCCATGCGCCCGGAAGCGGCCCGGCGCCCAGAGAGTCTTCCCAATTTTTCATGTTGACAAGGACCACATCCTATGGAACAGTTTCTGAGACAATTGCAGACTATCCCCGAGGCGGCGGAGCTGATCCGCCGGGTGGAGGAGGGCGGCTGTCCCGCGGCGGTCAGCGGCCTCCAGCCGGTGCAGCGGGCCTGCGTGGGCGCGGCGGTGGCGGCAGCCTGCGGCCGTCCGGCGGTGTTTCTCTGCGGGGACGAGCGGGAGGTCCAGGTCCTCTCCGCTGATCTGGAGACCCTGACGGGCCGCCGCCCCGTGACCCTGCTGGGCCGGGAGTGGCAGTTCCGCCCCGGGGCCGTGGGTTCTCGGGACTGGGAGCGGAGCCGTCTGGCGGCGCTGTACGCCCTGGCCCAGGGGGACGCGCCGGTGGTGGTGGCCACCGCGGACGGCCTCATGGCCCGGACCCTGCCGCCGGAGACCCTGCGGTCCCTGGCCATCACCCTGGAGGTGGGGGGGCAGGCAGAGCTGGGCGCGCTGGCGGAGCAACTGCTCTCCGCCGGGTATACCCGTTGTGAGCAGGTGGAGGGCGTGGGCCAGTTCGCCCTGCGGGGCGGCATTCTGGACGTGTTCTCTCCCCTGATGGACCAGCCGGTGCGGTGCGAGTTTTTTGACGATGAGATCGACTCCATGGGCGCCTTCGACCCCGGCACCCAGCGGCGGACCCGGAACGTGTCCTCCGCTCGGATCCTGCCGGCGGCGGAGGTGCTGCCCCACTGCGCCCCCGGAGGCCTGCCCGGTCTTGCGGACCAGCTGATCGCCCTGGCGGAGAAGCTGGCGAAAAAGCAGAAGACGGAGGCCATCGTCCAGACGTTGCGGGAGGACGCGGAGCGGCTGCGCAGCGGCGCGGCCCCGGGGGCGGCGGACCGGTATCTGGCAGCCATCTATCCGACTGTCACCGCCGGGGTCCACTACCTGCCTCCGGACGCGGTGGTGTTCCTCAGTGAGAGCGGCCGGGTGGACGAGCGGGTGAAGAATACGGTCCTCCAGCAGAAGCAGGACGTGGAGGCGCTGCTGTCCGCCGGGGTGCTGGCGGGGGAGTACGCCCATCTGACCCTCACCGCCGAGGAACTGTACGCCGCGCTGGAGGACTTCCCCGTGATCCTGGAGGACTCTCTGCCCACCTCCCGGCACCCCCTGCGGCCCCGGGGCCTCCTGACCATGAATGCCAAACAGCTCAGCTCCTACGGCGGCAGCCTGGAGACCGCCGTCACGGATCTGGAGCACTACCGCTCCTCCGGCAGCGCGGTGCTGGTGCTCTGCGGTGGGGAGACCCGGGCGAAGAATCTCCACCGGCTGCTGGAGGAGAAGGGCATCCCGGCCACCCTGGATCTAAGCGGCGCCGCCATGCCTGCGGCGGGGGAGGTGCGCCTCTCCCTGGGGGCCCTGTCCGCCGGCAGCGAGTGGCCGGCGCTGAAGCTGGCGGTGCTGACAGAGGGCCAGCTGACGGCCCCGGCCATGCGCAAGCGCCAGCGGGTGAAGAAGGACTCCAACCGGCAGAAGCTCCAGTCCTACACCGACCTGTCCCCCGGAGACCTGGTGGTCCATGAGCACCACGGCGTGGGCCGGTTCGTGGGCATCCAGCGGATGCCGGTGGACGGCGTGGAGAAGGACTACATCAAGATCGACTACGCCGGCGGGGACTGCCTGTACGTCCCCGTGACCCAGCTGGATCTGGTGAGCAAGTACATCGGCGGAGGCGAGGACACCGAGCGCACCAAGCTCAATAAGCTAGGGGGCGCCGAGTGGACCCGGCAGAAAACCAAGGCCAAGAAGGCCGCCAAGGATCTGGCCAGGGGCCTCATCGCGCTGTATGCCGAGCGGCAGAAGCGGCCGGGCTTCGCCTTCTCCCCGGACTCCCCCTGGCAGCGGGAATTTGAGGAGTCCTTTGACTACACCGAAACCGACGACCAGCTGCGGTGCATCGCGGAGATCAAGGCGGACATGGAGAAGCCACGGCCTATGGACCGGCTGCTATGCGGCGACGTGGGCTACGGCAAGACGGAGGTGGCACTCCGGGCCGTGATGAAGTGCATCCTGGACGGGAAGCAGGCCGCCATCCTGGTGCCTACCACCGTCCTGGCCCAGCAGCATTACGCCACCGCCGTCAGCCGGTTCCGGGACTTTCCGGTGAAGATCGAGGTGCTGTCCCGCTTCACCCCCGCCAGGGAGCAGAAGCGGATCCTGGAGGCCGCCAAAAACGGCGGCGTGGACCTGCTGATCGGCACGCACAAGCTGCTGCAGAAGAGCATGGCGTTCAAAGACCTGGGCCTGCTGGTGATCGACGAGGAACAGCGGTTCGGCGTCACCCACAAGGAGCGGCTGAAGGAGATGAGCCGCCAGGTGGACGTGCTGACCCTCTCCGCCACTCCGATCCCCCGGACACTGAACATGGCTCTCTCGGGCCTGCGGGATATGTCCACCCTGGAAGAGCCTCCGTCAGACCGCCAGCCGGTGCAGACCTATGTGCTGGAGCACGACTGGGCCATCATTGAGGATGCCGTCCGCCGGGAGCTGGGCCGGGGCGGCCAGGTATACTACCTCCACAACCGGGTGGAGAGCATCGACGCCACCGCCGCCCGGCTCCAGAAGATGCTGGGGCCGGAGGTCCGTATCGTCACCGGCCACGGGAAGATGACGGAGCAGGAGCTGTCCTCCGTCATGCAGGCCATGGTGGACGGGGAGGCGGACATCCTGGTCTGCACCACCATCATCGAGACCGGCATCGACATCCCCAACGTGAACACTCTCATCATCGAGGACGCGGACAAGATGGGGCTGGCCCAGCTCCACCAGATCCGGGGCCGCATCGGCCGCAGCGCCCGGCGGGCCTATGCCTATCTCACCTACCGCCGGGGCAAGATCCTCCAGGAGACCGCCGCCAAGCGGCTGGCCGCCATCCGGGAGTATGTGGAGTTCGGCTCCGGCTTCAAGATCGCCATGCGGGATCTGGAGATCCGGGGCGCGGGGAACCTGCTGGGGCCGGAGCAGTCTGGGTATCTCATGAGCGTAGGCTACGACCTGTACCTGAAGCTGCTGGAGGAGGCCGTCCTGGAGGAGCGTGGCGAGGAGAAGCGGATCGAGACGGAGTGTGCCGCCGACCTGACGGTGAACGCCCATATCCCGGACCGGTACGTCCCCTCGGCAGAACAGCGGATGGACCTGTACCGCCGCATCGCCGCCATCCGGGAGGAGAGCGACGCTGACGACCTGGTGGATGAGCTTATCGACCGCTACGGCGAGCCTCCAAGGACTGTAAACAACCTGATCTCCGTGGCGCTGCTCCGGGCGGACGCCGCCCGGGCCGGCGTTACCGACATCGACCAGAGGAATGGCTGCCTGCTGCTGACCATCCCTCAATTCGATCTGCGCCAGGTATCCCTCCTGTGTGGAGATCGGAAGTACAAGGGCCGGCTCCTTTTCTCCGCCGGGGAGCTCCCGTACCTCTCCCTGCGGCTGAAGCAGGGGGAGGACGCTCTGCGGGCGGCACGTACCCTGGTGGCCGACTACGCCGCCGGAGGAGAGGGGCCCGCGGAGGGGTGACCGCCCGCCGCAGGACCACCCGCTTACCAATGGGGCGGGCCCTTACTGGGCCTTGCTCCCCGCTTCATTTTGTGTTATGATGATATGCGTCCGCGGGCCTTTGGCCTAAGAGAGACAAAACTTGTCCTGATGAGAAAGGAATCCTATCTCCATGATCATGATGAAACGAATCCTGTCCCTGGCCCTTGCGCTGGCACTGGGGACGCTGTTGAGCGGCTGCTCCAAGGGGGACGGCTCGGAGGACAGCAGCACCAGCGGATCTTCCGCCGACACCTCTGCCCCCGCTGAAGTCGAGCCCATGGACCTGACCGGGGTCACGGACCCCTATCAGGCTACCGCCGGCGTCCCCGGAAACACCGTAGTGGCCAAGGTGGGCGACTATGAGATCACCGCTGACAGCCTGCTCTACTGGCTGAACTACAACATCGAGTATCAGTTGCAGCAGTATGCCATGT
>ERZ1106973.2622-NODE-2622-length-12924-cov-4.122154_pt1 | contig 12924 bp, 8 predicted proteins | sample MGYA00403686_ERZ1106973 | MGnify/ENA primary metagenome ERZ1106973 (study PRJEB35170, sample SAMEA104062408) | human gut metagenome | biome: human gut; feature: human-associated habitat; material: faeces | place: Denmark | collected 2012-11-06 ...
TCCGGTCTCTTCATTTCTTACTCTTTCTAAATGCATGAATGAATCAAACTTACTACATTACAAAGATACATTTTTCTATCTAAACAACATCACATCTTACATGAAAGTTCGCCATAAAATCATTTAAAGTAGGTTTCCGTTCTCTGTTCAATCTGCTCTGTTCAATCGGATTTGTCCGTTCAATCGGATTTGCAATCCGATTGCTTGAGTATCAGGATTTGTAATCCGCTCCTTAACCTCTTGCCTTCCTAAACTACAATCACCTCTAACAGTCCTTTATCACCCGCATAACTCACCGCCGAACTATATAAATAATCTTCCTGCCGTGCAACAATTTCCTGCTTCACCGGATTATTATGAATATAACTCAATTTTTGCAGAAAGAAGTCATGCAAATAAATTAATTCGGGATGATTACCTTCTTGCCAAAAACGATACTTAGATATTTTTTTGTCATTAGCTCCGGCAAAGCGAAAACGATCCAGCATCCATTCGCGACGACTTTCTTGAGGATCGGTTTCGAGTTCTGCCATAATACGTTTACTAGTGAACTTTTTAAAATCTCGAAGGATATCCGAAACAGATGCTTCTGTTCCGGAACTGACAATCATATGCAAATGGTTACTCATTAATACCCAGGCATAAATTCTTAAGCCTTTTTTCTCCTGACAATAGGCTAGTGACTCCAGAATTATATGCTTGTATTTAGGACGGGTAAAGATATCTATCCAATCAACAACGGTAGAAGTAACAAAATATAATTCATCTAAAACTTGATTCGCAGTATCCATTGATATACTAATTTGATTAGAGAGGATAAATGTACGATTTAAATCGAAAGAGACAAAGGATTTTAAACGTTCGGAGAAGATAGGCGGATTATAAATCCTGATACGAAAGACCAGCGGATTATAAATCCGCTGGGACGGACGGAGGACAGAGTAACGAGTTACTTTATATTCTGAAAGCAGAAAGCGCAAGGTTAAAAGGTAAGCACCGGACGCGCATACCTGCTGGAACTTTTGCTGACATAGTAATAAGTACCGCTTCCTACCTGCACTCCCCAACATTGACTAGCATTAGGCTCTGAACTTGAGGAGTACGTCCCCGAGAAGGTTGTAGCGCCCGATATTTTACCCAATTGGGTGTTAATCCCATTACTGTTGGCATTAATCGCAAAATTTCGTACCTGCCCTGTTGTGGGATAATACCAGCCGCTTGTAATTCCGGTAGACGCGGGTGTATAATTCACACAGTAGGAACATGCTGGAAAACTCTTCGATTCACTGGCAGCAACAGCCATAATCATCCGGGTACTCTTATATCCAAGTTCAGCACCGCCACTGGTACCTGTACCGAACACGCGGGAAGCGTCTCCCCACGTTTGCGATGACTGCTGCAACGCCAACACATAGCCGTGGATGGCCGTCAACTTATCTTCGTAATTCTCCACCGCATCACTGCTGCCTGTTCCTATCCGATAGACAATACCAATGCATTTAGCCTGTTCTTCAGCGGTTAACGTCTGGTCTTTTGCCACTAGTGAACCGTCCAGCATAAAGAAATCCCCTACTTGCAGCGTGTGCGTTTTCCATGTGACTACTGCATTATCCACATCATAAATCTTGTAATTTCCGGCATCGGGAATAGTGGGTGTAAATGTAAATCCTCTTTTTCTGCCTGTTGTTGCATCCGTGTAGCCACCTTCGAGTGATGTCGTGGAACCCGGCTTTACGAGAAAGCGGTACAGGCCTTTATCTACCGAGAGGAAGGGAGCGAATCCGTCGAATGCTAAATTCATAGGGGGGACAATGTAGTTTGGTAATGAGGCATTTGTGAACTCATAGATCGTACAGGAGGTTTTGATAAATGCCAGTGTCATGCGGTGCGAGAGACTGAAGGTAAGCTTCCATTTCTTGTCAGCATAGCCGCTTATCGTGCCCATGCCGGTCATGAGGTCCTGTGAGGTATATTTAGTATAGTTACCTTGGTCGGTGGCGGGAGTCCAGCCATCCACCAGCGGTTTGAAGAAACCATCAGCATCGGTGGCGGTAGCGGTCACTTTGCCTGTCATTTCCGCCTGGTAGGGATAATAGGCATAGTAGCGGGCTATATCCTTGCCTTCGTAGGTCAGAGTGACGTCTGCGGGAGGTGTCCATGTGCCGTCGGCCTCCAGAGTGAGGCAGAGATTGTCATAACCCGTTATGACAGCATTGTTCTTCACGACATACAATCCTATCTGGTCGCCTGCGGTGAAAATGGTTTTATAACCTAGCTCCTGGGTACGTGTAGCAGGGGTATCTTCTTCCGCGGAGGCGAGATAGCCGTCGTCGGTGACGCTCACGGTGATGGTGCCTCGTCCGTCGTTGTCACTGCCTGCGCCAGACAGGTCCGTCTCATCGGTGCAGCCCCACAGGCCTGCAAGGAGCAGGCCGAAAAATAAGGATGGGAATGGAATATGTTGTTTCATCTTTAAGAATAAATTAGTTGCTAAAAAGCCAGGATGGGTCTGACATGGTAATCTTTACTTCTGGTTAGGTACGACTCATAAGGAACGTCAGGTACATAAAGGAGATAAGCGTAGGCTAAATTACGCTTGCCATCCTTGTACTCCGAACTAGACCAGTAAGAGTTATTATAATACTCCTCTCCTCCTGCTCTCCCAATATTGGGGTTTATATTCACACTATTCAAACATGCAATCTCACTAATAGCTTTCAATTGACCTAGAGAAGGAAGAAACCAGCCGCTACTTTTTGAGGGGGCTGCCGGAGTATAGTTTTTGCAAACGTTAAACGCGGGAAAATAGCTTATTTGCCAGCCGTCAGTCTCCGCTACGAATTTCTCAACCAGTCGCTGATTGTAAAATCCCTGCCAGTCTCTATCATTTGACGATAAGTTCATGTACGGATATTGCAGTCCCGCTCCGTCTTTGTCTTCCCATGCACATCCCTCCGACGCATCCTTCAACGCAAATGCATAACCACGGACCCTTCCATACCTGAGTCCCGTATTAAGATAGGAGTCCGTATCCGTTTCATGCTTTCCCACGTGGAATACAATGCCGACAACGGAGCGCAGGTTACCGCTTGCGTCTGTCGACACGGGCATGACTTCCAGCAGTTCGGTGGTACCGTCGTAATATTTGCGGTAACCGCCATCGGAGGTGGTGCCGTCGCTGTAATAGTAATCGCCTATCTTCAGGTCGTCGGCTCTATAACCGGGGATGGCAACATCACTTACCACCGCCTGTTCTCCGCCATTGCCCCATTCCGTATCCGCGGTAGCGGTCACCGAGAGGCCGCCTTTTTTCACATTGAGCTGGATACTCATCCCCTCGCCTTGTACCAGGTCGGTGGGAAAGTCGGTCTGTCTTGAAACATTACTGGATTCCCCCTCCTGCCTGTAGGTGAGGGAAATGATAGCGGAAGCCTTGTTGGGAAAGAGAAAATATGTGGCCAAATCCTTCGCCTGGGTGGCATTGGCTGCCACCGATACACTGCCACCGTCAAGAGTTGCCATGCAGGACGTCGTATTCGTATACTTTCCCCAACTGAAGCCACTGTCATTAAATGTCAGTGTTGCCGTCATCGGGACGTTGATTATGCCCAAGGTAACTATTTTAATCGCCATCTCACTTTTAATGCTGATCTTCACCCTGCTCAAGGCATGTTTCATCGTGAACCCGATGCGGCCTCCTACCGTATTTTCATACGTCTGGTCCAGTAACGGAACGGAGGCAAGCAGGTCCTGATGGTATTCAGTCCAATCAGGAACAGAGTAGGTAAGTGTCGGATACCCTTTTGCCGTACTGCCCGAAAATGTCGGGTTTCTGCCGCTTGTCACTTTCTCGTCCACGTATGGGGCGTAAGCGAAGAAACTGACGCAATCCTTTTTATTGTCAGGCCAATATTTCATGGGAGAGTACGTCCACGCACCGCCGCTTTTCTCCAGCTTCTGGTTGTACATGAAATTGGGTGTGGCGGTAATTGCATTAAATCCTCCTTGTGTGAGGCTGGCGAATATTCCCACAGCGGTCAGGTTGTCCGTGGTGATTTCTTCTGCGCGAGTCTGCGCGCTTACCGAAGTGGAGAATGTAAGTGGTACGGGAAGCGATTCCACTTCGTCACCCTCCGGAGCGCAACCTGCGGCAAACAACAGGCTCAAAGCAATAACCGGAAAAAATTTCATACCGTTCATCATACTTGTTCCATTCATTTTCAACTTTCTTTTTTCAATTGTTCCATAGTGACCGGAAAGGGACATTCAACCCCGCCCGGCCTTGTAGCTCTGCCCGGTCCTTGAGTGGAACCCGGACGAACCGGTTACTCAACCGTCATCTCTTACTTGATTACTCAACTGTAACCTCGTTCTTGATGTCGGTCCACGGAGTAACTACAGCATCACTGATTTCAATCTTATGCAAGTTGATTTTCAGCGTGTACAAATAAGATTCTTTACGCTTCATGTGTCCGGCAGGCAGGTCGATGAAAGCTTCTGCATGGCTTACAATAAACTTGCCGGGATTCGATTGGTCTTTGGTAGCAATGTCGTAATGGAAACCTATTTTGATATCTCCTTGGGCGCATCCCTTGTTCTGGGCCAGGTCCGTACCGCTTGTCTCTCCCACCGGAATCAGGTAAAGATAAGTTTTATCCTTGAAAAGAGGAATGGCCTTGTCCACCGTCCCTTGCGAACTACTGGAAATTCTGATCCCTTTTGTAGCCGCATTATGTCCGGTAGTAGGATTCGAAATTTCGATGCCCGGGTTTTCCACGTCCAGCATTTTGTCGAGGCTAAAGTCAGGTCCGGCAATGACAGCATCCGAACCGTAGTTCCAGTGCAATTCCGCCCATTTGGCTTTCGTGTAGAATTTAGATTTTGCATTGGCGGGTGAAGCCAGATCTATCAGCGAAAGATTACTGCCGGCAGCACTGTGGTCCGTACCTACAATCCACATGTGGGTGATATAGACGAAACTGTTCGTGCCGTCCATACCTGCGAAATCTCCGGCTCCCAACTGTGCCCTGAAGGAAATACGTGAAAGAGTATGTTCGAAAGTAAAACTTACTTTGCCGGCATTTGAGGAAGTATATTCCTTATCACGCTGGTCGGCAACTACAAGGTCCACCATTCTGTCGAGCTTGTCTTCCGGCTTTAACTGGAAACTGATATAAGGAATCCCCTTAACAGTAGCTTCGGAAACTGTAACTCCCGCTTTCGTACCGTTCCGCCAGTCGTCCTCGTAAGGTGCATAAGCAAAGAAGGAAATCTTATCATGTTCCCTGTTCGGCCAATATTTCACCGGAGAATAGGTCCAGGCACCATTCTTATATTCCACCATCTGGTTGTGCATGAAGCTGGGGGTCACGTTGTTTTTTACGGTTTCAAAGTTGTCCTGTCCCGTAAAATACCCCATGATACCGAAACCGCCGTACTTGTTTGGATCTGTCGGATCATCCTTCATACTTTCCGTAGTCATGTCCACTCCCCTGGTGGGCACTCCCGTATACACTCCGAACCCTACCTGCGGGTGGGCATCCGGACTGACTTCCGTCACTTCATTCTGCGAACAGGCTGACAGCAGCAATAGCGCCAACGCTGACAGCATAACATTCATTCTTTTCATTGTCTCTGTTTTTTTAAGTGATTATACATATATAAGTTTATTGCGTATTTGTTCCATTTATCAGTTGATGGGAATATCGGTATGGATGTCGTCTCCCCATCCGTCCACATCCACATCGAAGCCGGAGTCGGAACCTCCTTCGGGCTTCACGTCCGGTACTTTTTCGGTAGCATCGGCTTTCAGGATAAGTGTGATGACTCCTGTCCCATCTTCATTTTCTGTGATCTTCACATTAGTACAATCGCTGGTGAATTCAGTTTTCCCATCCACGAGCAATGCTTCCAGATACAGGTTGTTATTGTCTACGTAATTGAGACCAAACACCTCAAAGTGACAGCTTAGCGTACCGTTGAAAGGGGAACCGGGATAAAATTCAGGATTCGACGGTTCAAACTCCTGCGTCACAGTGTTGGCAGACGTCCTTCCGGTGGCAAGGAAAATAGATTCTGCCACTCCACTCAAACGGCAGGTTGCCGAACGTATGTTGTTCAATCCTTCGATATGGAGCACGGCAGCCACCTTGCGAGTCAACTTTTTCGGGACAAAGCGAAGGGTATAAATTTCATCCGTTTCCTCTTCCGCCGTGCGGGAAGCAGCAGTTCTCCCGTAAGTGGTCTGGCTATAATTACCTAGCATATCCTCCGTCACGATGAAGCCTTCGAGGGTGGCGACGGCCAGTTCGTCGGGCGAGGAGATGATGGTACGTGTTTCCACACGAGTCACTTCGTCCACGCGGGTTTCCACTTTCCGGGCATACGCTTCCAGCGTTTCATAACTGTCTCCACGGAAGGCGATATTGCTAAAGTCATTGAAAGAGCGGTTGAAGATGATGGCATCATAAGTCCCCATCGGCAACCGTACGGTTTCCCCAGTGCGTTCCCCCATCTGAAAAATGTGTGGAGTACCACCGTCCCGCGGATAAAAGAGGATAGTCGAACCATAGTTCTCTTCTTCGGCAGCCAGGCCGGACTGGCTCCAATCGACAAGGATATGAAGCTCCGTCACTTCGTAATAGGTGAGGGCGCGACGTTCGCAACCCGTAAAAAGAACTACTAGGCAAAGAAGCACCAAACATAGAAACATCATCCATCTCCTATCGTCCGGCCTTTTATATATACCATTATTTATCCTGTTGCATATCCGGACAAATAATAGTGAAGCTGGTTCATCACCAGGTATGAATCGTTCACTGTTCATCGTACACCTCCTTTCCCTGCTTTCACTTTACGGCTCAGTAACCAAACGAACGAGATTTTCGCTTTGGTCGGTCCGAACCAGGTATATTTACCGTTCTCCTGCCAAAGCAAGGTCTGGTAATTGTCGCGGGCGTGATAATGACGGTAATCGGTCCGCAATAAACCGATACCGATATTCAGTTCCAAATGCAGATTACGGGCTATGCGTGTCGCCCAGCCATAGCTAATACCCGCAGCTATGAAGAATTCACCTTGATAGCCGTTGTACTTCCATTGCAGATCATACTTGCCACCTCCGGCATATAGTCCGAGAAAATGCCCGGTCAGCACTTCACTATTTTCGCGTTTCTTATGGCTTCCCAACCAATAGCGGCCTTCCAGACCTCCCATAAGGATTTGCATGGAATATTTGTCACCGTCGAATAGCCACCACGGGAACATATATTCGGCGTTCACTGACCAGCGTTTGCCTATCGGCACTTCAAGTTCTATGTTGGGCATCAGGGCGGCATCGAACAACAGGTTGGTCTTTAAAGCAAAAAACGGACGTTTTTCTTTAAGTAACGGGGCGTTTGATTGCGGCTGTTGCTGTTGTTTTTGTTGTTCTTGCAACTGTTCTTGTTGTTCTTGTAACTGTTCCTGCTCTTGTTGTTCCTGCTCTTGCTGTCGCAATTGTTCCTGCCGTCTTTGTTCCTGTTCGACCTGCTTTGCTAACCAGTCTTTTTCGGTGACAGATGTCGACAATGTATCCGGCCTATCCGGTTGCAGCCACACCATACATACGGCAGCATTACGCAGATACCGCAGCAGATGGTCGCGGATATAGCGATAAGAGTTTCCACCATCCAATTGCCGCAATAACTTCTTGCAGCGGTCCACATCAGGGGTATGGTCCATTATTTGCAGCACCTTGTCCCGATTAGGCAGTTTCTCATCAGCCGCTATCATACGCCGGAGCTCCTGCCAGTTTTCTCCCTGTGGGCGGAGATGGATGCGGTGTTGATCGAGATGCGGGTACTTCCACACCAGATAGCCTTTTACGGCAACAGAACGCTTCCGGGTCAGGCGTTCGTTATAGCTTCTGTCACCTTCCGGCGAAGAAAAAGACAGGATACGGATAGAATCGATACGGTGGGTTAACACACTGTCCGAAAGCACTTCATCCAAATGACGGAGCGTTTCGCTGTTGCCCATATATCCCTTATCCACTATCGCCCTGTCAAAACGAAAATAGAGCACCATCGACCGACTACATTTGTCTCCAATGGTATCACGTTGGGCGTAACTATTAAGCAGAAAAATGAATAATAGCCCGCAACAGACAGTAAAACGTTTGATATATACAATTAACTTATTCATAAGAACATAGATTTCATAAGAAAGAGATTTGCTGAATTACCAGTCGGATATTTTTATTTCGGATAGGAATATACGCACCACCTCGGTAAGGATTCCCAGTTTCTTGGCTCCCTCTCCGTGATGAAAATAAGATGTTTCAGAAACCTGCCGTTCCAAATGGAGAGGTTCATCAATAATTGCCAGAAGTTCAAGTAAGGATAGTTTCTGGATGGAGCGGCATATCTCGTAGGAGGAAAGAACAAATTCTTCTTTACCCGGTAACCGACGAACTAATCCCCCGGATTCCAATTTCCGGAATAGTTCTTTCCATACCTCCGACGATAAAGAGATATTCGCCGATTGTGTGTCGGACTGTAAAGTAATGTCATTTAATACGGCGATAGCTGTTTGTGTGAGTTGTGTTAATACCATAATTGTTTTGTTTAGACCGTTACTTACCAAGTAACGGACTGAAAAAGAAGTTTATTACTTACCAAGTAACGGAAAGCCTGTTTTCCGGAATTTATTTTCTCTACACAAGAAATAAAAAGTGTATTTTATCTGCCATCTGCCACAAAACGGTCGCAACTATCTGATATAAAATCAATTGGAGCGTTGCAGATAGTGTGGCAGATAGGTGGCAGATGCAGGTATCTGCCACACTTGCGTCCGACAGGAGTTTAGAAGTGTGTCAATAAGGCAAACAGTCAGGGGAGAGCTGTTGAACGCCGGGTCCACTACTATGGGGAATCCAGTATCCCTATGGAGATACTCTAGTATCCTACCATGGAAACTACAGTATCCAACCGTGGAAACTACAGTATCCTACCGTGGAAACTACAATTTCCAACGAGGAAACCAAAGTTTCAAAGCCGGAAACCGAAAGGAAGGTGGCATAGAAGAAGATACAGATAATAAGATACGCTCCGGACAGGTGGCAGATACCCGCATCTGCCACCTATCTGCAACGCTATCTGCAACGGCGCAATTTACTCTATACCGGATAGTTACAGCCGTTTCGTGGCAGGTGGCAGATAAAAATCACTTTATATTTCTTGTGTAGAGCCGTACAATCCATTTTTGACAGTTCAAAGATGGAAAGAGGTTTCGTGTCCATTAGCGAACAGAAGTATAATATGGTATGAAGTTATGGGGATATTGTGTTTGAAAATAGATATAATTTAATGGTTAACCGAAGATTTTATAACTTTTATTTGGTTTTATAAGAAAATATATTGAACTTTGCCAGCGTAACAAATCCGTTACTTGGTAAGTAACAACCACTGTCCAAACCTGTTACAAGGTATTTTCGATGCTACTTTTTTCTTCTTTCCACATTTTGCAACAGAGGTTATCAGTTCATCATTTGCTGCGTCTACCCGTTCATTCTCAAAAGGTTTCAGGTAAGTTTCTGTTACCTTAATAGAAGAATGCCCCAATGCCTTGCAAATAATGCCGACACTTACACCGGAGTAGAATGCCAGGGTAGCCCACGTATGCCGTGGTGTGTATGAACTCAACTTAACGTCCGGCAGCAACAATGCTGCTATCTTCTCCAACTTTCTGTTGAAATTGCGAAGTGCAGATAGATAGCCGCTTTGTCCGTCCAGAATCGGGAATAGGTAGATGGAACCAGGATTCGTATTTTTAAACTTTTCCATCAGCCATACCGCTTCCTGGGGAATGCGAACCGTCATCTGACGTCCTGTTTTATGGCGGCTATAGATAATATAATTTCCTATCACATCCTGCTTGCGAAGATGAGCGAGGTCAATAAACGGCATTCCACGGAACAGGAACATCAACCGGAAATGAACCAACGGACTCTGTAACCCTTTCGGCAATTGCTCGAAATCGGTATACAGCAACACATTCATCTGCTCCGTATCTAGGGCACGTTTGATCTGTGATTCTACTTTCGTGTACACATCATCGAAAAGTTTGGAGTCATAAGGTAGCAGCTTTTCATCAACAAGGCGGTTGTACACTGCTTTCAGATTCCGCAGGTAGGTAGAGATGCTGTTCAGACTTAGACCTTTCGGTTCTCCGTCTTTCCTTTTCCTCCCTTCCCGCCTCATCCATTCCTCATACTCCTTCAATTTGCCGGAAGTGAAAACTTTATCCACCGGCATCGGCATACCCTCACCCCAAAACAACGTGAAGGATCGCAGCGCATAGGTATACGTATGTGCCGCCGGACGCTTCCTGGCATTTTCCAATTGTTCAATTACCAACTGCATATAAGACACCAAATCAGGCATCTCCACGACTTTGGTCACTTCTGTAATTTTTTCTTTTTCATCCATAATACTCTGATTTTTATTTCCGCATTAAACGTATTACCAGCAAACAGCTACACCAAGCAGAAGGTTTACGAATGCTAAACGATGACCGAGTATAATAGCCATTGAAAAAGAAGAAGGAAAGTTGTAAAAGAGGAGAAATAGTAAACTTGTCCTATCTCTGTATAAACAAAAAGCAGTAGAATTCGAAATCTGAAATTCTACTGCTTCCATCATATATTTAGATTCGAATCAATCACACCGAGAATTTCTCTAATGCTTTTTCCAATGCTTCTTTTGAAACCGGTTTAGTCACAAAATCATTGCATCCCATCTCCAAAGCCAATTCTTTATCCGTTTCAAAAGCATAAGCCGTCAAAGCAATAATAGGAACCTCTTTGGAATAAGAACGAATGATATGCGTTGCTTCCAATCCATCCATGCGTGGCATTTTTATATCCATCAGAATTAAGTCCGGTTGATACTGCTTATACATTTCAATGGCTTCCACCCCATCCTTAGCCCAAAGCAATGTATATTCCCTGCCGATCAGATTCTTCAGCAGGATGAAATTACTTTCTACATCTTCCGCTACCAAAATCTTTTTGATCTGTTGCACACGATTTACAGTATTTCCTTTAGATTCCGTCTTTGACATTTTAAAGATTTCGCCGAGTTCTCCGGCTTCCTCATAAGGAATCGTGAAATAGAACGTAGAGCCTTTACCCAATTCAGAAGTCACCCCTATTTCTCCACCGATCTTTTCGATAATCATCTGACAGATAGATAGCCCTAATCCTGTGCCTTGAGCAAAAGAGTTCAGTTTGACAAAACGCTCAAAGACATGGTCTACTTTTTCCGGCTCTATTCCTATTCCTGTATCCTTCACATATACACGAATATTTTTATCCGTCCGCTCAAAACCCAAACGAATCTCTCCTGCATACGTAAATTTACTCGCATTAGTCAGGAAATTCGTTATCACCTGCATGATACGATTCTGATCTCCCTCAATGAATAAATTCTCATCCACATTATCAAAAACAAGAGTTACCCCTTCTTTCACACGTTCTTTATGAACAGCATAAATTGTCCGGCAAACTTCTCCCAGATTCATTGGACGCTTGATATATTCCAGTGTCCCGGCTTCTATCTTCGATAAATCCAGAATATCATTAATCAGTTGCAACAAAATATCCGAATTCTGATTGATAATACCCGAATAGAGCTTTTTCTCTTCAGCAGTTTCGGCAGCAGGCAATAATTGAGAGAATCCTACAATTGCATTCAGGGGTGTCCGGATCTCATGGCTCATATTAGCAAGGAAAGCACTTTTCAATCGGTCGGATTGCTCCGCCTTAATCCTTGCCTTTATCAGTTCCTGCTCAATATTCTGAAGATTAGTAATATCCCAAGAGATACCAATCAGCAACGGTTTGCGTCCTTCCATCGGCACAAGCGCCTTTAATGTCTGTACAATACGCGCTTTCCCGGTGGCGGAAAGATACGTTTCCTGCATATCAATACGCTTATGGGTCTGAAGTAATTCCAAATCATCCTTACGGAATTTCTCTGCGTCTCCATGACTCGGAAATACTTCATAGTCCGTATGTCCGATCGCTTTAGACGCCGGGATACCTGAATGGTCGGCAAATGCTTTGTTCCAATACAAATACCTAAAATCATTTTCCGGGTCTTTCACAAACAAATAGACTGGGATATTATTCAAAATACCATCCAGCAATAGATTTAGTTCGCGAAGTTCATCCTGTTTCTTTATAACATCAGTAATATCCTGTGTAAAGAACCAAGTCAGTTCTTCATTATTCTCACGAATCAGAAATGTAGACACCTGATGCATCCGCTCTTTATCTTCACCTTTCCGCATATAGGCAGCACGATAAGCAAAAGTGCCATCATTGTCACGTATTTCCTGAAGACGTCTTTCCCACGCCTCCTTTGTTGTCATAGAGACGGGCAGATCATATATCTTTTGGGTACCCATCTGTTGGGTAACTCCGTATTCTTCTATAAATTGCTTATTTGCATAAACCAATGTCCCGTCTTCCGATACGGCAAGAATGCTGTCACTCACTTTATCGAGTACACTCTTGAAAACCTCCAGTTGCCTTTGCGTGGTCACCCGCTCCGTTATATCACGACACATAATCAATACATACTCTTCATCCAACGGAAAGATACGATTTTCGTAATGATGATGTTCACCATTAAAATCCAATTCATGATGGGCGGTTGAAACAGCTCCCGTGCTGACAGCCTGACGCATATTGGAGTGAATATTCTGATATGCTTCCGGTGGAACCATTTCCCGCATATACATTCCCTTAAAATCTTTGTTTGATATCCCGACATGATTGGTTTCTTCATTGGAAACAACTTCAATGCCTACTTCGTTCTGATTGAAGACAGTCAGCATATCCGGCAAAGAGTCCAGAATCCTGACAGCATATTTTTCTTT
>ERZ1106973.2623-NODE-2623-length-12923-cov-2.977153_pt1 | contig 12923 bp, 12 predicted proteins | sample MGYA00403686_ERZ1106973 | MGnify/ENA primary metagenome ERZ1106973 (study PRJEB35170, sample SAMEA104062408) | human gut metagenome | biome: human gut; feature: human-associated habitat; material: faeces | place: Denmark | collected 2012-11-06 ...
AGAAAATTGCGTCCTATGAAACAAAAAACGCATTAGGAAGCGTTTGAATGCGGGAATCCGATCATCTGGAAAAGAGGGACAGAACAAAATGTTGAAAATGTTTACAAATTCAAGTGAGTTATAATATATCACAAATGCAATCTTATAGATTACTCTGCAAAATTCGAAAAGAAAAAAATTCGCAGAATACCTTGTTCTGCGAAATCTTTGTTCATTATACTATGCTTTCAGGGCGAATTCAATAGAAGTTTCTCCCAAGAAACTCTTATGAATTTATTAAGCCGTCATATTTGGTAAACAATTCATAAAATTCTAATACAATATATCTTCCATTCTAAGAAAATTTTGTCAATATACTTCAAAATCACACTTAAAAAGTGCTTCTGGTTTCGCAGAACAAGGTATTCTGCGAAAATCGCAAACATGAAAGGAAGAACACCGGTATGTGGTACGTGGTGCAGACACCTGTGGGGCGCGAAACAGAGGCAGCAGAAAAATGGAATCGGATTTATTCGGATAAGGCAAAAAAGCCTTGTTTTGTGCTGTCCAAAGAGCGGACCTGGCGGATGGGCGGTATTTATCATGTCGATGTGGAACCGATGTTTCCGGGCTATATATTTGCCGATGTCGAAGATGCAGTTCTTCTGGAGCAGAGAGCCCGGCTGCTGTCGGGGATCTGTAAGCTGACGGGACCGGCGTCACAGGCGCATCCAGCCGGGACAGCGCTTGCACTGGAAGAAACAGAAGCGCAATTTTTGAAACAGCTTTTGCGCGGTGATCCACAGAACACAGTCCGGCGGTTTCTGGTGCGGGCAAATGACGCGGGGGAGATCGAATGGGCGGAAGGAGTGCTGGGACAAATGCTGCCGCAGATTGTCCGCAAGCGGCTTCGCAAACGGGTTGTGACCCTGTCGGTTGAATTACTGGGAGAAAAACGTCAAATTGAACTGGCAATCCGGATGGAGGGCGACCATGCAGAATACGGTGGAAAAAAGCGTGCGGTCGATTGAACATACGAAATATTCCGTTCTGATGCCGGTGTATGTTAAAGAAAATCCGGTGTATTTTCGGCAGGCAGTAGAAAGCATGATGAAGCAGACGGCGGCACCGGATGAATTTGTGCTGGTGTGTGACGGCCCATTGAACAACGCCCTGGAAGCGGTGATAAAAACCATGACAGAGCGCTGGCCAGACATCGTAAAAATTGTCCGCCTGCCGGAATGCGGCGGGATTGCCAGAGCACTCGCGATTGGTGTGGAAACATGTCGGAATGAGTGGATCGCTCGTATGGACAGCGATGATATTGCTTGTCCGGATCGGTGCGAAAAGCAGTTAAGACGGATTGAGCAGAATAAGAACGCTCAGGCGGAGCTGGCACTTGTAAGTGGGGCGATCGCAGAGTTTGAAGCAGGCAGGATAACGGGAACCCGTTCATTGCCATGTAAATATGAAGAAATCCTTCGTTTTGCCAAGAAAAGAAACCCGATGAACCATATGGCGGTCATGATGCGCCGGTCAGCAGTGCTGGCGGTCGGAAATTATCATCCGGTGCGCGGGGCAGAAGATTATGAGCTCTGGGTGCGGCTGTTGCAGGCGGGATATCGTGCGGAAAACCTTCCGGACATTCTGGTGTATGCGCGGACCGATAACGGGATGATAGGGCGCCGGGGCGGAATCGCCTACGCGTGGTCGGCACTAAAACTACAGAAATACTTTTACCAGAGTGGTTTTCTGAGTTTTCGTCAATATCTGGAAAATTGCGCGGTGCGCGCTGCGGCTAGTCTGATGCCAGGTACTTTCAGGCGGATTCTTTATCGGAAAAAGTTACGCTGCGAAGAGCAGAAATGACTGGAAGTGTATAGAGGATAAGCTGGTACAGAGCAGGGAACATTGAATTTTCCCAAAGAGAAACAAGATGAAAGAGGAACTATTTTGAGACAATACGAACCATTCAAACGGCTGTTCCGCCTGATGGGTGCTCTGCTTCTGATGGGAGTGGAGACAGGCGTATACGGATATGTCTGGAACGGTTATTTTAATAAATTAATTGAATTTCCATTCTGGCGGAGAGGAAACTGGCTGATGATTGCCCTGTATGCGGGACTTTTATTTTTCTTCCTGATGACATATGGGGGATTCCGGATCGGGTACCTGAAAAAAGGTAATCTGCTCTGTTCTCAGATTCTTTCCATCGGTCTTTTGAATGTGATTACTTATATTCAGATCTCACTGCTGGATAAGAAATTTCACGATCCGAGAGTTCTGGGATTTATGACGATCGGACAGATTTTGATCGCGATCGGCTGGACGTTTTTATTTCAAAGTCTCTACCGGATTCTGTTTCCGCCGAGGCGGATGCTTTTGGTGTGTGGAGACCGTCCGGCGTTCCATCTGATGGAAAAAATCAATTCCAGGGAAGACAAATATTATCTGGAGACGGCGATTCATATCCGGGCAGGAATCAAAACAATTTTAGAAGAGGCGAAGAAATATGATGCGCTGATCGTCGGTGATATTCCGGCGAAGGATCGCAACGCGCTTCTCAAAAAATGTTTTGAAGAAGATATCCGTACCTATACGGTACCGAAGCTTTCAGATATTCTTATCCGGACTTCGCAGGAACTGGACATTTTTGACAGTCCTCTGCTGCTGTCGAGAAATGATGGGATTTCAGGTATTCAGCGCTTTATCAAGAGGGCGATGGATGTGATCTGCTCCAGTGTTGGGATTGTGGTGTTATCGCCATTTTTCCTTCTGGTTGCACTTTCGATCTATCTGACCGACCGGGGACCGGTGTTTTATAAGCAGACACGTTTAACCGAGGGCGGAAAAGAGTTCCAGATCTGCAAATTCCGCACGATGATTCAGAATGCAGAGGCGCAGACGGGGGCAAGGCTGGCAGCGGAAAATGATGACCGGATTCTTCCGGTGGGACATTTCCTCCGGAGGACCAGATTGGACGAGCTTCCACAGCTTTTTAATATCTGGAAAGGCGAGATGTCGATCGTCGGACCTCGCCCGGAACGCCCGGAACTGGCGGCGGAGATTGAGGAGGAAATCCCGGAATTTTGTTACCGGCTGAAAATGAAAGCGGGTCTGACCGGATACGCACAGGTGTATGGAAAATACAACACAACGTCCTATGACAAGCTGAAACTGGATTTGACCTACATACGAAATTACTCTCTGTTATTGGATTTGAAACTGATTTTGATGACACCAAAGATCATGATGCTCAAGGAGAGTACGGAAGGAGTAGCAGATAATGGAAAAACTTCTGACAGTCGTCATCCCGGCGTATAACGCAGAAGCTTATCTTGCATATACATTAGATTCGCTCTGCGGGGCATTTCAATCAAGCCGTACAGCAGGGAAAGCTGGAGATGCAGGGCGGCAGAATCTTTTGGAAAAGCTGGAAATTTTAGTGATAGATGATGGATCTAAAGACAAAACAGGAGAAATTGCCGACGGTTATGCTGGACAATACTCGGAGATTGTCCGGGTCATTCATAAGGAAAATGGCGGACATGGCTCAGGAATTAACTGCGGAATCCGGGAAGCCAGAGGACGCTATCTTAAAGTGGTAGATGCCGATGACTGGGTGGATCAGGAGGCTTTTTTAAACCTTCTGGCTGCATTAGAAAATTCACAGGATGATGCAGTTGTCAGTGGATTTTACTGGCGTTTTGACAATGGAAGCGGGGAAGAAGCTTCGTTTCCGGAAAAAGCGGAAATGAAAGAAGCATTTAAGGGCGTCAGATATGGAAAATCATATTCCTTTGATAACATAGCGGATCAAGTCTACATGAAGATGCATGGACTTACCTGGCGGACTGAGATTCTAAAACAAATGCCTCTTGCAATCGATGAGCACTGCTATTACGTCGATGCGGAATACATCCTGTATCCGGTACCGTGGATTCGGACGGTATCCTTTATATCAGATTTTGTGTATCAGTACCGGATCGGGCGGGAAGGACAGAGTGTCAGTCCTGAAAAAATGGTGAAGAACAAGAAGAACTATGACCGGGTACTTGAATCATTGTGTGCATTTTATCAGAAATGCCGGGATGGGGAGATTTCCTGCAGTGAGGCGAAACTTCACTATATTGAGAGTGGAATCGCACGCGTGGCAGCAGGAAAAATCAAGATTCTTTTAAGCCTTCCGGCGGACAAAAGGATGAGAAGTGAGCTGGTGCAATTTGAACGGAAGATGCTGAAAAAATATCCGGGCATCTATCATGCAAACCGGAATAAGGCGGTAAAACTGCTTCGAGCGAGCCGCTACCGTCTATATTGGCTGGGAGTATGGGCGCTGCAAAAAAGCAGTCGAGCGTTTTAAAGATAGAAATTTTAGAACCAAAGCATCGGGCAGAATGCCCGCAAAAAGGAGAAAAACGGATGCGTTTACAGAATATACGGTTCCCGGAACCGGACATCTGCAGCGAGGAGGAGCTGTATTTTCACCGAAGAGGCGGATGGATCGATTTTGACGGTTATTTCAACCTCTTTTATATCGAAAAAAGAAAGAAATATACAAATCAGGAAACGCTGACGCTGCACTTGGAAATAAAAGACTGCCAGATGATCCGGCTGATGTGGAATGAGACTGTGATTGGGGAAATGGAGCTGAGCGGAGAACCACAGACGCTGGAACTGAATTTTCCATATCAAGATACCAAAACGGGTGTGTTCTGGTTTTCTGTAAAGCCTGCGGAATATACCATTAATGACATACCAAATCTGACAGGATGGTATGAAGCTGAGTGTCAGGAAGAAAAGCCGGTTCGGATCGCTGCGGTTGTCTGTACATTTAAACGGGAACCATACGTCCTGCGGAATTTAAAGAGTGTCCTCCGTTTTCTGGAGCAGCCGGAAAATAAGTCGTTGAAGCTCTGTTACTGGCTGATTGATAACGGAAGGACTCTTTCAGAGCATGAAGAGATCAGCCGCCTTGTCAAAGAATATCCAGACATCATCCGAATCATTCCAAACCGGAACGTCGGCGGAGCCGGTGGATTTACGAGGGGCATGATCGAGGCGATCGAGGAGAAAGAAAGCCTGGGTCTGACGCATGTGCAGATGATGGACGACGATGCCGTCATGGATCCGGAGCTTTTTGTGCGGGCATATGGATTTTTGGGGATGCGGAAGGATGAGTGGGAGGATATCACGCTGGGCGGTAGCCTCTGGCGGGAAGATTTTCCATATATCCAGCAGGCAGCCGGAGAATGGTTCAGGGACTTTGCAGTCCAGAACGATTTCCCATTGGCAGATCTGCGGGAAACTAAGACCTGTACAGATCCGTATATGTGTGAGGCAGTCCATGAACACACGCCATATTCCGGCTGGTGGTGCTGCTGCATGAGCCTGAACATCGTGCGTGGCGATAACCTTCCGATTCCATTGTTTCTTCACCACGACGATATCGAGTTTGGCATCCGGAATCAGGATGTGGGGATCGTATTTTTAAACGGATTTGGTGTGTGGCATAAGGGATTTGAACTGACATTCCCAGGTGTAAATACCTACTACGATGTGCGGAACACTCTTATTACGACTGCTTTGACCCAGCCGGAGAAAAGCCGGTGGGAGATTGTGAAGTGGGGGTGGAAGAGGATCACCGTTTCTGTAATCGAATTTCGGTATGGGGAAATGAAATTAGTTTATCAGGCATTTCGGGATTTCTGCAAAGGTCCGGAATGGATGTACCGGGTGGATGCAGAAAAAGTAAATAACTGGCTGCGCGAGCAAGTCGGTATGGGAACGCTGGAAGATCTGCAAAAAGAGCTGACAAAAGAAGAGTATGACGAAATCAGCGGACAGATTCAGCAGTATAAAGACACATATGGAGTCCGGAAAATAAAAGGGTATTTCAGTTCGCTTCGAAAAATGACGAAGTTTATCAAAAAAGCAACCTTTAACGGCTGGCTGCTTCCGGCAGATAAAAAAGTCGTAGCGCTTTCGCCGATCGATCCTCCATTTGATGCATTCCGGAGAAACAGAATTGTTTTGTTTGAGGCATTTTCAGGAAAATGCAGGCTGGCAAAACGAGAATATTCGAAGTTAGTAAGTGCGGCATGTATGTATATAAGCATCGGACTCATGAATGGGAAACTGGTAAAAGCAGAAAAGGCATACAGGGAAGGAGTAGAGAAGATAACGAAGATGGAAGCGTGGAAGCGTTATCTGAGTAGAAAGAATGAATCGACTGAAAGATAGAATCAACGTGTTTATGAAGTACAGACATCTGCTTCAGGAACTGGTAAGCAAAGATATCAAATTGAAATACAGAAGAAGTTTTCTTGGATATCTGTGGAGTATATTAAACCCTCTGTTGACCATGATCGTTATGGTAATTGTATTTTCAAATATGTTCCGTTTTGATATAGAAAATTATCCGGTTTATTTGATTATTGGACAAATTCTATTCAGCTTTGTGACTGAGTCAACAACGCAGGCAATTTTTTCCATTACAGGAAATGCCGCATTATTGAAAAAAACGTATGTACCCAAATATGAATTTACAGTAGCGAAAGTAACAAGTTCATTGGTAAATCTAATTTTTTCATTAGGGGCAATGATCATTGTATTTCTCATATGCAAAGTGAAATTCAGCGTCTACTTTTTATGGATACCGGTTGTCTTGATTGAAATATACATTTTCTGCCTGGGACTTGGAATGTTTTTAGCACAGGCAGCCGTTTTCTTTCGGGATGTTCAGTATATATATGGCGTTTTAACGACGGTATGGATGTATCTGACTCCGATTTTTTATCCGTTAAGTGCCCTTCCGGACAATGTGCAGATGTTGATAAAGACATTTAATCCAATGTACTTTTACATCGAACAGTTCCGTCATGTGGTACTAAACGGTGCGATGCCGGATGTTCAGCTGATTTTATCTGGATGTGTAATTTCAGCATTTATGCTTTTGATTGGAACATGGACATTTTCCAGGACACAGGACAAATTCATTTTATATATCTAGGAGTTTAAAACACTATGGATGAGAATACAGCAATTCAGGTAAAGAATGTCACAGTACGTTTCAATATGGCATCTGAACGAATTGATAACCTAAAAGAATATTTTGTTAAGTTGGTAAAAAAAGAGCTGATGTTTCAGGAATTCCTTGCACTGAAGGACATCAGTTTTAGTGTAAAAAAAGGAGAAGCCTGGCACGAATGGATCTGGTAAATCCACGCTTTTGAAATTGATTTGTGGAATTCTAAAACCTTATAAAGGGGAAGTTTTGATTAATGGAAATATAGCTCCTCTGATTGAACTTGGAGCCGGTTTTGATGGCGATCTGACAGCACGCGAAAATATTTTCTTAAATGGTGCAGTATTGGGATTTTCTAAAAAATATATGCAGGAGCATTTCGATGAGATAGTGGAATTTGCAGAGCTACAGGATTTTCTGGATATGCCGATCAAAAATTATTCTTCTGGTATGGCAGCCCGTCTCGGATTTTCGATAGCAACCGTCATAAAACCGGAAATTTTGATTGTGGACGAGGTATTGTCTGTCGGAGATTATGCATTCCAGCAGAAATGTGAGAAGCGGATGCATGAACTGTTGGGAAATGGAACGACACTTTTGTATGTTTCACATTCGATTGATTCGGTGAAGGAGATTTGTGATCATGCGTTGTGGATTAATAAAGGTGTTATGCAGGCAAGCGGAGAAGTGGAAGAGGTTTGTGATGCGTATATGAGTTCGTTGTAGGGAAATGTGAAAAATGAAGTACATGAGGGATGTAAAGTGGAATTGGTAACAGTTTTAACACTGAATTATAACAATCCGTTTTTATATGAATCCATTGATTCGGTTCTGAATCAAACCTATTCGGATATTCAATATATTATATTTGATGATTGTTCTCAAAAAGTTCATTTTAATGCAGAGAAGGTTAAAGAATATATTGAAACTCATAACAAAGGAAATATAAAAGAGATTGTTATTAAGCAAAATGAAAAGAATGTTGGAATTATTAAAAATTTAAATAGAGCTCTAAAATACGTAAAGGGAGTATACATATTTCATCTAGCAGGTGATGATGCTTTTTATGATGCTAAAGTGCTAGAAGAGTGGGCAGCGTATTTCAAAGAAACTAAAGCGGATATAGTAACGGCTTATCGTGCTTTGTATGATGAAAAACTTGAAAAAGAAATATGTGTTTTACCGGAAAAAGAAGATGTTGAAATATTGAAAACAGGTGATCAACAGAAAATATGGGATCATTTATGTTGTAAAAATTATATTTTTGGTTGTTCGACAGCTCGAACAAAAAGCTGCATGGATGCAAGTGGTGGATATGACGAGACATATCACTATGTCGAAGATTATCCGTGGAACTTGAAGATGATTCGTCAAGGATATTCAGTTTGTTTGTGGGAGAGAATTGTCATCAAATATAGATGGGGCGGAATTAGCTCACCTGCTAGGTTTGACCGAAAATATTTCACGGATTCTATAAGAATTTTATGGAAGGAAATTTTACCATATTCGAGTCATAAAAAGAGAGATATAAAAGATTTTTGTAAATGGTTAAAGGGTCAGTTGAGGGGAAAGTATTTTGTACCATTAAAAAAGAATAATGGCTTTGTTGAGGAGGAAAAATAATGAGTTTTTTAAAGGAAAATGAATATTATAAAGTATTAAATTTTAATCAGTTAGGTGATGCGAGGGGGCATCTAGTGGTTATTGAGGGAAATCAGGAAAAAGGAGTACCATTTGATATAAAACGTGTATTTTATATATACGGTTCAGATTCAGAAGTGATTAGAGGTCAGCATGCAAATAAAAAATCAGAATTTGTGCTTATAAATTTAGCTGGAGAATCAAAAGTTAGAATTGATAATGGAACGGAAGAAGCAATAGTTGTTTTGGATAAACCACATATGGGTGTTTATCTCCCTAAAATGGTTTGGAAAGATATGTACGATTTTAGTAAAGATTCAGTATTACTTGTATTATCAAATGAGCATTATGATGGAAGTGAATACATAAGAAATTATGAAGAATATAAAAAATTAGTTGAGGAGGAAATGAGATGAATATTCAATGCAATCGTTTAGACAGAGGATTTGAGTTATTTCAGGATGAATATGAAAAAAAAGCGATAGAAGTTCTTAGATCTGGATGGTACGTTTTGGGAAAAGAAGTGGAGAAATTTGAACAAGAGTTCGCTGATTATTTAGGCGCCAAATATTGCGTTGGATTAGCAAGTGGCTTAGATGCATTATGGCTTTCTTTTAAGATTTTGGGAATTGGAGTAGGTGACGAGGTAATTGTTCAGGGAAATGCTTACATCGCCTGCGTTATGGGTATTACAATTAATGGGGCTACCCCTGTATTTGTTGAACCGAATATTTATAACAATATTGATGTGGATCGAATAGAAGAGAAAATTACTGATAAAACCAAAGCTATTTTAGTAGTTCATTTATACGGTCAGGCATCAAAGATGGATGAAATAATGAAACTTGCCAAAAAGTATAAATTAAAGGTAGTTGAAGATTGTGCTCAATCACATGGAGCAAAATACTTAGATGATGTAACAGGAACGATAGGAGATATTGGATGTTTTTCGTTTTACCCAACAAAAAATTTGGGTGGGTTTGGAGATGGCGGTGCCATCTGTACAAATGATGAAGAATTGGCGAAGCAATTTAAAATTTATAGAAATTATGGAAGTAGCAAAAAATATCATAATGATGTTGTGGGGGCAAATTCAAGGTTAGATGAATTACAAGCAGGGTTGTTAAGAGTGAGATTATCTCATTTAAAAGAACTTACAGAGGAAAGAAAAAAAATATGTGAGTATTATACGTTAAATATCAAGAGTAAATATATTGAAAAACCAATGATTCAAGAAGGTTCTACAACAGTTTGGCATCAGTATGTAATTCACACTAAATACAGAGACGAATTAGAGGCATATTTGTTAGAAAATGGCATTCATACAATGATACATTATCCAATTCCACCTCATCTTTCAAAGGCATATGAATATTTAAATTTTAGAGAAGGAAGTTTGCCTATTACAGAAAAATATGCAAAAGAAGTGCTATCATTACCTTTGTATAATGGAATGAAGCAGGAAGAAATGGAGTATGTGGTTCGGACTATTAATGAATTCAAGAGGGAGAGTTAAAGATGTTTGAATTACAAAAAATGTTATTTGAAAGAGAAACTACTCGAACTGAGTTACTGAATTATAAGTCTATTTCAACGGACGAGTATGTTGTAAGTATATACAGAAATCATTCATTTGAATTGGTGGAACATACAATTTCAGCATATTTGGACTATGCAGAGATTAAAGCAAAATTTGAGTACAGCGATTATGATGATAGTTTATCCTTTTTAAATATTGACTTATCAGCTGATTTGATCATTGTATGGTTAGACTTGGGAAGATACCAGATTGATAATACCGATGCTTTCATTACAGAAAGATTAAACTACTTACGAAGAATATATAAAGGTCGTATATTATATATTCCATTTAGAGGCGGGATTTTGCCAGAGGTAAATGACCAAATTGTTCAGTATGATTTGATGAATATTTTGCCGAACGAAACAGAGAAGTATATGGATGTTAGATTGGAAAAATATACAGGCACATTTATTAATCATAAGTACTGTATGAAGATTGCCAAGGAGTTAGGATTAAAATATTTACCTGCATTATTAAAACCGTTATTAAAAGCCATAGTGGTAGATTTAGATAATACATTATATAAGGGAGTTCTTGGAGAAGAAGGAGAAAATAATGTTGTAATTAATGATGGTTATATTGAACTTCAAAAGACATTAATAAATTATAAAAATAACGGTATTTTTTTATGTATAGCTTCGAAAAATGAAAGAGAAGATGTTGATTCTCTATTTGAAAAAAGGGAAGATTTTCCGTTAAAATCAGGAGATTTTACTCAAATATGTGCTTCTTGGGATGAAAAGGCAGATAGCATTGAAGAAATAGCTCAATTTTTGAATATACATCCTAGCAGTATATTATTTATAGATGATAATTTGGGAGAAATTGTTAAAGTAAAAGAACGTTTTCCAGAAATCCATTGTATTCATGCTAATGAGAATTCAGAAGTGACAAATAAAATTTTAAAAAGTTACCCAGGGTTATTGAAATTAAATATTACTGCGGAAGATAAAATACGCCAAAAGGATACAATAGCAAATAAGGCGCGGGAAGAGATGAAAAAGTCAATGACAGTAGAAGATTATTTGAAATCATTGGGAGTTCATCTTACTTTTTCGATTAATGTAAAAACTCAAGTTCCGAGAATTGCAGAATTATCAAACAAAACAAATCAGTTCATCTTTAATTATAAGCGTTATACAGCTAGCGAAGTAGAAAATATAATGGATTCTGCGAATGGGGCTGTTGTTTCGGTATCTTTAAAGGATAAATTGTCGGATAGCGGAATTATTGGCACGTGTGTTTTGAAAAAGAACGATAATAAAGCTATTGTTGAGGAGTGCTTTGTAAGTTGTAGAGCATTAGGCCGTGGTTTAGACGAGGCAATTATTTTAGGTGCAATACAGAGGGGTATCACTTTCTTAAATATAGACAGGATATATGTTGAGTTTAAAAAAGGGGATAGAAATCTGCCGGCAGAAAAATTTTATAAAGAATATTTTGAAAAGCAGAATATGACGGAAACTCGATTTAGTTATGAAATTCCTCGAAACTATATTGAGTTTGAAACAGTTATTAAATAAGAATTAGGAAGGAGAAAGAGACGAAAAAGAAGTCTCTAAGAAAAACATGAAAGAAAAAGTAGTAGAAATTTTAGCGCAGGTTACAAATATTCCAGCAGAGGAACTGATGGAGAAAGCAGATTCTAAAGACTTGTGGGAATCTTTAACAAATGTTGAAATCATTATTGCATTAGAGGAAGAATTTGAGGTTTGCTTTGAGCAGGAAGAAATTGCCGAGATGAATTCAGTAAACAAAATAATTGAAATGTTAGACGCAAAGTTGGCTTAGTAATATTGAAGGAAAAGGTGTTATAAGTATGGATCATAAATTGCGTTCAATGGGTTATGGATATCTTCTGAGACCAGTAAAAATGGAAGATGCACAATTTATTATAGATGTTCGATTGGAAGATCAGGAGCGAAATCAGTTTATTCATAAAATTTCTTCTGAATTAAAAGTGCAAGAGCAATGGATTGAAAATTATTTATCCAGGGAGAAAGATTATTATTTTGTTATAGAAAATGTATTAACGAAAGAACGAGAAGGATTAATTGCTATATATGATGTGGCAGATGAGCGAGCTGAATGGGGACGCTGGGTAGTAAAAAAGGGATCTATGGCAGCTGTTGAAAGCGTAAATTTATTGTATAAAATTGCTTTTGAAAAATTAGGGTTACGAGAATTGTATTCTTGTACAATTGAAGATAATAAAGCTGTAGTAGCGTTTCATGATTCAATTGGACAAAAGACAAGAAGAATTATTGAAAAAGCGGTAATTCTAGAAGGAAAAGAATACAATGTCGTTGAACAGTTTGTTGACAAAGAATACTATTACAGTACTGTAAAACAAATACTAGAAGAAAAATCAGAAAAAATATTTTTGCGTAATCTGAAAACCAAATTGGGAAAAATGGAGTTTCATCATATTGGAGTTGCAACTGAAAATATAGAAAAAGAACAGCATGTATTTTCTATGTTAGGTTACCGAAAAGAAAATGATTCTTTTGAGGATCTTGAGCAAGGTGTTCGAGGTGTATTTATGATTGCGAAGGATCAACCAAGAATAGAGCTATTAGAAAATCTGGAAGATAGAAATACGGTTACGCATTTTGTTGAGGCTGGAAATAAAATGTATCATTTTGCATATATTGTGGAAAATATTGAAAAGGCTATATCAATATTATCAAATTG
>ERZ1106973.2632-NODE-2632-length-12863-cov-2.730247_pt1 | contig 12863 bp, 13 predicted proteins | sample MGYA00403686_ERZ1106973 | MGnify/ENA primary metagenome ERZ1106973 (study PRJEB35170, sample SAMEA104062408) | human gut metagenome | biome: human gut; feature: human-associated habitat; material: faeces | place: Denmark | collected 2012-11-06 ...
AAAACGTTGGTGGGGATGTTACATTTGGTGACGGTAAAGATGTTACAAAGGCTAAAGTTGCGGAACTTGCGGAAGTAAAAGCTGATAATATTACAAGTATTACTATTAACAAATCGACAGTTACAGAAGTAAAATATACAAAATCGGGAAAAACTTGCACATATACATATACCGCAACTGATAAAAAGGGTGCATATAGTGTAGAGGATTAATAATTTCAGAAAGGACGCACAATAATCCATGCCAAACCCAACAAAGAAACAACCGACCAAAACTAAATACCGTTGGATAAAAGCTGGATTGCAGATCCTTATCATCATCCTGCTTGTAACAGTGACAGTAATACCCGGAGCGCTCCGACTCTTGTATCGGGCAGACGCTCAAGTGGCTCTGGGGCATGCAAAATCGGTGCGACTGGCGCTCCAGGTAACTGGAAAAGAAAGCTATGGCAGGAACGATACTTTTACGGACGCTTCCCGGGAGGGAGGCGTCACGGAAAGTGTCAGAAAAGAAGTTCTGATGCTCAGCAAAGCACCCGGAGATTTCTGGGTACTGCAGATGTCAGACGACGGTTACACGGTAGACAAGTTCCTCTACTGTGAAGGAGAATACACCGTCTGGTATACGAGAAGTCCGGAATCGTACACCGTATACCGCAGGGAACCGATGACCGGCTCTGAAATACAGGAGCAGGAAACGAAAGAATAGCAGAAATAGCAGGAATCACAGAATGTTAATTTTTTTAGAAAGTATCATATGGGTGCTCAGGTTCTTCTTCGGAGCCTGTATCGCAAGCTTCCTGAATGTGGCAGTATGCAGACTGCCGAAGGGAGAGAGCGTAGTGAGTGGACGCAGCCACTGCACCGTCTGCGGAAGAATATTAAAGCCATGGGAGCTGATCCCATGCATCAGTTATCTTGCACTGCGTGGAAAATGTGCAGGATGTAAGACACACATCCCGGCAAGGGATTTTATAACAGAAATAATCGGAGGCGCAGCATTTATTACATGCGCAGTACGTTACGGCTGTGGATCTTTTGGAATCTTATCTCTGAAAGGCACAGTGATCTTGATCTACCTTGGAATATTAATGGTGGTAGCCCTGATAGACTGGGATACCCAGATCATTTACGATAGATTTCATATCATGATTCTGATATTGGCAATGATAAATATGTGGTTATTTCAGGCACATAGTTTGAAAGACTGTCTGCTTGGAGCAGTGATCATAGCAGGACCGATGCTCATACTGGCACTTCTCATACCGGGGGCATTCGGCGGCGGTGACATCAAATTAATGGCAGCATCCGGACTGTTCCTTGGGACGGCATCCATCGTATGTGCCATGTTTTTTGGCCTTTTGACAGGCGGTGCCTATGGAAGCATCATGTTAAAGAGTGGAAAACTCGGAAGAAAAGATCAGTTTGCATTCGGACCATTCCTTGCAGTGGGACTTGCGGTCGCCGCATTCTACGGCGATCAGATCGTAAGCTGGTATCTGAGATTTTTCTGACAGAGTTTTCACAGGCATATGATTTTTACAGGCATATAAATACAAATGAAAATAAAAATAAGGAAGGAAGTTCTGACATGGCGAATTTTCGATATACAGCGAAAGAGATGAGTGGAAAAGTCAGAAAAGGCACACTGGAAGCAGCGACGGAGAATGCATTGATCCAGAAACTGCAGGAACAGGACCTGTATCTGATCGAAGCGAAGAATCTGTCGGATGAAAAGAAATACAAAAAGTTAAAGCCAAAGCAGCTGGCAGGCTTCTGCCGGGAATTATCGACCCTGCTTGCATCCGGAGTCAGTCTGGTAAGGGCATTGGATATCATTTCCGAACAGGAGGGGATCGACCAGAAAGAGCGCGAGGTGTACCGGGCGGTCCTGGCCGATATGAAGAAAGGAATCAGCCTGTCGGAAGCGATGGAGACGAAGGAATGCTTCCCGGAACTCATGATCGGGATGATCCGTTCCGGTGAAGGAAGCGGTAATCTGGACCTTGTGACGCAGAGACTTGCGATCCAGTATGAAAAGGATTATAAGCTGACCCAGCAAGTGCGTTCGGCAATGACGTATCCATGCATCTTGCTGGTGTTGTGTGTGGCGATCGCAATCCTGATCGTGACATTCATCCTGCCACAGTTCCAAAGCTTGTTTGACCAGATGGAGACACTGCCGCTTGCGACGACGATCCTGATCGCAGCGTCTCATTTCCTGACAAAGAAATGGTACATTGCACTGCTGATCGTAATCGTGGCGGCAGGGCTTCTGCGTATCATTGCAGCAATCCCGGCGGTCAGAAGACAGCTGGATTACCGGAAAGTACATCTTCCGGCATTCGGGAAGCTATTTAAGATTATCTATACTGCGAGATTTGCAAGAACCCTCAGCAGTCTGTATTCCAGTGGTATGCCGCTTGCAACGTCGATCGGTATCGCGGCGAAGACCATCGGAAACGGCTATGTAGAAGAGCAGTTTGACCAGGTGATACTCAAGGTGCGCAGCGGTGTACCGCTTTCACAGGGCATGCGAGAAGTTGACGGACTGTTAAAGAAACTCTCCAGTACGATCCAGATCGGCGAAGAGAGCGGACGTCTGGACGTGATGCTGGATTCGATCGCGGCGACACTGGAAGACGAAGCAGAACAGGCAACCAAGAGAATGGTAACGTTGTTAGAGCCGGTGCTGATCATCCTGATGGCATTGATCGTCGGATTCATCATGATCGCAGTTATGCTGCCGATCTACCAGTCATATTCGGCAATAGAAAATTCATAAAAGAGACAGATACACAGGAGGAAATCAATGAGCGATACAGTCATAGCTTTGCGTGAGGACTGCATTCTGGCGGCAGAAGGAAAGTCGGGTGCGAGGCCAAAGATTACAGATGCGCGCCGTATCGATGTAGAAGGATATGGAGATCCGCTGGAACAGTGGAAACAGGCGCTGATAAAATACAAACAGGAATGCCGGCCGGATAAGGTGAAGCTGATCCTTCCCACCACATATTCATCAGCAAGGATCACACAGGTTCCATATGCAGGAGGAAGAGAACTTACGAAGATGGCGGCCAACGTCATGCAGGAGGCAGCCGGGGATGGCATAGCCGATTACGGAATTGTCCAGTCGGATAAGAAAAAAGGAATCAGCGTGTGTACGGCTGCGGCAGAAGCAGACACGCTGGAAGAGATATTGGGAATCTGCAAAGAGACCGGGCTGAATGTGGAAGCGGTCACAGTCCCGATGGAAGGCTATCTGAAAGGACTGTCCGCGATCAAAGCATATGAGAAGTCGACGGCAGTCTTCCTTCTGTTCGAGGATTCCAGTGTGACAAGCGTGCTGTATCAGAACGGTGTATACATGTACTCCACCAGAAGCCGTATCTTCAGTGAGCGGGGCACACTGGATTTTGGAACGGAGATCGCAAGAAATATTTCCGGAATCTTACAGTTCTATTCGACAAGAAAAGCAGACACACCGATCACCGGGGTATATTATGCCGGATGCGCACAGGATGACTTTGAGGTCTGCGTTCCGGGGATCCGAAATATGAATCTGGAAGTTCATCCGATGAAGACAGGGTTCCAGTTCGAGACAGACGGGGCAGCGGAAGACTGGCTGGTATGCACGGGAGCGTTGATCACAGATAAGAAGAAGCAGATCAATCTCTGTCAGGCCTTTAAGCAGTCGCAGAATGGACAAAAGGCAGAAAAAGGAAGCACAGGAAAACAGCTCGTGATCCCGGGCGTGACACTTCTGATCTGTCTGGCACTGATCGCAGGTGTAAATGTCTGGAATATGTCAACGAAGAGACAGATAAAAGAAATAGATACCTGGATCAATGACAGCGGCAATAAGAAGGCATACAAAGAGGCAGAGAAGGTCAGAAAAAAAGGCGACCAGCTGATCGAAGCACAGTCCCAGGTGAACCGGATGAAGAGCAATCTTGCAACTTATCCGGTGTTGACCGAAGAGATGACTGCCACGATCGTGAACAGCGGTGGCAGCCAGATTCAGGTGGAGATCGAGTCCATGGATGCGGAGACGGGACTGCTTACATTCCACGCGGTCAGCCCGACCGTGATTGACATTCCGGGGTATATCAGCAGACTTACGGACACCGGATTATTTTCATCTGTAGATTACAGCGGATATCAGTTCGGGGACGGTGAGTATTCACTGGATCTCTCCTGCATACTAAAAGCACAAGAAGACGGGGGTGATAAGTAATGAAGCTGGAAATGGAATTAAAACCGGGGGATGTCGTACTTTTGAAATTCCTGGCATGCCTGCTGATCATATTCTTTTCTTTTCGTTTCTTTGTGTTCCCGGGAATCGAGAAACATCAGGATCTGGTACAGGTGAAGGAAGAAAAGCAGATCCAAAAAGACGAGATGAAGAAGACCATCGAAGACAGACCGGTTAATGAAGAAAAGATTGTAAAGCTGAATCAGAAACTGGCAGAATCCGGCAAGGGCTTCTATGAACTTCTTGAGAATCAGGAAGTGGATGAACTTGTCACCGGCCTGGCATTGAAGCAGGGATTAAAACCTGTGTATCTGAAGATTGAAAATACAACGCCCGGCATTCCGGCGGCATATCAGACGGTTGTAAAAAGTAAGGACAGCGATGACACAACCGGATCAGACAGTCATTCCGGTTCTTCCATATTAAAATATGTGAATACAACGACCGTATCCATCACACTTCAGGGCTCGGAGCAGCAGATCCGTGCCATGTTAGATGACATTGCCAGAAATTATCCGGGGGTACAGGTGCGAAGCTTTCACATGGAAGAGAGCACATATGTAGATGACAGCTTACAGCAGGTGTCACAGAATAACTGTGAATGCACGATGGCAGTCTACACATGCGGACAGCTTGGAAAATAAACCCGGAGAACAGCAAAAGAAAGCAATGCCTGAAAGTAAGAATCCCAGGGAGGAAATGAGAAATTGAAAACAAATCTTAGAATCGGAGAGGTCCTGGAAGAGAAAGGTTATGTAACCGCAGAACAGATCAGACAGGCCCTGGCATACCAGAAAGAACATAGAGACAAACGAGTAGGACAGATACTGATGGAACTGGGATTTGTCACGGAAGAACAGGTGCTGGAGGCACTTGCCAGCAGACTGCATCTGGATATTGTGGATGTGGCACAGATCCCGGTGGACTTAAAAGCAGTCGGCATGATCGACCGTGAACTTGCAGAGAAGAATCTGTTACTTCCGGTCAGTGTAAAGGACCACAACATTATTCTGGTCACGAATGACCCGCTCAATTATTTTGCGCTGGAAGAAGTAAGGCAGCAGACTGGATGTCAGCTTAAGATCTGCTTAAGTGAAGAGGCACCGCTTAAGAAAGCCGTGTCTTATTACTATGCGGAGGTCAATGCGAGAAAAGCCGCAAAGCAGGCAAATGTAGGATTTGACACAGTGGGTGCGGTTGATGAGCTTGAGATCGAGAATCTGGAAAATGCAGATGATGAAGCGCCAATCGTCAGACTCCTGAACAGTCTGATCGAGCGTGCAATCAAGACAGAAGCCAGCGATATCCACATCGAACCATTTGAAAAAGAGACCACCGTCCGCATGCGTATCGACGGCGTGGTGACGGAATATGTGAAAATCCAGAAGAATATCCACGGACCACTGATCGCACGTATCAAGATCCTGGCCAATCTGGATATCGCAGAGAAGCGTATCCCGCAGGATGGACATTTCCGTGTAGCACTGGACGAAGGACAGGTCAATATCCGTGTATCCGTTCTGCCGACCGTATTCGGAGAGAAGGCAGTCCTGCGTATCATGGCAGGTACGGCACATATGGATCATGCGGAGCATTTCGGAATGGATGATTACAGCTATGCGCAGTTTGCGCCACTTCTGAATTGCCCGAACGGGATCATATACATCACCGGACCGACCGGAAGCGGCAAATCTACGACGTTATATATGGTACTGGATTATCTGTCAGGCAGACAGGTGAATATCTCTACGATTGAGGATCCGGTGGAGAAGAACCTTCCGGGAGTCAATCAGACACAGGTGAATCCGGCAGCGGGGCTGACCTTCGACGTGGGACTGCGTGCACTGATGCGTCAGGATCCGGATATCATCATGGTCGGGGAGACCAGAGACGGGGAGACAGCGGGAACTTCCGTGCGTGCTGCCATCACCGGACATATGGTGCTCAGTACCCTGCATACGAACGATGCGGTATCCAGTATCGTGCGTCTGGAAGATATGGGTGTTGAGACGTATCTGGTAGCCAATTCCATTGTAGGACTTGTGGCGCAGCGTCTGATGCGCAAGGTCTGCCCTTACTGCGGACAGGTGGTAGAGACAACACCGCAGGAGAGAGTATTCCTCGGAGAAGATGTCACGACGATCCACAGAGGTGCGGGATGCCCGCAGTGTCATCACACCGGATATAAGGGAAGGATCGCCGTTCATGAAGTACTGGCTGTCGATCATGCGATCCGCAGGATGATCATTGAGCATGCATCGGTGGAAGAGATCACACATTATGCAAGAGAACATCAGAAGATGCGTACACTGAAGGAAAGCGGACAGATCCTTGTGGAAGAAGGACTCACAACGCCAGAAGAACTGATGAAGATCAGTTATGAATAAATGAATAAATGGAGAAAGGCAGAAACAGCGGGAAAATGGAAAAGAATCATGAAATTATCGACCATCTGATCCGTAAAGCACGGGCAGAAAAAGCATCGGATATACACATTTCAGAAGGGATGCCGATCTGGCAGCGAGTGAATGGTCATCTGCAGAAATCCGACTGGCAGATGGAGTCGGAGCAGATCAAAGAGATGCTTCTTGGAATGTTAAATGAAGCACAAAGAGAAGCATTTTACCAGGGAAGAGATGTGGATTTTTCATGGGAGACTACCGACGGATGCCGGCAGCGTGTGAATATCTTCTGCCAGCAGAAGAAGATCGCGGCAACGATCCGGATCCTGAATCAGACGATCCCGACGCTGGAAGCACTGAAGATCCCATCCATCCTGTATGATATGGCGAAAGAACCGAGAGGGATTGTTCTGGTGACCGGACCGACCGGAAGTGGAAAGTCTACCACACTGGCGGCAGTCATTGAACATATGAATCAGACCTATGACAGACACATCATTACGATCGAAGACCCGGTCGAGTATGTATACGAATCTAAGAAATCCCTGATCCACCAGCGCGAGGTCGGACAGGACGTACCGGATTTTGCATCTGCCTTAAGGAGTGCGCTCCGGGAAGACCCGGATGTGATCCTGGTAGGAGAGATGCGGGACTATGAGACAATCTCGGCAGCACTTCTGGCAGCAGAGACCGGTCACCTGGTACTTTCCACGCTTCACACGACCGGAGCGGCCCAGACGGTAGAACGTATCATCGATGCCTGCCCGGCCGAGGGACAGAACCAGGTACGTATCCAGCTTGCGGGAACATTAAAAGGGATCATCAGCCAGTGCCTGATCCCGTGTGGCGGCGGCTTAAGCCGTGTGGCAGCGACAGAAGTCCTGACCGGAAATGATGCGATCCTGAATCTCATCCGTGAAGGTAAGACACATCAGATGCCGGCCATGATGCAGTCGGGAGCAGCAAAAGGCATGCACACCCTGAATATGGATCTGTTAAGACTTATGCAGGAAGGATACATCACGCAGAAAGAAGCAGTGATGTATACAAATGATAAGGCAGAACTGCTATCAACCTATGGAATTTAGAGATGTCCCATTATAGACGCAGGTTGTCTTTTTACCCGGAATGATGGTTACCATGTAACCGTCTTTGCCGAAGTTGATCGCAACCACCCGTCCGTCAGCCGTGTGAAAGATCTGAAGCAGTACTTCTCTCGAACCCGGATTACTGCCTAAGAAGGCATTGCAGGTTGTGTTCCATGTATTCTTCCCGGACGGAGCGGTGAACAGATAACGTGCATCGGATTTTTTCGTACTGTCAAGATAATCCAGTACCTGGCGGGAGATCCTTCTGCTGGAGGTATTGACTTCTGTCTGATCTTTTGGGTTCTGCTGTAAGGCATTCAGGGCAGCGTTGGTAATCCTGCCAAGATTGCTTACTTTCTCGTCATCAATGTAAGTGGCGAAGCGGCAAGGTGATTTTGGAGCCGGGTCGGTAAAGCTCTCCGGATACAGGGCATAGCATTCCGACAGCGCTGCCTGCGAAGCCTTCCACACATCGGTGGCTTCCGTTATAATAGCTTTTTCTTTTGCTTTTCTGATATATCCTGTCAGGGCCGGGATCAGAAGAGCAGCAAGAATCGCAAGAATCGTCAGTACGACAATAAGCTCCACTAATGTAAATCTCCGTTTGGTTTTGTTTTGGTTTTTGTCTGGTTTTTTTATAATGATCTTCCTCTCTTTTACTTTTAGGTATAATTATAGACAATGGGGGGAGTTTGGTCAAGGGGACGGGAAAAGTGGCTTTTTTTCTGTCCCTGCTGGCTTTTTTAGATTTTCCGCTTGTCTTTTGTTGAAGACATCTATATAATGAATTTAAACATTTATCTATAACAATCATTTTATTTATATGTTTATTTTCTGTTTTATTATTTTATCTGATTTTACCCATTTTAATCATTTTTAATTTTACGCACGAAAGGATTGGTGCAATGCCAAGAAAAGCCAGAAAAAAGAGCAGCATGAACATTTATCATGTGATCTTAAGAGGAATCAATCAGCAGATCATATTCGAAGACAAGCATGATCATGTGCAGTTTATCAGCATTATGAAGCACTATAAAAAGCTGTGCGGATTCAAGTTATATGCATACTGTCTGATGGACAATCATGTCCATCTGCTGATCGAGGACGAAGACATTCCCCTGGATGAAATCATGAAGAAAATCGAGGTCAAATTTGTCCGATGGTATAATCGGAAACGACCGCACAGGCAATCTGTTCCAGGAGAGGTATAAAAGTGAGCCGGTAAATAATACAAGATATTTTCAAACGGTATTCCGCTATATCCATCAGAATCCACTCCATGCCGGGCTGGAAAGGGTGCCCGGCGTATATCCGTGGAGCAGTTACGGAGCGTACGTGGTTACAGATGCTTCGTTTATCGATGTGGATCGTGTATTGGAATTGTTCAGCAGTCACCGGGAATGTATGGATTATCTGAATACGGATTCGGATGAAAAATGTATGGAACATGTGTCTTCTTACCGTATGTCGGACCGGGCGGCACTGGATGTAATACGGGAACAGACGCCGTGTATATCCCCGTCTGATTTCCAACATCTGGAATTGTATACAAGAAATCAATATTTGAAAATGTTACATCATGCCGGAATCTCTAAACGGCAGCTAAGCAGGCTGACGGGAATATCAAGAACGGTGATAGATAAAGCGGTAAGAGGAGTCTGAGCCACTATACTGAGCCATCGGGGACAGAGAAAAAGCCGGTTAACCCCGTCCCCAATGGCTCACCACCGCATACAATCCCATCGCCATGATACATAGTAATACAATGCTCATAAGCAGGACATTCATCTGGAAAATCTGGCTGGAGTAGATGATCAGGTATCCCAGCCCTTCACGGGCCGCCAGGAATTCACCGATCACAACCCCCACCAGACACAGTCCGATATTTACCTTCATATTGCTCAGGATCGCAGGTATGGAGCTGGGAAGTACAACCTTGGTCAGGACATCTCTATGCTTTCCGCCGAGCGTATAGATCAGTGTCATCTTACCCGGGTCAGTAGTCATAAAACTGGTATACAGGTTCAGAATGCTTCCGAAGATTGCCACCGACATCCCAGCGACGATGATCGTGGTGCGTGTGGCACCGAGCCATACGATAAGGAGCGGGGCAAGCGCCGACTTCGGAAGGCTGTTCAGGACGACCAGATAGGGTTCCAATATCTCCGAAAGCTTCTTACTGAACCACAGAAGCACAGCAGCCAGTACACTGAAGAACGTCACCAGAAAGAAACTGACGAGAGTCTCATATAATGTAACACCCAGATGCCGGAAAATGCTACGGTCGGCAGCCATGTTGAAAAAACACCGTGCGATCCCGGACGGACTGCTGAAGATAAATGAATCGATGATCTGATGAGAGGAAGTAAATTCCCACACAGACAGAAAAATCACGAGAAGAAGAATACGGGAAATGCGGACAAATCTTTGGTGCATTCGGTAACGGCGCAGAAAAGAGCGCTGCGCAGAACTTACAGCGGCGGCCGGATCAGTTGCCGGTTTCCGAGAAAACCGGTGCTTCCTGCTTTTTGTCATCGTCATTCAGCTCCTTCCATATCAGATTAAAATAATTCTTGAATTCCGGCGTACTTCTGCGCTTCAGCGGAGTATCATGCTCCAGGCGGAAGATAAGCGGAATTGTCTGCCGGATCGTTGCCGGCCGGCTGGAAAGCACGATCACACGGTCGGCAAGAGAGATCGCTTCCGACAGGTCGTGCGTGACCAGAAGTGCAGATTTTCCTTCATTCCGGATGATCTGCCCGATGTCATCGCCAACCTGAAGCCTGGTCTGATAGTCCAGGGCGGAAAAAGGTTCATCCAGAAGAAGAAGCTCCGGTTCCAGGACGAGTGTGCGGATCAGGGCAGCACGCTGCCGCATCCCGCCGGACAACTCCGAAGGTCTTGCATTCTTAAAGTCACCGAGTCCATAGATGTCAAGAAGCTCATGTGCCCGTTGCTTCGTACGCGCTGTCAGTGCGTGCTGGACTTCCAGCCCAAGGATTACGTTATTATAAATCGTGCGCCATTCAAAGAGTTCATCGTGCTGTAACATATAGCCGACATTTGTCGTGCTCTCTTTCAAAGGCTTTCCGTTGATCTTAATCTGCCCCTCTGTACAAGGCAGCAGTCCGCAGATCAGCGAAAGCAGTGTAGATTTGCCACACCCGGAGGGGCCCACAATGGCGGCAAATTCGCCTTTTTTCAATGAAAATGAGATATCAGACAGAGCCAGGGTCTCCCCTTGCAGAGTATGATACGTGTAAGAAATGTGCTGTAGATTTAAAATCTGTTCCCGAACCGGTTCCATAGAAGACCTCCTACAAGCAAAAAATAACCTATATAAGTAAGATATGCCGCAGACAGAAAACAGGTGAATAAATGTGGTGTGTGTGGTAAAATGCTGATATGGAAATGTCAGAAAGACATTAACACACCAGGAGAGGTCATTATATGTTACAAAAAATAAATTATCAAAAAGAACTGGATAGATTAATCACGGATCTGCAAAAAGAAGAAAAAGTCCCGACGCTTCTGCTTCACAGCTGTTGCGCCCCGTGCAGCAGTTATGTGCTGGAATACTTAAGCAATTACTTCAGGATCACGGTACTTTATTACAACCCGAACATTTACCCGGAGAGTGAATACAGCAAGCGCATCATCGAACAGCAGACACTGATCGGGGCGATGCATACGAAATATCCGGTGCAGTTCATTGCGGGCAGCTATGAGAAAGAGAAATTCTATGCGATGGCAAAAGGACTGGAAGAAGTAAAAGAAGGCGGCGTGCGCTGCTTCAAATGCTATGAACTTCGCTTAAGAGAGGCCGCAGAGATTGCAAAAGCCGGAGGATATGAGTACTTCACGACGACGCTCAGCATCAGCCCGCTTAAGAATGCAGCGAAATTGAATGAGATAGGATTAAAACTTGCAGAAGAGTATGGCGTGGCATATCTGACGTCAGATTTCAAAAAGAAGAACGGATATAAGCGGTCCGTAGAATTATCCGCACAGTACGGGCTTTACCGGCAGGATTACTGTGGCTGTGAATTCTCCATGCGTCAGCGCATGGAAGAACAGCAGGCACGAAAAGAACAGTGAAAATGCATAAATGGAATCAGAAAATTGCATGGATTAAGAAAAAAATCACGTTTCAGGGTGAATAAATATGTAAATTTCTGCAATAATATTTGCTTTTACGCGGAAATGTGTTAAAATCGGAAACAGTAAACTTAAAAATGAAAGGAAGAAATCCATATGGCACAGTTATGGGGAGGCCGTTTCACAAAAGAAACAGACCAGTTAGTATATAATTTCAACGCTTCCATTACATTCGACAAGAGATTCTATAAGCAGGATATCAAAGGCAGTCTTGCACATGTAGCAATGCTTGCAAAGCAGGGAATCTTAACGGAAGAAGAAAAAGAACAGATCACAGACGGACTGAATGGCATTTTGGCAGATGTAGAATCCGGAAAATTAGAGATATCAGATAAATATGAGGACATCCACAGCTTTGTGGAAGCAACACTGATCGACCGCATCGGCGATCCGGGAAAGAAACTTCACACCGGACGAAGCAGAAATGACCAGGTTGCATTAGATATGAAGCTTTTCACCAGAGACGAGATTCATGAGATCGATGCACAGGTAAAGGAACTTCTGGAAGTGATCCTTCACGTGATGGAGGAAAATGTCGAGACATACATGCCTGGATTCACACACCTTCAGAAAGCGCAGCCGATCACACTGGCCCACCACATGGGAGCATATTTTGAAATGTTCCGCAGAGACCACGAGAGACTGCAGGACATCGCAAAGCGTATGAATACCTGTCCGCTCGGTTCCGGAGCACTTGCGGGGACAACCTATCCGCTGGACCGTGAGTACACAGCCGAATTACTTGGATTCGACGGACCGACACTGAACAGCATGGACGGGGTATCAGACAGAGATTACTTATTAGAACTGTTATCTGCACTCAGCATCATCATGATGCACCTGAGCAGATTCTGTGAGGAAGTCATCATCTGGAATTCGAATGAATACCAGTTCGTGGAGATCGATGACGCATACAGCACAGGCAGCAGCATCATGCCGCAGAAAAAGAACCCGGATATCG
>ERZ1106973.2640-NODE-2640-length-12822-cov-3.084828_pt1 | contig 12822 bp, 10 predicted proteins | sample MGYA00403686_ERZ1106973 | MGnify/ENA primary metagenome ERZ1106973 (study PRJEB35170, sample SAMEA104062408) | human gut metagenome | biome: human gut; feature: human-associated habitat; material: faeces | place: Denmark | collected 2012-11-06 ...
ATAAAAGCAATACAAAAAAATAAAAAATGCACTAAAAATATATCAAAAAAACAAGAAAATAGTAGAAAATGACAAGAATGTGACATCGTGAGGTTAAGATAGTGGTAGAAACAAGATATGAAGATTGTTATAATTCAAAATAACAAGAAACAAACTCATATGAGTAGGAGGAAAGAAAATGAAAAAGAGATTAGCGAGAATTCTTGCTGTGACATTAGGCGCAGCAACCTTGCTCACAGGTTGTGGGGGCAATAGTGGGCAGAAAACATCTGATAGTTCCAAGAAATCGGATGATCAGAAGATTACAGAAGACGTTACAAAGACGGAAGGTGAAATCGAGGTTTGGACAAATCTGAGTCAGGAATAGATGAACTTTTATGTTGAAGAGTTCAACAAAATTGTTCCTGGTGTGAAGGTAAAAGTAACAGTTATGCCATCCAAAGAGTACAGAACAAAACTTCAGAATGCATTCCGTACAGGAACAAATGCACCAGACGTGGCAACATTTGAGATTTCGGATCTTGGTGTATATAAAGAAACAGATATGCTTGAGAATTTAAGCCAAGAAAAATATGGTGCAGAAGATATTTCAAAAGATATGATTCCATATGTAGATGAGCTTTCAAGAGATAAGGAAGGTGATATCAGAGGTCTTTCATGGCAGTCAACACCAGGAGGATTCTGGTATAAGAAAGCTCTTGCTAAAGAATATCTTGGAACAGATGATCCGGATGAATTAGCTGCAATGTTATCTGACTGGGATAAAATCGTAGAAGTAGGAAAACAGGTTTACGAAAAATCCGATGGAAAGATCGCATTATTAGATGATGTTGAATCGGTATTACAGCTGTATGCTTCTTACAAAGGTCAGCCATGGGTAGATGATAACAACCATATTATCAGTGACGACTATATGCTTGAAATGTACAAAATGATGGAAACAGTTGTTTCAAACAAAGTAGATGCAGAAGCAGATATGTGGTCAGCAGGATGGACATCAGGAATGTACTCAAAAGATATGTTTATTCTTACATGCTTACCGACATGGGGACTTAATTTCTGTATTAAACCAGGAATTCCGGATGATGAAATGGACAAGGCAGCTAACACATGGGGATACATGCAGGCACCAATTCCTTATCAGAATGGTGGTACATGGTATGGAATGTACTCAAAATCTAAAAATAAAGATGCAGCATGGGCATGGATTAAAACTATGACATCTAATGTAGATTATCTTGTAAATGGACTTGCTAATACATGGGGAGATTTCCCGGGATATATTCCGGCAATCGAAAAATGTATCGAAGAAGGTCATACAGATATTGTAACTGGCGATCAGCAGTATTTCGCAGACTTCTATGAAACAGCGAAAGAAGTTAAAGGTGATCCAATGACAAAATATGACCGTCAGGCTTGGACAAGTGCAGGCGCACAGATGGATCTTATTGCGACAGGACAGATTACACCGGAAGAGGCAGTACAAGGATTCAAAGAAGATATGAAGAATATTTATCCGGAAATCGAAATTGATTAGTCCATAAAATGAGTATGGATGTCAGATAAAGGAAGCTGCTTCAGTGAAGTACTCGGAGGAGTACCTTCCCTGGAGCAGCTTTTTAAATAGAAAAGGAGGGCTACAAAAAGTGGCTGCAGTAAGCGGAAAGCGGAAAAGAAACAAAATAAATAAAGATAATGCAGGATATTTTTTTATTGCACCATATTTTATCGTTTTTTTAACATTTACCTTATATCCAATTTTATATACATTTAAGTTAAGTTTTATGTCCTGGGATGGATTTGGGGAACAGCAGTTTATAGGATTGGCGAATTATCAGAGGTTACTTCAGGATCAAATGTTTATAAAATCTATCGGAAACACAATTTTTATTGCACTTTTAGCAATGATTCCACAGATGGTATTTGGTTTGGTGCTTGCGTTTTTACTGAATCAGAAGAAATTACGTGGAAGTAATTTCTTTAAAACAGTATTCTATTTTCCGAATCTTGTAACAGCTGTTTCACTTGGTGTACTTTTTAGCTTGTTATTCGATTGGAAAGCAGGTAGTGTGAATCAGGTTCTGATGACATTACATATTATTAAGGATCCGATTAACTGGAAGGGAAGCCCTTTACTGTCACAGCTCATTGTTGCATTGGTGTTATTTTGGCAGTATTTTGGATATTATACCATTATTTTTACAGCGGGTATTCGAGGAATTCCATATGAACTTTTTGAAGCTGCTGAAGTGGATGGAGCTTCAAAAGTACAGACATTTTTTAAGATTGTACTACCGCTTATGCGTCCAATCATGACGTTTGCATTTGTTACATCAATTATTGGTGGTCTTCAGATTTTCGATTTACCGTATACTTTTGGTGGTGCAACGGGAGGAACAAAAGCTTCATTATTAACCATGGTAATGTATATGTATAATATCGCATTTACAAATTTAGATTATGGATATGGTGCAGCAATTTCATATGGATTATTTGTAATTATTATTGTATTTTCAATTATTTTCATGAAATATACAACAGGAAAGAAGGAGCAGTATTAAATGAGTATGCAAAGTAAAAAAGAAGGTCATGGTAAACTTTATCGCACCTTAACGTACATATTTTTAATTTTTCTTGCCATTATCAGTATAGTACCATTTTATAATATGATTATTGGATGTACTCATGATAATGCCGCTTTAGCAACCAGTTTTCAGATGATTCCAGGAAAACATTTGCTCGATAATTATCATCGGCTTCAAGATAATGTAAATATTTGGAGAGGTCTTGCAAACAGTGTTGTTATCTCCGTGATATATACGGCAATTTCTACTTATATTGGAGCACTTACCGCCTATGGTTTTGCAAAATACAAATTCAAAGGGAATAAAGTTTTATTCTGGATCGTCCTTGCAACAATGATGCTTCCTGGACAGCTCGGAATTATTGGTTACTTCCAGGAAATGAATAATTTGAGATTGTTAGATAATTACATTGCTATTTTAATGCCGAGTTTTGCCACACCAGTTATGGTATATTGGATTCGCCAGTATATTGATGCATATGTTCCAAATGAATTGCTTGAAAGTGCACGTATTGATGGTTGCAATGAGTTTAAAATATTTAATAAAATTATTTTCCCAGTAATTATTCCGGGAGTAGCTACGCAGGCTATTTTTACATTTGTTGGTTGTTGGAACTCTTATGTACAGCCATCTATATTGCTGTTCTCACAAGAAAAGTTTACATTACCGATTCTGGTACAGCAGATGCAGGGAGTATACAAAACAGATTATGGAGTAGTATATCTTGGCGTTACACTTTCAGTAGTGCCGATATTGCTTTTGTTTATGTTCTGCTCAAAGAAAATTTTGGAAAGTTCAATGTCAGGTGCAGTAAAGGGATAGGATATGGAATATAATTTTGATGAAATCATTGACAGACGCCATACAAACAGTGCAAAATTTGATGAAATGGATGCATTATTTGGAAGTGATGTCATGCATCTTGGTGTGGCAGATATGGATTATCGTTCCCCGGAACCTATTTTAAATGCGATGCAGAAAATTGTAAAAAAAGGTGTATTTGGGTATACGATTTTACCGGACAATTATCAAGATTTGGTATGTCAGTGGATGCTACGCAGATATCATGAAAAAATAGATCCAGAATGGGTTGTTTTTTCACCGCGGATCAATATGGCTCTGAATATGGTGGTAGAGACATTTACCAATCCTGGAGATGGAATCGTACTGCATACACCGGCATACACTGCCTTGCAAAATGCAATTGAAAAATATGATCGGAAGATGATTGAAAGCTCATTAGTATTAGAAAATGGAAGATATCGAATGGATTTTAAACAGTTAAGAGAAGCATTGGACGATAATCTGAAAAAAGGAATCCATACAAGTCTTATGTTGCTGTGCAATCCACATAATCCAACCGGGCGTGTATGGAACAAAGGAGAGCTTGATGAAATTGCATCAATCTGTAAGGATTATAATTTAATGTTGGTAGCTGATGAGATTCATGCAGATTTTTTAAAGAAAGGCAAAGAATTTGTTTCTACGTTAAAGATAAGAACAGAATTGAAAGAACGATTGATCGTATGCAATTCGATTACAAAAACCTTTAATGTACCGGGAGTAATTTTATCGAATATGATTATTCCGGATACAAGAATCCGCGAAAAAGTAAAAGAAACAATTGACCGGTGGGGGCTTCATAATCCGAATATTTTTGCTGCGGGCATTATGGAAGCAGCTTATACAGAATGCGATGACTGGCTGGAACAGGTAAACATTTATCTGGAAGGAAATTATAATTTTCTTGCTAAGTATTTGCAAAAACATATGCCAGAATTTGAAGTAATTCCTTCAGAAGGGACGTACATGGCATGGATTAAAACGAGTAAATTAGGAATCAGTCCAAAAGCTTTAGAGCAATTCTTCATTGAAAAAGCTAAAGTATCAGTATATATGGGTGATCGGTATGGAAAGCATACCGAGGAATTTATTCGTGTGAATATTGCAACTTCCAGAGAGTATCTGGAGAAAGCTTTGCACAGAGTGAAAGCTCATTATGATGAAATTGTGCAAGGAAGATAATGTTTTGGTATGGAGAAGAAAATGAATATAGAATTTTTGGAGAATTTATTAAATCAGATTTCCGTATCTGGAAGTGAAGAAAACGGGCAGCGTGTTTTAAGGGAATATATGGAACAATACGCAGATGAAATAAGAACCGATGAAATAGGAGATGTGATTTGTGTATTAAATCCGGAAAGCCCTGTCAGAATCATGCTTTCTGCACATGCAGATGAGATTGGCCTTGTAGTAACAAGAATTACAGAAGAAGGAAGAATTCAGGCAATTGAACGCGGTGGAATAATGACACATAATTATCCGGGTCAGAAAGTCCAAATCTGCACAAAGAAAGGTATCGTGTACGGTGTTGTAGAATGTAGCAGAGAATTATTGAAAAAGGAAACGGTAAAAGTAGCAGACTTATTGATAGACATCGGCGCAGTATCAAAGGAAGATGCGCTACAGCATGTCTCTTTAGGAGACACAGTTGTACTGGATTCTGGAATCAGAAAGTTGTTACATAATCGAATAACAGCGAGAGCAATGGATGACAGAATTGGGGTATTTGTTATCATGGAGGCTTTTAAACGTGCAAGAGAAAAAGGCTGTAGCGCAGGTGTTTATGCTGCTGCCACAGTGGGGGAAGAAACAACGAAAAATGGTGCATTTTGGTGTAGTGCGCAGATTGATCCGGCACTTGCAGTAGTTGTTGATGTTACAAATTGTACAGACTATAGTAGATTCCCAAATGCAGCCGTTTCAGGAGATATTGTTCTGGGAAATGGTCCAGCACTTTGTAATAGTCCAATAGCAACTAAACAGCTTAATGAAAAGATGGTGGAATGTGCTCAAAGAGCAGGTATTGGTATTCAGAGAGAAGCGGCAAGTTCAAGAAGTTTTACAGATGCGGATCAAATTCATTTTTCTAATAAAGGTGTTCCAGTGGTTTTTACAGGGATACCACTTCGGAATATGCATAATCCAGGTGAGGTTGCGGATATGAAGGATGTAGAAGGATGTATAGAACTTATTGCAGAGTTTTTATGCAGTTTTAAGTAGAAGGAAAGCCTTTGCTTTGCAGAGTAGATTTGCAGAGAGAAGGCTTTTTGTAGTATATTTGAAGAAAAAGTAAATTTTGCATAAGGAGAATGACAAATGATCAACCGAGAAGATATGCTGGAATTGACGCGGCGGATGACGCCTGCAAGAACATCGTTTACAAGAATTGCAGGTTGCTATGTAGATGCAGACGGAGATTTTGACGGAAGCTTTAACATCAACTTCCTCAAACTCTCTGCGTCAGAAAAAACAAAAAATCTCGCAATCGCCAAAACGATTCCATTTGCAGAGACAAACACAAAACTGAAAAAATACGAGATCCAGCCGGAAAATCAGAAAGCCGGAAGTATGTGGCAGCTTTTGATGGCGCTCAGAGACTGTGAACTCAAAAACGATGCCCTGATGGATACTCTTTATGATATCATCATGGAAAACATCCGGATCACCACCCCTTACGCGATCTATGTTTTCCATGATAACTACGATATCCCAGCCAAAGCCACCGACAAAGAACGCCTCGGAGAATCCGAAGAGATGTTCCCTTACATCATTTGCGCCATCTGTCCCCTTGTCGGCGAATACGAACCCGGATCCCCAACATCCGGCTTCCTCTTCCCCGCCTTTACAGACCGTAGCGGCGACCTGAACCACATAAATATCTATGGCATAACTGAAAAGAAACGTGAAGAACTTGGTAGACTTATATCTTTATAATAATGTGTTGTTGGAAATATTTTAAAGATACAAATTTTTAAAAACTAAAACAAATCATTATACTCAAATTTATTTATCCGTTTTTTCGTCCCCCTCCAACACCTTAAAACCTACCTTATTCATCCATCAGCAAGCTCCGGAACTCCGTAAAGAAACGTCCCTGCTCTTCTTTGGTCATCTTAACCAGCATCTCCAGGCTTTCCATACTGATCCGCCCGGCTGAGAACAGCAGTTCCGTATAATCCCATTTCGTATATCCATACTCTTTTTCCCAGTCGCAGATTTTCTTCATTCCATAATAATAGCAGGTGAAATATCCCGGCGCATTCTGGTGTGCCTGTACCTGGGCGCGGGCAGTTACGCGGTCAAAGCCAAGCTCTTCTTCGTAGATTTTTACAGCATCCTCCAGTGTCACTCCAAAATAATACAGCTGCAGATCAACCAGGATACGGACAGAGGCATGATGACGGCGGAATGCAACGAACAGAGGGAAGAACGGGTCTTCTGCAAAGATAAAGGTAAATGCGCGTTCAGTCCGAATACAGGTTCCCTCTTCCAGAGGTACACTTTTTGCTCCTATTTTTACAGTTTCCGGTGTCGGATTGATCGCTGCACGGATAAACTGGACATGGTGTCCCGGATAAGTTTCGTGCATGGTATTCATCTTGATCCAGCCATCGGTAATGTTCTGATAATTATACTGATTCAGGAACATCTGGCCGCGGAGCGGTTTGACACGGAAATCACCACCCTCATAACCGCCCCAAGGGTAAGAATCCTTATAGCAAGGCGGAAGAGGAACGCACAGACAGGTTTCATCTTCCGGAAGGCGTACATATTCATGAGCGACAGCACGGGTACGTTTCAGATAATTTCTGGCACGTGTATACATTTCCTCGGCACTGTCACAAGGACCGGCATAGCGGAAAAGCACATCGCTGACTTCTTTCATTGTCTTCGGAGTTCCTTCCGGAAGCTCTAATTTGGAGGCGATTTCGAATACTTCAGCACGGGTCTTTTCAATTTCTTCTTTATGCCATGCAAGCAGTTCGTCGAGAGATACACCAAGACGGTTTTTCAGAAGGCTACGGTAAGCTTCCGGATCCATCTTGATGGTCTTTGAGAGATCATCCTTTAACAATTCTTCAGAGTCAGACTGGCAGTCAGAAACGAGTAAATCTGCCATTTCCTGAAGCTGATCGATAAAAATCCGGAAGGACTGTGATAAAGATGCAATCTGTTCTTCTGTGAAATCCGGGAAATATTCATTTAACAATTTCTGGTCGCGCTGCATATCCAGCCTTGCGCGGGCAAAGGCAGAAGAAAGGGAAGCTTCATTTTCTCCGTATTGTGTGTGGATCAGATTAAGGATCAAATCCTGATTTTCATGGAATGCCTGTAATTTTCTGGTCAGGACATCGAGACGTATTTCATTAGAACGCCTGTCACAGCGAGCGATTTCCTGAAGATAATAGACAAAATCCAGGAGAGGTGCTTCCGGATTGTGTTCTTTTTCTTCGATAGTAAATTTAAGAGAATCCAGGAAGTCATTCAGATGATGCTTCACCAGACGATAGACATTGTTCGGTGCATCCAGGTTTTCAACCTGTGTTTTTAAATCGTTCCATTTTTCGCGGACCGACCTGATCTTTTCGGGAGTCGGGAGAAAAAGGATATTTTCAAAAGAACGGTAGCTTTCGAGTTGGTCATGCAAAATGGCAAGTTCTCTGTCAAGTTCGCGGTAAGTATTGGTTAAGTCAGTATTTTTCATGAGTAAATGGCACTCTCCTTTTTTAGAAATTTGTTCTGATTGTATCTTACCGCAGAAAATGTCAAATGAAAAGCAGGACAGATAAAAAGATTCGCGTGTCGACTTATGCCCCTTTCTGTGATATGATAATCAAGAGATTATTATGAGCAGAAAGGGGCATTTTTTCGATGGCAGCAACATCTGAAAATAAGCCAAAACAATATATATCTGTCGGGATCCTGGCGCATGTGGATGCCGGAAAGACGACGCTTTCGGAAGGAATCCTTTATCTTACCGGTCAGATCAGGAAGCTTGGAAGAGTTGACCATGGAGATGCGTTTCTGGACACGTATACGCTGGAAAGAAGCCGGGGGATTACCATTTTTTCCAAGCAGGCGAATTTTGTGCTTGGAGACAAGCAGGTGACTCTTCTTGATACACCGGGGCATGTGGACTTTTCAGCAGAAATGGAGCGTACCTTGCAGGTTCTTGATTATGCAATCCTGGTTGTCAGCGGAGCGGACGGTGTGCAGGGACATACACGAACTCTGTGGAATCTTCTTGCAAGGTATCAGGTTCCGACCTTTATTTTCATAAATAAGATGGATCAGGACGGTACGGACAGACAGGACAGACTTACTGAATTAAAGCGGAAGCTCAGCGGAGAGTGTGTGGATTTTACAGAAGCGGGTGAAGAATTTCTGGAAGAGCTGTCTATGTGCGACGAGACGGTAATGGAAAGCTATCTGGAAAATGGAGAGATCACGGCGAGCCAGATTCAGACGCTGATCCGGGAACGAAAGGTATTTCCATGCTATTTCGGTTCGGCACTGAAGCTGGAAGGTGTGCAGGAATTACTGGACGGACTGGGAAAATACATGGACGGACCGGTAAGCGGGACGCATGCTGAAGAAGCATTTGGAGCGAAGGTATATAAGATATCCAGAGATTCACAGGGCAGCCGTCTGACACATGTGAAGATCACAAACGGAGTACTGAAGGTCAAAGAGATCCTGGAATATATGGCAGAGGAAGAGCCTATGCAGGAGAAAGTTAACCAGATCCGGATTTATTCCGGGGACAAGTACGAGATGGTGCAGGAAGCAGAAAAAGGCTGTATCTGTGCTGTGACAGGACTTACCCGGACTTATCCGGGACAGGGGCTTGGGATGCAGCAAGGTTCTTCGGCACCGGTACTGGAGCCGGTTCTGAATTACCGGGTGGAGCTGCCGGAAGGCTGTGATGTACACCGGATGCTGCAGAATTTCAGACAACTGGAGGAAGAAGATCCGATGCTCCGTGTAGTCTGGAATGAAGAGGCAGGAGAGATCCAGGTCCAGCTGATGGGCGAAGTGCAGACGGAGATTCTGCAAAGCCTTATAAAAGAACGGTTTGACGTGGATATTTCCTTTGGAAGCGGGAATATTGTTTACAAAGAAACGATTAAAAATACAGTTGAAGGAGTAGGGCATTTTGAGCCATTGCGTCATTATGCGGAAGTGCATCTGATACTGGAACCGGGAGAGCCGGGAAGTGGAATCTCGATCGATACGATCTGCAGTGAGGATGTGCTGGACAAGAACTGGCAGCGACTGATCCTGACGCATGTGCTGGAAAGAGAGCATCGGGGCGTTCTGACGGGATCGGTGCTTACTGATGTGAAGATCACACTTGCCAGTGGACGTGCACATCTGAAGCATACAGAGGGCGGAGATTTCCGCCAGGCTGTGTACCGTGCGATCCGCCAGGGACTGATGCAGGCAGAGAATGTACTGCTTGAACCGTATTATGCATTTCGTCTGGAAATTCCGTCAGAGATGACAGGCCGTGCACTTACGGATATTCAGCGGATGAATGGAGAATTTGACGGACCGGAGACGGAAGATGATATGGCTGTGGTCACCGGAAGTGCACCGGTGTCTGAAATGCAGGATTATCAGAGAGAAGTAACCACATACAGCAGAGGAAGAGGGAAACTGTTCTGTACGCTGAAGGGATATTTTCCATGCCATAACCAGGACGAGGTTGTAGAGGTGATTGGTTACGATCCGGAGCGGGATGTGGAGAATCCGACGGGTTCTGTATTCTGTGCTCATGGAGCAGGATATAATGTACCGTGGCAGGAAGTGCCGGAACATATGCATATTGAGGCACAGCTTCCGAAGATCCTGGAAGAGCGGAAAAGGCTGGCAGGAGAGACAGAAAAAAGTCTGGATGAGACTGTACCGGTAAATTTACGCAAGGAGAAAAGCGGATCAGCAGAAGCAGTAGCCAGAGGCGGCAGGCATTATGCGCGTAATGCCAGAGAAGACAGGGAACTGGAAGAGATTTTTATCCGGACTTACGGACGGGTAGAGAGAAAAGCCGATCGTCTTCCAAAGACTGTGACTGCAGGGAAAACGCCAAAAGCAAAGAAAGATGAAGAAGGCATACAGGAATATTTGCTGATAGATGGTTATAATGTTATTTTCGCATGGGATGATCTGAAAGAACTGGCAAAAGAGAATATTGAAGCAGCAAGAAATAAACTGATGGATGTGCTTTGCAATTATCAGGGGTTCAAGAATTATCCTCTGATCCTGGTATTTGATGCCTACAAGGTTGAAGGTGAAGCAATGGAAATCTTCAAATACCACAACATTCATGTTGTGTATACAAAAGAAGCTGAGACGGCGGATATGTACATTGAAAAGGTAGTACATGAAGTCGGAAGAAAGTATCATGTGACGGTAGTTACATCAGATGGTGTGGAACAGGTGATCACACAGGGACAGGGAGGTACGATCATATCTTCCCGGGAGTTCCTGGAAGAGGTGAAGATCGTGAACCGGCAGATTCAGGAAGAATGGGAGCTGCACAAAGAGAGTGCGAAAAATTATCTGTTCGATCATATGGACAGAGAGCTTGCCGGTCATATGGAAGAGGTCCGCATGGGCCGGAAAGAATTGGGTGAGAGAGCAAATGATCAATAAAGAGGAATTTCTGAAAACCTGTAATCTGACAGAGGATGACCTTACGGCTGCCCGGATTTCCTGGGAGGAGCTGACAGAGATCTATGAAGATTATATGTCAAAAACGAAATTGTTCCGTCATCTGGGAAAAGAATTTGTAGATGAATATATTTATGATATTGAGCGGGCAGGGATCCATTCCTACCGTTACAGAACCAAGAATCCAATGCACCTTCTGGAAAAGATCATTCGGAAGCGGAAAGAAAATTATGCAAAATTTGAACATATCAACAAATCGAATTACCACAAATACATCACAGATTTGATTGGTATCAGGGTTTTCTTCCTTTACCGGGAGGACTGGATCCATTTTCATAAGTTCATCACTTCGATGTTTGAAAATGATCCGAACAATTATATAGAGGACAGGCTGCGGGATTTTGATGAGAATCCGGAGCATTGCTATATCGCAGAACGTCCAAAAGTATACAAGCGTTCCGGGGATACGAGGATTTATGACAGTACACAGATTGAAGTGCGGACAGGCGGGTATTACCGTTCATTGCATTATATCATCAAGTATCACGGATACTATCTGGAAATCCAGGGCAGAACGCTTTTTGAAGAAGGATGGAGCGAGATTGACCATGATATTGTGTATCCGTATTACAAGGATGATGAGATGCTGACGGAGTTTTCCGGACTGCTGAACAGGCTTTCGGGAATGGCAGATGAGATGAGTTCGTATTTCAGAAAGATGAAAGAACTCAGAGAAGAAGAACCGGATAAGAAATAAAGGATCTCTTATAAAAAAATAAAAAGCAAAAGACGTTTAAAACAAAAGGAAATAAAGTATTGTAAAATTTGTTTGACAAATAAAAATTGTCTAATTATAATTACACCCTATTAAACGCGACGGGGCATAACAAAAAGTTATGTTCCGTTTGTTTTAGATACTGGGAAATTACATTTCAAAGTATATAAGAACAGAAAGGTCAAATGCCAAGAGGCATAGCTGCAGAAAATTGCGGTTATGCTTTTTTTGTTAGGCCAAGGGTCTGTTTTCATTGTGGAGTTTTTCGTTGATCCGAAAAACGGAACTTTGAAAACCAAAAAACCACCTGCAAGGTGAGTCAGCATTGCTTTAGCTTACAGAAAAACCTCCTATGATACATAAGTGTATCAAGTTTTGTAGGGTATTTAAAGGGGAAGAGTACGTTAATAATCTTCGAAAGACATGCAAATTTGAAATATAAATTTGGGAACAGACATTTCTGGTGCCGAGGATATTATGTAGATACAGTAGGAAAAAATGCGAAGAAAATACAGGAATATATTCAAAATCAATTAAAAGAAGATTATGAATATGACCAGATGACGTTGAGAGAATATATAGACCCGTTTACGGGAGAGCCGGTAAAAAGAAACAGCTAAGGAAGAGTCCCGAAGGACTCGGTAGGTAAATGACGTTGCGGCTGGCGAACCATTTCGATGAGTCTTTAGACTCCAGCGTCGGGGAAAAACCCTTATAGGGCGTGAACAAACCACCGGCTAAGCCGGTGGTTCTGATTAAAACTTTTTGTCAGAATGAAAAATTGAATCATTTAGTAAAAAACAGGCAATAGTTGACAACCCCGCAAAAATCAGTGTAATAACAGCAAGTCCCAAAAAGAAAAATCCAAGAGAAATCTGATCAAATACCTTTCCCATAATTCCATAGCACAAAGCAGTGGTGCAAGTGCGCAGCATAGAAACAACG
>ERZ1106973.2641-NODE-2641-length-12802-cov-29.844748_pt1 | contig 12802 bp, 16 predicted proteins | sample MGYA00403686_ERZ1106973 | MGnify/ENA primary metagenome ERZ1106973 (study PRJEB35170, sample SAMEA104062408) | human gut metagenome | biome: human gut; feature: human-associated habitat; material: faeces | place: Denmark | collected 2012-11-06 ...
CTTCTCCCTGCGACGTCAGTCAGCAGGGGTATTAGGCTCCCCCTTCCCTTTGTTCAGTGGCAGACGGGCAAGCCCGGATGCCTGCTATAACTGGAAGGATATTTGAACCTGAACCGGGGAGAATTGCCCGTGGTTATACAATCTCTGTCCGCGAATCCCCGTTCAGCTTTCCTCTTGTGCCTTCGCCAGAAGCGATAAAAAGGGCTTGCGAAGCGATTCAAGGCGTTTTGTCTCTTCGTCCGTACCGAACTCTGTCCCGTCCGGCTTTCCTTCGATAACAAGCTCTGCAAGCTCTTTCGAGGCTTCGATGAACGCCGCCAATTCTCCGCCGAGGTCGAGCCGGAAGAACTGCACGAGCGGCGAGCCGTCGTCGAACCTCGATTTACGCAGTACCCGTCGCAGGGCGGCATGGGCGATACATTCCAAGACGATCCCACGCAGTCGTTCTTCTGACCGGACAGTCTGTGCCGATGTCGTGCCGGAAGGATTGTCCGGATAGATACGGCTGTCCCGTCCGGCTATCTCCGTCAAGGTCTGGTGAATGATTTGTCCGCATGATTTGCCTACATCGAAAGAGGTTGCCCTGCCGATAATCCAGTCGTACAGTGTTTCCTGTATCCTTGTGGCAAAGTCCGCTTCTTCTTGTCCGCTGTCCGGCATGGCAGGCGTGCCGGTCCGCAGGGGCATGGTAATGACGACGCTTTTTGCCAACCGGGTGCGTTCCAACTGCCCGAGCGCTTCGAGCGTGTCCAAAAAAGAGCGGACAGTAGCCCGATGCCAATGCCACTCCGAGGCAAGGTCGGAAACGGTTACATGGCACTGGCAGGGAGAGAGGTCGTAGTCCTGCCTTCTTAAAAACGGGGAGACGAAACCTGCCAGCGATTTATCCAACAAATCGTAGTAGGCTTCCGTCCTCGTCTTCCGCTCGCCGACTTTTTCTTTCAGGTAGTCGAACACTTCCACGTTCGCCAGTATGGCGGCGGGCGCTTCATTTCTATTTCTCATTTTCGTTCTGTTTTTGATGATTCATAATGTGCGGATAGTTTCAGGTTGCCATTATCCGCATTATCGTGGCAGCCTCGCGTGATGATATTATGATAACTGTCGGCTAATGCTCCGGGATATTCCAGCCATTCGAGGAATTTGCGCATGTCTGTCCTTTCGGACATGACTCTTGCAGACGGGTAGAACAGGGCAGCCAAAAGAACAAAGGAGATGGTTACGGACATCGTGTACAGATGTGGCACGAAGCCGATGACCAATGCCAAGAGCGCAAACCAGACGAAACGTTTCGGCCGGTCGAGCAGACCGCGCATCCATCGGTCCGCCCGCCGGAAAGAGGCCCATGCGGCACACACGATGGTAGATGGCACGACACCGAACTCACCGGGGTGTCCGCTCGTATAGACATAATGAAAGAGGAGCAGTACGATAAGCAACACATGGGCGTACAGCCTGCGGGCTTTTTCGCTCCACACCATCTTATCGTAGAATCTTGCCATGAAGTAACGCCTGCTTCTGTACAATAATGCCGGAAGGACGACAGGCATTGCAAGAAATACAAATTGTAATATAATCCAGGTCATAACAGGTAATAGGGTTTTGAAGGTATGTGAACGGACCGTACCACGAGTTCCAAGTGGACAACCCCGTGAGTGGCCAAGCGGATAATGGTCTCGGCGTCTTCGGCTGTCAGGGACGACGCGCCTTTCTTCATCCGGGCCTTGAATGTACCGTTCTGCTTACGATATGTAGCCAGTGCCGTGTCCAGATCATGCTCCGGAATCGTCCACGTCATGCCCCGGTTGTATGTGCCGTGCGGTTTGCAGGCACGCAGTACCAGTGTGCGGGACACCAGAAAGTCAGTCCGGTTGTTTCTCGGAATGACGTGCTCCTTGTAGAGGTTGTCATCGGCCACCTCTATCCACGTGCGATACGTGTTGATGCAGAAAACCATTTGGCGGTATATCGTGTTTCGCATAGTGCCTGTTTTACATGAAGTCCAACAGCACGTCCTCCTGATTCTTTTTGTACTTGAAGCTGCCGTTCCCGGCGTGGAGTTTCAGGTCGAGACACAGGTCGCCGTACATCAGCTCCAGCGAATCGTAGATCGTTGCGATGATACGGTTTACCTTGCCGTCCGCGTCTGTCCGGGCGTTCATCTTGAACATCTGTCCGAAAGCGGGATTGGAGTAGGCACAGGTGCTATGGCCGGATTTCTCCAGTCCGACCGGCACATGGTGGTAGAGCGTAATCAGTTCCATGTCGTCCTCGAATATGTCCATGACTTCCTCCAGATCATAGGAGTCCCGTAGCGGGAACGTGAGCAGAACGTAGTCGCCGTAAAATTGCGGCTCCTCCATCGTTGCCACATTGAGAAGCTGCGGCATTTGCAGGGGCACGAACGACATGAAGTCATCCAGAAAGTGTCGTAACATAATCATATATCGTTTATTTTGTGAATAGGCTTTTACAATGAGGCGATGAATATTTCCATGAGCATACCGGGCAGCTCGTCCAACCGGTCGCCTTCCGACGGCAGGATTCTGCGCAGTTTCTCGAACGCGGCAGGCGTTTCTGCGGCCATACTGTAAAGGGTTTCCTTATCTTCCGGGGACAATAGCGTCATGCAGAGGCCGTCCAAGGAAGCATAAGGTTGTAGAATCATCCAGACATAGGCTTGTGCCTGTTCGGGCGTTGTGACCTTCCCACGGCGTATGTTGTCAAGACAGGCACGCACGTTTTGAATCAGCCGACGGTCGGTACGTAAGGCCATGTATATCGTGGCGTCCTTGTAAGTGATTTCCTTGCGCCCGGCAGCGAAAAACACCTCGGAACAGCACTTCTCCGTGTTGCGGGTGATGTCGGCCATATTCGCTTCGCCAAGCTCGTGCAACCTGGACAGGAAAGCCCGAAAAGTGGCATCTTCTCTTTCGATGAATTTTTTAAGGTCACCGTTGCTATGTATTCCATTGTTCAGGGTTTCGGCAAGCACATTACGATAGGCCGACAGAATTTGTTCCTTGGTACCCCGACAGGCCGGACGTTTATCCAGTTCTACGAAAAACGGACGGATTTCCTCGGCAGAACGATGCAGTTCCACGTCTCCGGTATAAGGAGAGAAGCATTCTTTCAGAATCAGTACTTCTTTATAGGTGCGAGGCTTTGATATCGCCAGCCGGGAAAGTTCCGCTCGGACGGAATCGTGTAGCAGAATGCACTCCTCACGTATGTCGGAATGTGCCCGATAGACCGTGTCCCTGCGCATGGCTGTGGCCACGGAATCTTTCAAGGTCTGCCACTTCCTGATATATGCGGTCAAATCTTCGAAAGAGACTTCTTTTTGCCCGCGTACTTCGGACAGATACTTCTGGCACAGACCGGCTGGAGTGGATTGGGCTTCGACCAGTGATTTGCCGTTCGGACTGTCGCACGATGTAAGTGTGGAAATGGCAATCGAAACGGCAGATAGTCCAGCAACCGAAAGTACAATTTTTAAGTATTGACTTTTACGATTCATAGTTTACTTTGTATTTTATAGCACAAATCTAAGTATTCTTTTCAAGATAACAAGTGCCAAAATTTGTTTTATAAGCTATTTTTAACATTGTACTTAATAGTTTGATTTTCAATGAAAACAAGTGAAGAAAACTGGGCATTTGGAGAGCGTTCTCTACTATTTTTATCCAAAGTATGGTTTAGTCTAAAATAAAACTCTTATATTTGTACTTATTTTTATAGAAGTGCACAATGATATGGCAAAAGTAGGTTACATATTCAAGGCAGACCGTTACGACGGATTCGAGGCTGATAAAGAGTGGATGCAGAAATACGGTTGTGTACAAGTAATAGAGGAACTTGTCGAAAACGAGGCACTGCGTCCCAGGTGGAAACAGCTTGTAGCGAATCTCGAAAGAGGTGACGAGATTGTTGTGGCCAAATTCAGCAACGCTCTCCGTGGGTCGCGCGAATTGTCCGCATTTATTGAGTTATGTCGAATTAAAGTAGTGCGTATCATCTCCATCCATGACAGGATCGACTCGCGGGGAAAACTGTTCCCCGAAACGACGGCAGCCGATGTGCTGGAAATGTTCGGGGCACTGCCCGAAGAGGTAGCAGTACTACGGTATTCATCTGCGCATGTCATGAATCTACAGCAGAAAGCGAAAGTCCCGAAAAAAACGATGAAGGCGATGGATAAAGCCGATCGGGAGAATACCATCGTTGATATGTATGCCAACGGCCATTCTTTCGAGGACATCATGGCGGTAAGCGGGTATAACAGCCGGAGTTCGGTGTTCAACGTGCTCAACAGGCATGGCGTAAAGCTCAATAGAGGAAAATTCAAAGGACCTTTGGGCAAGCGTAAGCCGAAAGACGGACAATGAGCTTTTGCATTCGCCGTATTAAAGTGGAATATTTTTAGGGAATCAGGGTTGTATACTTTCTATTCTCGTTGATTTTTTTATCTTTAATATTAACTTTAAGCATTATAGAATATGGGAGAACTTATCGTTTTTATAGTGGTTTTCTATGTTATCGGAAAGATTCTGAAAGCCATCTTCGGTGGTTTCAGCAAGAGTGATTACCATCATGACCGTTAAACGGTAACTGGGTGTTTGCTTACCTTAACTGCAGGATACGGATTTGTATGCTTTTTATACTTCTCTCCTTTTATCAGCGGTTGTCCGCATGTCTGACGGGAGTAAAACGGTTTGTATAAATTACAAACTTGAGTTCAAGTTATAAATGCAACTTTTTGGTACAGGATTAATAGCTGCATAAGTAATATTTTTTCAGAGAGAAAAGAGAGACAAATCCCTCTGTTCTCTGCTGAATGGATAATGTTACTATCTTTGTTTTTATTGTCCGTCCAAAGAAATAAAAGTTGTAGATGAGTAAACATATAACCGAAAAGCAAAGGTATGCAATTTCTAAGATGCTGCAAGTTCCTATGAGTAAAAAAGATATAGCTGAAGCTATTGGCGTTGATAAAAGTAGTATCTATAGGGAAATAAAACGCAATTGCGATATTCGTAGTGGAAAATACAACCCTGATCTTGCTCAAAGAAAGGCAGATAAACGTAAGGTTGAAAAGAAGCGAAAGGAGGTGTTTACACAAGCTATGAAGAAGCGTGTAAAAAAGCTTCTACGAAAGGATTTGAGCCCAGAGCAGATAGTGGGCAGAAGCCAAGTAGAAAATATAGCTATGGTATCTCACGAAACTATATATTGTTGGATATGGAATGATAAACGACAAGGTGGGGATCTCCATAAATATCTTAGAAGGCAAGGGCGAAAATATTCAAAGCGTGGTTCTAAAAACGCAGGTAGAGGATTTATTCCCAATAGGGTTGATATTGACCAGCGACCTTCAATAGTAGAGCAAAAAGAAAGATTTGGTGATTTAGAGATAGATACAATTATTGGAAAGAATCACAAAGGTGCTATTCTAACCATTAATGATAGAGCAACAAGCAGAGTCTGGATACGTAAGCTATCAGGGAAAGAAGCCATCCCTGTAGCAAAGATTACAGTATGGGCATTGCGAAAAGTAAAAAACTTAATACACACAATAACGGCTGATAATGGAAAAGAATTTGCAAAACACGAGGATATATCACAAAAACTAGATATTAATTTCTATTTTTGTAAGCCATACCACTCTTGGGAGCGTGGTGCCAATGAAAATACTAACGGTCTTATCAGGCAGTATATCCCAAAGGGTACGGACTTTAGTGAAGTAACCAACAAGCGTATTAAATGGATTGAAAACAATCTAAATAATAGACCTCGTAAAAGACTTGGATACCTCACACCAAACGAAAAATTTAAACAAATTATTAATATGAATTCCGTTGCATTTGTAACTTGAATTCAGCAAATATAATGAACGATGAAGACTTATCTTATCTTGTTTTTGGCCATTGTCTTTGAAACCATAGCCACGTCTTTTCTGAAACAAAGCGAACAGTTTACCAAACTCGTTCCATCCGTGCTGACGGTGCTGGGATATGCGGTAGCATTCTACTGCCTGAGTGTCGTACTGAAAAACATTCCGGTAGGTATAGCTTATGCCATTTGGTCTGGAGTGGGTATCGTCCTTATTGCGCTTATCGGCTTTTTTGTTTTCAAGCAGCATCTCGACCTGGCTGCCATCATCGGGCTGACTTTGATTATAGTCGGAGTAGTTGTCATCAACGTTTTCTCCAACTCGGTTTCCCACTGATAAATATTGGGAATTTGAACCGTTGATATTATTCGGTCATTGATTGTAAGTTAAGATAAAAACACTTAGTTATCAAAATATTAAATTTATTAAACTTGAAGATAATATGACAAAAGCGGATATTATTACCCGGATTACACGAGAGACCGGAATAGAAAAGTCGGTAGCGACAACTGTAGTAGAGGCATTCATGGGAAGTATCAGGGAGTCGATGATTGCCGGGAATGAAGTGTTCTTGCGAGGCTTTGGAAGTTTCATTATCAAACAGAGGGCGGAGAAAAAGGCTCGTAACATTTCAAAAAACACGGCTATCGTGATTCCGGCTCATCCTGTTCCTGCCTTCAGACCTGCAAAGATATTTTTGGATGCGGTAAAAGAGGGAAAGTGATGGGGATATGAAACGTTTTTTGAGAATACATCAGAAAAACCGTCATTAATGTTATGCAGTTAGCTCTACAATAAAAAAGGCATCTAAGAGCTTACTACTACTTATTTTGTATAAAATTATAATTATTGACACGGGAATATGTGATGAAAAAATTACTACAAATCATGCTTCTCGCCCTATTATTGCTGGTCATGGCATGTCAACACGAGGAGTTGGACACCAGTTCCGGTAACTACGGCTACGTGGAATTTTTGTTCACGAAGCCCGGGAATGTGTCCACACGTGCAGACATCGCCGAAGACGGAAGTGGGGCGTTCGTCGACGGCGACCGGATAGGTCTTTACATCGAACAAAAGACCGGAACGTACTGGCATATCATTCTGACACGGGAAAACGGCACATGGATGCCGCGGCTCAAGAAAAGCGACCTGGGCGATGGGCTGGTAACGCTCAACGCCTATTATCCAGCACGCGACGACATACAGGACGAAATAACGGACGGCATACACAAGCACCCGGTATCGGCCGACCAGCAGGCGGAAGGTTACGGGACTTCGGACCTGTTATGGTCGCACAAAACCGTCAGTGCGGGAGCGATTCCCGGAAACCGCATCGAAATGCCGTTCGAACACGCGCTGCACCGGCTCGTGGTGAATATCGAAAGTAAAGAGGGAGAACTCCCCGAAGATTTGACTGTCAGCGTCCGCGGCCGGACTCAGGGAACAGCCAATTTGTTTACGGGTCAGGTAGCACCCGCGGAAGACTCGGAAACAGAGTGGATCAAGGCCCGAAATCTCGGAGAGGGCCATTACTACGCCGTGTTCTATCCTCAAAAGCTGAAGCAGGGCGAAGAGTGGGTGAAGCTCTCGACCAGCGGCAAGGAATCCGTCTACAAATCCCCTGCGACGGTCGGTGGCAGTTCGTCGCTCGAAGCGGGCCGCCAGACGACGCTCCGCCTGACCCTGAAACAAAACGGAACGGTAAATCCCGACCCCGATCCCTCGGAATGGGCCAACAGCAAACATTGGCTTTACGGCATCAGTGCCGATACTCCGTTTTTCCCAGACAATATCGAGGATGCCAAAGAATATTTTGTCGGCTCACCTGAAAAATTTCCTGACGGAGAATGGTTCCGGATACCGAATACGGAGGTACAATATCTGAATTATAACTCCTCGTACGGCTGGTACGACTGCGATAAGGACAACCCGGAGGAACGGGGTACTTATGAGGGTTACAAGGATTGGTATATGTGCTGGGCGGCAACGGCCTCAAACCTGCTGCACTGGTGGATGTACCACAACCGGTCCTATATTGAAGCCTATGACCAGAGATACGGAGCAGAACTTTATCCCGAATATCCGCGTCCTTCGATGAAGTTCTCGGATACAGAGGGCAGTAAGCTGTTCGACTTCTTCCGAGACATTTTCCTGAATATCGGTAATTGGGACGCTGCGGCAGTAAACTGGTTCGTCCGGGGCGAGCCGATCAATCTCAGACCCGATACGAACGGTCCTTATTATGATTTTTACCACTCCTTTGGAGGTTATTTCCGGCAGGTTTTCAATGGGCAGACGCTTGCTCGGACAGAGAAATCCCTCACCAAGGAGAGCTTCACGCGAATCATCAAGGAGGCGATTAGTAAAAAGCAGGCGCTGGGCTTCGTACGGGCCGGTATCAGGGGAGATTCATACGGGCAGACCGGACACGCCATGACCCTTTGGGGTGCGGAGTTCGATGCCGAGGGCTATGTGTCGGCAATCTACTATGTGGACAACAACGACCATTATACATACGATGATTCTTCCGATGGCAGCGGACGGTTCCAACACCATCGCTGCTTGCGGCAGGTTATCGTCTATCATCCGGAAAGTGTCTGGGAAGTACATTTCGGAACGGGCGGTTACAATGCCGTAAATTCGCTGACAACGGTGGATTTAGGACGGGACATCTGGCAGAAAGCATTTCCCGAAGTACAGCCGGGAGATGAATGAGAGCGGAAAAACAGAATGTAAAACAGATATGAATTATAGTCATAGAAGATAATGAAAAAGACAATTTGGATGTTGCTGCCGGCACTTGCGTTGGCGGCATGTGACAAAGAGGACAATGCGGGCACGATGCCTGCGGACGGAAAGATCGAGATTATGACGGGTGTCGAAGCCCTGACACGCACACCCCAGCTTGATGATACGGGAGCCGGAAACTTCCGGACGGGAGATACCTTTACGCTCACGGTATCATCGAATGGCAAGAGCATACAGAAAGACTATACGGTAGGTTCTACGACGCTTTACTGGCAGGACCTCGGCGTTGAGGGCGACAAGGTGGCCTTTGCGGGGTGCTATCCGAACCATGAGGGAACGGATGCCGCCGCTTTCGAGTTCGACGCCAAGCGTGCTTTGGATGCCGACCTGCTGCTGGCCCCGGCTGTCGAAGTGCCGAAAGGTGCGAAAAGCGTTGCGATGCCTTTCCGCCATGCCATGCACAAGCTGGTCGTGCAGTACGTTGCCGACGATGCTTATGCTACGGCTTTGAATGGCATTTCGACAACGCTCTACGCCCATACGGTCTGCACGGTGGATTTGACGAAAGGCGCCGTTGCGGAAAGCTCTGCGAAAACGCCTGCGGACTATTCGGCTAAAAACGGAGAGAACGTTTCATGGCTCGTCGTACCCCAGAGCAGGGACGGCGTGAAGCTAACGGTGACGCTCGACGGGCAGAGCCGTGAGTTCACATTGCCTGAAAGAACGACCGAAGAGCGGCCGCTCACAACACTCGATGGCGGCAAGATACTTTCCGTGACGCTGCGAGTTTCCAAGAATGGCATTACACTCGAAGGGACCACCATCGGTAAATGGGAAGAGCAAGGCTCCATTGACGGTAAAATCGAGATTTGATAGTTGTACACAATATTCAGGCGGTCTCTGGAGACCGCCTAAAACATTAATCCGAGAAATTACCTGCAGGTTATCATCTGTTTCCGAGAACATATCCAGAATGTAATGGCAATCACCAAAGCTGTCAGAATTTCAGATAACGGCAAGGCAAGCCAAATACCTTTTACTCCCATTATGGCAGGTAATGCCATGAAGCACGGAACCAGAAAAACAAGTCCGCGCAAGACAGCAAATGTGATGGCCGGCTTTACCTGTTCCATGCTCTGATAATATCCGATAATGGAGAGATTTAAAATAAAGAAGACGAACCCTGTGCCGTAATAAGGGAATCCTTCTACCGCTATACGTGCGGCAGTATTGTCCATGCGCAGGAACAGTCCGACGAGCAATTCAGGAAACAGGATAAAGGCGGCAGTAGAAATGACTCCGCAAACTAATGCCGCAAACACGGAAACGTGTAAGGTGGAACGAACTCTTTCCGTGCTTCCTGTGCCGAAATTGTAACTGATAATAGGCTGGGCAGATTGGGCAATGGCGTTACCTATCATGAAGACGAACGGGAGATAATAACAGCTTACTCCGAAAGCACCTACTCCGTCATCTCCCAAATGGCGCATGAATACCTGGTTGCCGATGAACAGCAATATCGCCATTGTCAATTCGCCTAACAAGGCGGATGAGCCTATCTTGCACTGCATTCCTATATCATGGAAGAAGAATAAAATCTTTTTTCTACCCGGACGAAGAGAATGCAAACGAGTGTCACGGGCATAGAACAACAAGTAACCCATCGCCACCGCTGCCCCGGCCAAACAACTCAGGGAGGTAGCAAATGCCGCCCCCATCACTCCCCAGCCCAGCGGGAAGATGAACAGCCAGTCGAGAACGACATTCACCGCTGCGGCTATGATGCTGCACCACATGGCGAGTTTCGGAGCGCCGTCCAGGCGCATGGCAAACAAGGCGACGGCAATCCACAACTCGAACAGCAGAGACGGGGAAAACCAGACCAGATAATCGACAACCAGCGGCAGCAAATGCTCCGACGAGCCAAGCATACGGGCGGTTTCTTCGGGAAATGCCAGAATGAATCCTCCGGCGGCTACGGAGATGAGCGTCACAAAAAGCATGGCTTGGGTGATGGTCGCACGCGCCAAAACGGTTTTTCCTTTCGACAAGTAAATGGAAGCGATTACAGAACAACCTGCCCCCATCATCAGCCCGACACCCATGAGCGACATCAGCAGGGGGACGCAGATATTTACAGCCGCAATCCCGTCGCTGCCCACGCCGTGTCCCACGAAAATCCCGTCGATGGTCGTTACCGCCGACATACTCAACATTCCCAACAGAGTGGGGAAAAACAGTTTCTTAAACAGAACGGAAACCTTCTCGTTTCCAAAATCAATCACTTTTTCTTTCATACGTCTTTGTATTTTATGTTATAAGGTTTGTCTTCGGCAAAAACGACGGAAGCCGGATAAGACGATGGTTTTACCCAGTCATCTTATCCGGCTTCCATAGCCCTCCGATGAGGATTATAAAATGTCCTTTGCGTTATTTCGCCGCAAAGGTGGGCCAAAGATTTGACTTATCCAAAAAAAGTTGCATTTTTGTACATTGCTATTTAATTCTTATATATGACAAAAGCAGAAATTGTTAGCCGGATTGCACAGCAGACCGGAATAGAGAAAGAGGTCGTAATGACCGTGGTCGAGGCATTCATGGAGAATGTAAAAGATGCGATGATTGCCGGGAACGAAGTGTTCCTGCGGGGTTTCGGTAGCTTCATTATCAAGCAAAGGGCAGAGAAGGTGGCCCGTAACATATCAAAGAACACAACTATTGTGATTCCGGCTCATTCCATCCCCGCCTTCAAACCGGCAAAAGTATTCCTGAGTGCCGTAAAAGAGGGAAAATAAAGGACGTGTAAAAGTTTCATTTTATTTTGTAGATTTGTATCTATTAGCGATTTAAGAGGGATTAAGTTTTTAGTCTAAAAGATAATACAGAATTGTTATGATTAAAGAATTGAGAGTTGGCAATTACGTTGCTTATAAAGGTAAACCATCTTTGGTTTGTGCATTGGATTATGATCCTAAGTTGAGAAAAGAGAATATATCCGTTGTTTATAAATGGGAAGAACCTCCGTATAAAACAAATGGAGACATTCAGCCAATATTACTTACTGAAAAATTGGTTTTGCAATGCGGTTTTAATCAGCTTGACGATTATACATTTGACAATGATGAAATGGAGATTACACAAGACTGGGATGATCAAACTGTATATTACATTACCACTCATGCTAATGAATATACGGTAAGCGGACACCGCATAGAATACTTACACCAGCTCCAGAATGCGTATTTTTGTTTATCTGGTGGAAAAGAATTAGAAGTTAACCTATAAAGAAAAGAGGCTTTTAGAACTGCCTCTTTTTCTTTATATCATGCGAGGGTATTATATATTTAATCCGTCACCTCCCAGTAATAGCTTAACTCGTTCCCTTTCAGATTCTCTTTGGCGTATTGGTCGGCTTGTTCCCAAAGAGTATTGTAAAGTGCCGCCATATCCGGTCTGTTTTCATAGTATTGCCATATCTTATGGTTAAGTACCAATGTCAGTTCCGTCAAGAACTTATAGTCCCCTTTCCACTCCTTGAAAACCCTGTTGAAAGTGTCCAGAATAGCCATCAACCCAAATCTGTCCGCTATCGAGAAATCTTCCCAAAAGGTTGTTTGTAACTCATAACCGTTCTCTTGCATAAATTCTTTAAATGTCATACGCTCTAAATTTTAAGTTTGAACTATTTTTTGTTTTTCCCTTTGGTACAATCCTGTACCGAAAGGTTGATTATTTTTCTGCCTATAGGATTGACGGTCGGTCCAGGCAAGAAGGCTGCGAAAAATACACTCTCCAACAAAGTCGGGGAGGAAGATTTTTCGACAGCAAGCGTAAGCGGTTCTTGACAGGACAGACAAGCGGCAATCGAACTTTGCAGAAAAAATAAGCGGGCTTTCGGCATGGAGTGTTGGGAAACGGCTGTAAGGAGGATAAAACGGGGGAAGCTAAAATGTTATAAAAGGATTACTTTCCGGCTGGATAGTCACGGTACAAAGGGGAACGGACCGCGTTTCGATAAAAGGGAAAGAGCCATGAAGATATAAAGGGGGAATTCCGGCAAAAGGATTCAGGACACATCCATTGTCAATGTATCCCGAACCTGCACCGGTCATTATCTGTACCGAATGTTTAGGAAACCCATTTGTAACCTTCGTCCGT
>ERZ1106973.2645-NODE-2645-length-12778-cov-4.227776_pt1 | contig 12778 bp, 7 predicted proteins | sample MGYA00403686_ERZ1106973 | MGnify/ENA primary metagenome ERZ1106973 (study PRJEB35170, sample SAMEA104062408) | human gut metagenome | biome: human gut; feature: human-associated habitat; material: faeces | place: Denmark | collected 2012-11-06 ...
TGTGATGGATGAGGTTGTAGAGCGCTATGCGAATGTAAAGCCGGAGGATGTGCTGGCAATGAAAAACTTCATATCCCTGCCATATTCCCCTGCCTGCTCTTTCACTTCATTTTGCAGATCAAGCATCCACGGCACCAAAGGCGGCATCCACCTTAGCAAACAGGCCGCCAAATCCTCAAGACTGTCGCCTTCTAAAATATGGTCTCTGATTACAACATACATCTTCTCTACCCCTTTCACACACAGCTTCTATTATAACAAAAATCACATAAAAATAAAGGCCGATTGCTGATAATCAAGCAATCGGCCTTTATTTTTATACTATCAACACTTTAGAAGCTATTTACCGGTGCGGCCGCGTTTATTAAAAGGCTTGCCTTCTTTACAAAGTGGGCAGTCCTCTTCTTTAAATGTTGGTACATCAAGATGCAGTAAAGCTTCAGTACGAATACCAAAATCAACTTTACCGCCGCTGCGGTCAACCAAAAGCCCAATACCGACAGGAATGCCGCCATGTTCTTTAACAACATCCAGAACTTCCATAACACTGCCGCCAGTTGTAACAATATCTTCAACGATCAGTACACGAGTTCCTTTTGGAATCTCAAAACCGCGTTTTAAAGTCATTTTACCATTTTCGCGTTCGGTAAAAATAGCACGGGTATCAAGCGCTTTACCAACTTCGTGCGCCAGCAGGATACCGCCTGTCATTGGACCTACTACCAGTTCTACATTATCAGCAGCATAACGTTCAGCCAACTCCTGACAAAGCTTTTCTGAGTATTTAGGATGCTGCAGCACATTGAATTTTTCTACATACATAGGGCTGTGCAAACCACTGGTCAACAAAAAATGTCCGTGAAGCACGGCTTCAGTTTCTTCTAAAAGCTGCATTACTTCTTTTTCTTGCAACATATCAAACACCTCTGATTTCTGCTACGATGCTTTGTGCCGCAGCAATTTTATCTTCTGCTTTAGTAATAGGACGCCCTACTACGATATGGCTGGAACCATTTTTAAATGCTCCGACAGGAGTAGCGATACGGCTTTGGTCATCTATAGACGCACCAGCCGGACGTACACCGGGCGTAACGATCAAAAACTCGGGACCACAGGCACTTCGAATACCTGCAGCTTCCTGTGGCGAGGCAACGACACCATCCATGCCAGCTTCCTGTGCCAGCTTTGCCAAAGCAATAACCTGCTCTGCAATAGTGTTCTTATAATTAAGATCACCAAACTGCTCATCATCCATACTGGTCAAAATAGTAACAGCAATCAGTTTCGGCGCCGGGCGTCCCAATTTTGCAGCAGCTTCACGCACAGATTTAACAGCTGCCTGCATCATCTTTTTACCGCCTACGGCATGTACATTCATCATATCTGCACCTAAACCAGTAAGAACCGCCAAAGCACCTGCAACGGTATTGGGAATGTCCTGTAATTTTAAGTCAAGAAACACCTGCTTATTATGACCTTTGAGGAAGCGTATCATTTCACTTCCCGCAGCATAATAAAGCTCCATACCAACCTTATAATGGCTGACATTATCTCCTAATTCCAATACTACTGCTTTAGCCTGTTCCATTGTGGGGAAATCCAAAGCTACGATCAAACGATCGTCATGATTCATCCTGCCACCCCCTTAACGTTTTACAGCGCGTTTCAGATGGATCTTACCTTCTGGCAACGCCAAACCGATCATATCTTTAAGTTTTTTAATGCCATGCTTATCCATATATTCCAAAATCCCATGTGAAATAGTTTCTGCAATACAAGGATTGGTAAAATTAACAGTTCCTACAGCAACTGCGCTGGCACCTGCCAGAAAAAATTCTATCGCATCTTCTGCTGTCATAATGCCGCCCATACCGATAATAGGCACATGTACGTTCTGAGCAACCTGATAACACATCCGCACTGCAACAGGACGTACAGCCGGACCGCTAAGTCCGCCGATAACATTGCCTAAAACCGGCTTTTGCCTGTCAATATCTATTTTCATACCAATCAAGGTGTTGATCAGTGAAATAGCGTCAGTTCCCGCCGCTTCTACAGCCTGGGCCATGGCTACGATATCGGTCACGTTGGGTGAAAGCTTGGTAATCACCATTTTAGACGTATTGCTTTTTACCGCTTTAACTACTTCAGCTGCACTGTCAGGGCAGGTACCAAAAACCAGGCCTCCTTCTTTGACATTTGGGCAGGAAATATTTATTTCTAAAGCGTCAACGCCTTCTACATCCAGTTTTTTGGCAACCTTGCCGTAATCTTCATAGGAATGGGCATAAATATTAACTATTACCGGTACGTCATACTGACGCAGTTGCGGCAACGTTGTTTCCAAAAAATAATCCACACCAGGATTTTCAAGTCCGATACTGTTGAGCATCCCTGACGGAGTTTCAACAGCACGCTGTCCCTTATTCCCCGGCTGCGGTTCTAAGGAGGTACCTTTAACAGTAACAGCCCCTACTTTTTCAAGATCAAGAAAGTCGGTAAATTCCAGTCCAAAGCCAAAAGTACCGGAAGCTGTGGTAATCGGTGTTTTCATTTTCAAGCCGGCAATATTTGTCGCCAACCGTCCATCATACAATGCTTTTACCATTCGCCCACCTCCTCGGCCCAAAATACCGGGCCGTCGGTACAAACCTTAAGCCGCTTGCCTATACCACTGCACGAACAGGACAAGCAAGCGCCAAGACCGCAGGCCATATACTTTTCCAAAGAAACCTGACATTTTATATTTTTTTCGTCAGCAACTTCAGCTACAGCTTTCATCATCGGCACAGGCCCGCAGACATAGACGCAGTCATATTTACCGCTGTCTAAAAGCTGCGGCAAAAGAGCAATTACTGTCCCCTGCACACCACAACTGCCGTCATCTGTCGTAATATGGATATTTTGGCAAATATCTTCGTACAAATCTGTCCAAAACAGTTCTTCTTCCGAACGCCCTCCCATCAAAATCTCTATGGGCTTGTTCTGCGCACAGAATCCTTCTGCCAAATACAGCAGCGGCGCCAGTCCCAGACCACCACCAACCAGCAATGGACGTTCAGCCTCCATAGCGAAGCCATGGCCTAAAGGACCTACGATACTCAGCTTATCTCCACTGCACACTTCTGCCAGAATATGAGTAGCCTCGCCAATAATGCGGTAGATCATAATGAAAGTACCATTATCCGCATTTACTCCGGCAACGCCAAAAGGACGGCGAAGCAACGGAGCCGTATTCTTGCAGACCTGCACATTCACGAATTGTCCCGGGACCGCCGTTTTGGCGATCTCGGGAGCATAAACTTCTATTAATTTTGTAGTAGCGTTTAAAACACGCTGACCAATAACAGTGGCGTTCGTAATAGTTTTTGGCACGGGCTTATCCCTCCCAGGCTAAATCCTGCAATGCAACGATGCTGACCACACGGCGGCGGCGCATTGCCGACATAACGTGCTGCAGTTCACGTGCTGTGTCCATAGAAGTCAGGCAGGCAATGGCATGCTCTACTGTAGAACGTCTGATTTTAAAGCCGTCACGCTCAGCATCACGACCATGGTTAGTTGTATTGATAACCATACTTATCCGGCCTTCTTTGATATCGTCAAGAATGTTGGGGCTGCCCTCGCTGACTTTAGTCGCTACGGTCACCTTAACACCCTTTTCTTTCAGATATTCCGCTGTACCTCCGGTAGCCATGATTTCATAGCCCAGATCGGCAAAACCGGCCGCAATTTCTGCCGCTTCAGGTTTATCCATATCAGCAACAGTGATCAGTATCGAGCCTTCATGCGGTACATTGATACCGGAAGCAATACATGCTTTATACAAAGCACGTGAGTACTGATAATCAACGCACATTACTTCGCCTGTAGATTTCATCTCAGGCCCTAATGTAATATCGACATTACTCATTTTGTTGAAGGAGAACACAGGGGCTTTAACTGCATAATAGTCCGGGAAGAAGCCCAAGCCTGGTTTATACCCCTGCTCACGCAGCGAATGACCCATAGCTGCTTTAGTTGCTACATTGATCATCGGCACGTTGGTGACCTTACTCAGGAAAGGAACTGTACGGGAAGAACGCGGATTTACTTCAATTACATAAACCTCATTATTCCGTACGATATACTGGATGTTGATCATACCTTTTACTTCCAGTCCAAGTGCCATACGGTTGGTATAATCAATGATAGTTTTGATAACTGACTCGGACAGATTACGCGGCGGATAAACAGCGATAGAATCGCCGGAATGCACACCTGCACGTTCGATATGCTCCATAATACCGGGAATCAGCACTTCATTACCGTCGCAGATAGCATCGACTTCGACCTCTGTACCCTGCAGATAATGATCGACCAGTACCGGATGTTCGCGTGAAGCCTTAACAGCACTGGACATATAATGTTTCAGTTCTTCATCATTATAAACTATTTCCATTGCGCGACCGCCCAAAACATAAGACGGACGAACCATAACCGGATATCCGACATCAGCTGCAGCTTTTAAAGCGCCTGCCGTATCAAAAACAGTATGCCCTTTCGGACGCGGAATATTGCAGTTTGTCAAAAGCTGTTCAAAACGTTCTCTATCTTCGGCTCTGTCAATACTGTCAACACTGGAGCCAAGTATTTTCACGCCTGCATCTGCAAGCGGTCCAGCCAGATTGATTGCCGTTTGGCCGCCAAACTGTACGATAACGCCTTCAGGCTGTTCTTTATCAAGAATATTCAAAACATCTTCTACTGTCAAAGGTTCAAAATACAGACGATCAGAAGTATCAAAGTCCGTACTTACAGTTTCCGGGTTATTGTTAATAATGATGGTTTCATATCCAAGCTCTTTCAGTGCCCATACGGAATGTACAGAGCAATAGTCAAACTCTACGCCTTGCCCGATACGGATCGGTCCGCTGCCTAAAACAGCAACCTTCTTTTTATCACTGACGCGCACTTCATCTTCAACAGCATAGGTAGAATAATAATAAGGTGTTTCAGCTTCAAACTCGGCAGCACAGGTATCAACCATTTTATAGGTTGGGATAATGCCCCAGTCCTTACGCATAGCACGTACTTCCATCATCTGTTTACCGATATATTCGCCAATAACCACATCGGCAAAGCCCATGCGTTTAGCTTTACGCATTATCTCCTTAGTCATCGGTTCAGTTTTTAAAACAGTTTCCATCTTGACGATATTCAATATTTTCTGCAGGAACCATCTGTCGATCATCGTAATCTCATGGATCTCTTCCAGACTTACGCCTCGACGAAGTGCTTCGGCAACAACAAAGATACGTTCATCATCGATCTTAGAAATGCGAGCACGAATTTCTTCATCACTCAGTTCTTTTAATTCCGGCATTTCCAGATGAGTCAAACCGATTTCCAAAGAACGGATCGCTTTCAGCATTGCTGCTTCCAGTGTGCGTTCGATAGCCATAACTTCGCCGGTAGCCTTCATTTGGGTGCCTAATGTACGGTCGGCTGTAACAAATTTATCAAAAGGCCAGCGCGGGAATTTCAGTACTACATAATCAATAGAAGGCTCGAAGCAGGCAGTTGTCTTTTTCGTTACAGCATTTTGAATCTCGTCCAGATTATAACCGATAGCTATTTTACTGGAAACCTTTGCGATCGGGTAACCGGTAGCTTTAGAAGCCAAAGCCGAAGAACGGCTGACACGCGGATTTACTTCGATTACATAATAACGTTCAGAATTTGGATCCAATGCCAGCTGCACATTACAGCCGCCGCGCACACCCAATTCACGTACTATATCAATAGAAGCCTGACGCAGCAGCTGTACTTCGCGATCGCTCAGAGTCTGCGCCGGAGCGGCAACGATAGAATCGCCGGTATGTACGCCTACAGGATCAAGATTTTCCATTGAGCAGACAGTGATGCAGTTATCAGCCGCGTCACGCAGCACTTCAAATTCAATCTCTTTCCAGCCCGCTACGCTGCGTTCAATCAATGCCTGACCAATAAGACTGTATTTCAGACCTTTATTAACGATTTCATCCAGTTCATCTTCACTTTCAGCAATACCGCCGCCGGTGCCGCCCAAAGTATATGCTGGCCGAACGATCAGAGGAAACCCGACTTTACGGGCAAATTCCTTCGCTGCCGCCATCGTTTCAACAATAGCGCTTTCCGGAATCGGCTGATTGATTTTTTCCATAGTTTCTTTGAAAAGCTCACGATCTTCTGCTCTCTTGATACTATAAATCTGAGTACCTAAAAGCTGCACGTTATATTCGCGCAGAATACCTTTTTCCTCCAGATCGATTGCAAGATTCAGGCCAACCTGACCACCCAAAGTTGCCAGCAAAGAATCAGGACGCTCGCGTTTAATAACACTTTCCAAAAATTCAACATTAACAGGCTCAATATAAACACGGTCGGCAATATGCACGTCCGTCATAATCGTAGCCGGGTTACTGTTGACAAGTACGACCTCCAGCCCTTCTTCTTTCAGAGAACGGCAGGCCTGAGTACCGGCATAGTCAAACTCAGCAGCTTGACCGATAATGATCGGGCCGGAACCGATAACAAGAACTTTTTTGATATTTTGCAGCTTTGGCATCAGTTTTGGCCTCCCATCATTTTTACAAAACGTTTAAATAAATATTCATGACCGCCTGGTCCGGGGCTTGCTTCAGGATGATACTGGACTGCGAAAGAAGGATGGTCAAGATAACGCAGACCTTCAATCGTACCATCGTTCAGTGAGATGTTAGTTATTTCCACATTCAGACCGGCTAAAGATTTTTCGTCAACAGCATAACCATGGTTTTGTGAACTGATCAGCACCTTATTTTCCACCAGGTCTTTAACCGGATGGTTGACGCCACGATGCCCGAATTTCATTTTAAAAGTATCAGCGCCATTAGCCAAAGCTAAAATTTGATGTCCTAAGCAGATACCGAAAATCGGCTTCTTGCCGATCAGCTTCTTAACTTCCGCTATGATCGGCTGTAAATCTTTCGGATCGCCGGGGCCATTAGCCAAGAAAATACCGTCCGGCTGGGCCGCCAAAATCTCCTCTGCTGTAGTATATGCAGGAAAAACCGTCAAATGGCAGTCAAAGCTGGCCAGATATTCAAGGATATTTTGTTTGATACCAAAATCCATGACCGCAACATGGTATTTACCGTTGCCAAGCGTATAAATTTCGGGAGTTGTTACTGTAGCCACCTGGTCATGTACCTCCGGTGTAGCCAGCAGCTTTTCTACTTCCTCCTGCGGCATATCTGCCGGCACGATAACGCCCTGCAGCACACCATAATTACGCAGTTTGCGGGTAATCGCACGTGTATCAACACCTGTCAGTACAGGCACATCCTGTTCATCCAGAAACTGTTCCAGAGTTTTTTCGCAGCGCCAGTTGCTGGGATGATCGCACAGCTCACTGAGTACATATCCCTGAAAAAAAGATTTACGCCCCTGATTAAAAAGATCGTTAGTACCGTAATTTCCAACTAAAGGATAAGTCATAACAACAATCTGACCGCAAAAGGACGGGTCCGTTAAGGTTTCCTGATAACCGCTCATACCGGTAGTGAAAACAACCTCGCCTACCGCATTGCGTTTACCGTATAGCTCGCCTTCATAAACGCTGCCGTCTTTTAATACCAATTTACCTTTTCTTGCTACCGTTTGCATACTTCACCATCTCTCATTACGAATTTACCTGCTACCATCGTAGCTACGGCTTTACCTTTGCAATGTTTTCCTTGGAAAGGAGTTACCTTGCCGCGTGTATAAAATTTCGTATTATCAACAGTCCATTCTTTGTTAAGGTCGATAATAGTTACATCTGCCGGATAGCCGACTTTTAAACTTCCAGCTTTTAGTGCAAAAATATTCGCAGGTTCTGTACTCATTTTACCAATAATTTCGTTAATTGTGAAGATGTTTGTATGATAAAGATCAGTTAAAACTACACCAACGGATGTTTCCAAACCCGTAAATCCGCAGGGAGCATAACGGAACTCAACGTCTTTTTCTTCAGGAGCATGCGGAGCGTGGTCAGTGACGATCGCATCTACCGTGCCATCTTTAACTGCAGCGCGCAAAGCCTCTACATGATCCATGCTGCGCAGCGGCGGCGAGACCCTGGTAGCACTGCTGTAAGTAGCACAGGCCTCGTCAGTTAAAGTCAGATGATGTACTGTAACTTCACAGGTCACATTGACACCTTTTTTCTTAAAGCCGCGAATGATATCAACAGCGCCTTTACTGGCAACATGCGCAATATGTACATGTGCGCCGGTATATTCGGCAATAAGACAGTCGCGGGCAACAGCAATATCTTCTGCTATTGCAGGTATACCGGGCACTCCGATACGTGCGGAAACAGCACCTTCATGCATGTAGCCTTCATGTCCCAGTTCCGGTTCGATAGCATGGGAAATCAAAACTTTATCAAAAGCACCTATATATTTGGCGGCAAGTGTAAACAGACGCGGACTGTTGACAAAGTGCCCGTCATCCGAGAACGCCATCGCGCCTTTTTCAGACATATCGATCATTTCAGCCAGCTCTTTACCTTCTTCGCCTTTGCTGATAGCACCGATAACCTCTACATTAACATAGCCTTCACGTGCAGCACGTTCCTTAATACCGGAAACAATGATAGAGTTATCAATAACGGGTTTGGTATTCGGCATGCAGGCGATAGTCGTAACACCGCCGGCTGCCGCAGCCATTGTACCTGTTACGATATCTTCCTTAGCTTCCAGGCCCGGTTCACGCAAATGTGTATGCACGTCAACCAAACCAGGCGCCACTATAAGCCCATCGGCATCATATACTTCATCGGCAGCAGCTTTAATCTCCGCCGCAACTTCTTTGATTACACCGTCTTCCACCAATAAATCCATAATGGCATCAATATTTTGGCTGGGATCGATGACACGACCGTTTTTAATCAATGTTTTCAATTTGCTTACCCCCCGTCAAAGTCAAGAATAAGAGTGCCATACGTACTGCTACACCATTTTGCACTTCATCACGAATAGCGGCGTTATCGCAGTAGCCGACCTCCCAGGAAATTTCCAGGCCGCGATTCATCGGCCCGGGATGCAGGACAGTAACATCGGGTTTTGCCAGCGCCAGACGCTTTTCATTCAAGCCAAAGATTCGTGCATATTCACGCGGAGACGGGAACAGTCCTTTTTTCTGACGTTCCAGCTGAATGCGCAGGACATCAATAACATCTGCACCTTCGATAGCATCTTCAACACGTTTGTGTACGGTTACGCCCAGACTTTCTATATCGTGAGGCAGCAAAGTCATTGGTCCGGCTACATGTACATCAGCCCCCATCTTAGTCCAGGCAGCGATATTAGTACGGGCAACGCGACTATACAGAACGTCACCTAAAATCGCCATTTTTAACCCCTTCAGATCTTTTCCCTGTTCACGAATGGTAAACATATCCAGAAGTCCCTGAGAAGGATGTGCATGCGCTCCGTCACCGGCGTTGATGATAACAGGATCAGCAACCTCCGCAGCATAAGCAGCGGCACCCTCGATCGGATGGCGCATAACGATTGCGTCACAAGCCATAGATTGTACAGTAAGAATAGTATCGCGCAGGCATTCACCTTTTACAACGCTGGAGCTGGCAGTAGTAATATTAACTACGTCAGCGCCAAGATATTTTCCAGCCAGCTCAAATGAGGTTCTTGTTCTGGTGCTTGGTTCATAAAAAAGGTTGATAATGGATTTTCCCCGCAGTGACGGCACCTTTTTGATATCACGTTTCATGATTTTCTTCATTTCTGCCGCAGTTTGCAGAATCATTTCATACTCCTCGATGGAAAGTGAATCCAGATCAAGGATATCTCTGCCACCCAGAGATACGTTTGCTTTTGCCATTGTCCTACCTCCTATTAATCACATAAAAAAAGCCTTCTGTGCCTGCAAGATGGCAAAGAAGGCTTGTAGTACAAGTTACCTAAAAGTCTACCTTACAGTCTCACAGGACCGCTTTAAAGGTAATATTCTATTGGTAATATTCTATCATCCCTTAAGTGGTACGTCAAACCAAAATCAAAATATTTTCCAGAAATTTTACTTCCGGCGCAATTACAGCAACGATACAAATCTGCTTCTTGTAATATCTGTATCTATCGTATATCCGGTATATTGGTAAAATAAAAGCAGACACTATTAAAAACACAAGTTTTAATAGTGTCTGCTTTTTATTGACAGATACATGTCTTAAAAGACAACGGGGTTTTTATTAATTATTATTTCCAGTCAAGTTCTTCGACTTCTTTACGTCCACGGCCTGTTAAAGCGTCAAGCATAACACGCTGCTCTACTTGAGCAACTAATTTTTTGGTGAATTTAACAGTATCCGGATTTACCGAAATGCTGTCGATACCGCTCTTAATGAGGAATTCACAGAATTCAGGATAAACGCTGGGAGCCTGTCCGCAGATAGAAACGGTTTTGCCTTCGCTGTGAGCAACCTCGATAAGGTGGCGTACTGCACGGCGCACTGCCAGATTACGTTCATCATAGATATGGGAAACGGTATCATTATCACGGTCACAGCCAAGCACCAGCATGGTCAAATCATTAGAACCGATAGAATAACCGTCTACATATTTATTGAACTGATCAGCCAGAATAATATTGGAAGGGATTTCAGCCATCAGCCATACTTTAAAGTCCTTACCACGTTCCAAGCCACATTCAGCCATGATCTTAACCACTTTTTCACATTCCTCTACATTACGGCAGAAAGGAATCATAACATTAAGATTTTTCAGACCAAACTCTTCACGAACTTTCACTACAGCCTGACATTCCAGCTTGAAAGCTTCGATGTATTTGGGATCATAATAACGGGAAGCACCGCGCCAGCCCAACAATGCGGAAGGTTCATACGGCTCGAACTCATCGCCGCCTTTCAAATCACGATATTCACTGGATTTGAAATCGCTGAAACGCAGGGTAACAGGTCTGGGTGCCATTGCCTGACAAACCTGACGCATACCTTCTGCCAGCTGATCGACAACTTTTTCAGGATGACCGGTTTTAATGAGATACAAAGGATGTTCATGGATATAAGTAGTCCAGATGAACTCTTCACGCATCAAGCCGATACCATCGCAGGGCAGACTGGAATATTTATCAGCCAGTTCAGGATCGCCCAAATTCATATAAACTTTAGTGCCAGTAGGCGGGAAGTATTCAGCAACCGCTACAGCAGCGCCTGCCTGATTTTCTTTTTTAGCTTCTTCAATAATGCCTTCATAAACTACGCCATGAGTAGCATCGATAGTTACATCAATACCGTCAGGAATAGTAACAGTAGCAGCTTCGCCACGGCTCTTTGTGCCAACGATACAGGGAATGCCCAACTCGCGGCTGACGATAGAAGCATGGCAGGTCATTCCGCCGCTGTCGGTAACGATAGCTTTGGCTTTTTTCATTGCCGGAACCCAGTCAGGAGCAGTCATCTCAGTAACAAGAATCTCGCCTTCTTTAAATTCATCGATGCGGGAAGGATCAAGAATAACGTGCACGCGTCCAGAAACTTTACCCGGGCTTGCAGGCAAACCTTTCACGATAACTTTATGATCAGTAGTAGTCATAGATTTGCTTTCCTGCACTTTTGCTCCTCCTTCTTTATTGCGGCGGCTCCATACGGTTTCCGGACGGGCCTGCAGAATCCAGATTTTATTGGTGCGTTCATCAACGCCCCATTCCATATCCATATAGCAGCCATAATGCTGTTCGATCTTTTTGGCATAATCAGCCAGTTCCAAAATCTGCTCGTCAGTCAAAGTCTGTACTTTGCGCAGTTCTTCAGGAACCTGCACTTCTTCACAGTCGCCGCCTTTTTTGCGTACAAGCATGATATCCTGCTCATTTACGCAGCGGTCAATGATTTTGTGGTCATGTTTGGAAATAGTATAATTATCAGGAGTAACAGTACCCTGAACGACATATTCACCCAGTCCGAAGGCTGCCTCGATCAGGATATTATTGTCATCGCCAGTAGCGACGTTCACAGTAAACATAACACCGGAAGTTTTAGAGAAAACCATCATTTGCACAACGGCACTCAAAGCAACTTCTATATGATCAAAGCCTTGTTTTTCACGATAATAAACAGCACGGTCGGTAAAGCATGAAGCATAGCATTCCTTTACCTTTGCAATAATGGTTTCAGCACCCTGCACGTTCAGATAAGTATCCTGCTGACCGGCGAAGCTTGCGTCCGGTAAATCTTCAGCTGTAGCGCTGGAACGAACGGCGACATAAGGATTTTCTTCGCCTACTCTTTTACCAAGTTCAACATAAGCAGCGCCAATAGCGTCCTGCAGATCCTGCGGCATTTTTTCCGCCATGATAGCATCACGCAGACGAGAGCTGACACTCCGCAGCAAGGCACTGTTTTCTACGTCAGTCAATTCAGACAAAATAGCGCGCATCTTTTCTTCAAGACCGCTTTCTTTAATAAAGTATCTATAAGCGTAAGCCGTGGTCGCAAAACCGTAGGGAACGGGAACATCTGTCTTAGCAGTCATTTCACCGAGGGAAGAGGATTTGCCGCCAACGATATCGACGTCTTTTCTTTCTAATTGCTCAAACCAGAGAAGAAACTGTTCTTCTTTTTTCATGATTGTAGCACTCCTTTATATTATACTTTTTGGGCTGCGCCCTTAATATAGTGTATACTATATCATATTTGTACACCACATTCAAGGATTTTTTTCATCACTTTTTAACTTTTTGTGTTAAATTTTAC
>ERZ1106973.2663-NODE-2663-length-12682-cov-2.978776_pt1 | contig 12682 bp, 15 predicted proteins | sample MGYA00403686_ERZ1106973 | MGnify/ENA primary metagenome ERZ1106973 (study PRJEB35170, sample SAMEA104062408) | human gut metagenome | biome: human gut; feature: human-associated habitat; material: faeces | place: Denmark | collected 2012-11-06 ...
CCGCCGAGGTCCCCGCGACCTCCGCATAGAACTCCCGCGCCGAAAACCGCGCTGCGCCGTCGCCCAATGCCGCCATCTGCACCGGCTGGTCCGAGGTCACGACCCAAAGCGCACGCCGCCTGCCCTGCGTATAGATTGCCTGCTCGATATAGCGATCCGCCGTCTCCGCCTCGCGTGTGTACACCACCCGGAAGCTGCCCGCGTCCGCGCTCAGCTTCTCATAATCGTGCCGCGTACCCGGATTGCCTGCCAGCTTATAGCCGTCAAACACTACCAGCATGTCTATCTTTTTGTAACCCTGATAGTTCTGCAGCACATCCAGCAGCGCCTCCCGCGCACTGTCGAGATTGATCTTCGCCAGCGCCGCGAATTCCTCCCACGCAAACAGCACATTGTAGCCGTCAATCACGTAAAGCGCGCGCATCGGTGCATCGCTGACCGCCTTGCTGCCCGAACCATCGATTTCCCCATCCCTTTTCCATTTTGGCTGAGGAAAATTCTCTCCCGCAGACGGTCTCTTCGTGCCTCTGCTGCGGCTCTCCCGATACAGCGCCTCATCTCGCTTGCTCTTGCCATAGGTTCTGCGGAAAATCTCTTCGAGTTCCTTGGTCGATGCAGCGCTGCCCTGACCGCTCTGCCTGCTGCCTGCGCCGCCCTGCCGCGCGCTCTTACCCGCAGCATCTGCGTCCGCACCGCACGCGTCATCGTCCAATTGCGATCCGTCATCTTCCCCGCCGAAGAACCGCCGCTTCGCGGCAGCCAGCACGCGGCTGCCGTCCAGATGCGCCGCCGCGTCCACCTCATCCCAGTTCACATAGACCGCCGCGCCATGACTGCAAAAGACGGAGCCTGTCGGATTCTCCAGATCCTGCTCCGGCAAGTAAGCTGTCGCAGCCACGATTTCCTCTTGGTTGTGGCATGGCTGATAACCCGCGGGCATCGTGCTCATGCTGCCTTTCCCTCTCGTATAGGCAAGAAGCTCCTTCGGGTAATCCTTTAGCGCAGCCACCGGACCTAAACCTGTGAGCACCGTCGTCTCGCCGTCGCTTTCACTGACCGCAGCCTGCGCCCCAAAGCGTTCCAGCTCCGTCAGCGCCTTTCCGGTATTTTCCGTCGGAAGCTCCATGCGAAACCGCACCACAGGCTCCAGCAGCACACTCTCCGCCTTGCGCAGCCCCTGCCGAACGGCGCGATAGGTCGCCTGCCGGAAATCCCCGCCCTCCGTATGCTTCAAATGCGCCTTTCCGGTCGCGATGGAAATCCGCATATCCGTAATCTCCGCCCCGGTCAGAACCCCGCGATGCGGCTTTTCCGCAAGATGCGTCAAAATCAATCGCTGCCAGTTCCGGTCTAGCGCGTCCTCACTGACCAGCGAGTCAAAGACCAGCCCGCTGCCCCGCGGCAGCGGCTCTAGCAGAAGCTGTACCTCCGCGTAATGCCGCAGCGGTTCATAATGTCCGATGCCCAGCACAGGCGCAGCGATCGTTTCCTTGTATAAAATCGTTCCGCTGTCAAACGTGACCTGCATCGCAAAGCGCCGCGCAATCAGCTCGCGGAGGATCTCCAACTCCAATTCGCCCATCACCTGCACATGAATTTCTCCGCGCTCAGCGTCCATTGTCAAATGCAGCGTCGGCTCTTCTTCTCCGAGTTCCCGCAGCTTACGCATTGCCACTACCGGATCTTCCCCCTCCGGCAAGCGCAGCTGATAGGTCAGGGTCGGTTCCAAAAGCGGTAAGGTACTGCCCTCCTCACACCCCAGCCCCTGCCCCGCATAGGTCGCCGTCGGACCGAGCACTGCGCAGATCTCTCCGGCTGATGCGCGCTGCACCAGTTCAAATTTTTCACCCTGATAGAGCCGGAGCTGTTCCGCCTTTTGTCCCTCCGCAATCTCCATCTTACTTTTCAATATGCCGCTCGTCACTTTGAGATGCGTCAGACGGTTTCCTTTTTTATCGCGGCTGATTTTATATACCCGCGCACCGAACGGAGCCGTATCCCCGTTCCCTTCCTCTTCACTCGGCAGCACATCCCCACGACGATGCACCGCGCATCCGTTCGTATACCGCCCAAGCAGCGTCAGGAGCTCCTGCACGCCATCGCCCTTGAGCGCCGAACCGAAACAGACCGGGAATAACTGTCTGGCTGCAATCGCATCGCAAATCGCACTGTCCGCAAACGGCGCATCCGCAAGAAATGTCTCCAGCAACGCTTCGCTGGCGCTGCCGATTTCCTCTCGCGTTTCAAACTCCGTAAGTCTCCCGAAATCCGCAAACACCGCGCTGCCGACCGCAGAAACGCCGCCCAGCGTCTTACGAATCTCGCTGAGTAATGCCGCGCGATCCGTTTCCGGTCGGTCCATCTTGTTGACAAAGATCCAGGTCGGCACCTCGTAGGCTTCCAGTAACCGCCACAAGGTCTGCGTATGACTCTGCACGCCATCGGTACCGCTGATCACCAAAATCGCGTAGTCCAGCACCTGCAGCACACGCTCCGCCTCACTGCTGAAATCTCCGTGCCCCGGCGTATCCAGCATCGTCACCTGCTTCTCACCCAGCACAAAACGTGCCTCCTTTGCAAAGACTGTAATCCCACGATTGCGTTCAATCTCGTCATGATCTAAAAAGGCGTTCTTATGATCCACTCTGCCCTGCTTCCGCGTCACACCGGTCAGATATAAAATACTCTCTGATAATGTTGTTTTCCCCGCATCGACATGCGCCAAAATGCCGATCGTCAGCTTTTCCCCCATCGCACGCACCTCCTCTCTGTCTGCCTGTTGAACAAGAAAGCCGGTTTGCACCGGCTTATCTTTCTGACACGTTTCTCACGTTCTGAGATTTTCACTGTCTCTATTATGATTCCCCCAAAGGGAATTGTCAAGTGCGAATCCGTCCGCACTCTATGCTTTTACCGACACCAAACCAGTACAAACACGCCGCCGGTCAGCACCATCCACATCACGAAATTCAGCGCGACCAGCTTGCCCGCCGGTTTTTGCAGTACATCATCGTCCTCCAGTCCGCGCGGCGCCCGCTGCTCCTTGCAGATCAGCTGATTCGCCGCATGCACCGCTCTGCCGACCCAGCAGCCCACAGCACTGAAACAGCACGCACAGGCAGTCGAGATGACCTCCACTGTCAGGCGCAGCGGTCTGCGATAAAACCAGTCCGCATCCAGCGTGATCCCTGTATGCGGCGCCATATGCGAAAGGTACATCACAAAGGCAAGCGCCGCCGCCGCGAAAAGCTCCAGGTACTGCGTGATATGATCGACCGTATACGGATGTCCATCCGAGAGGAACGGCGTCACACCCTGCATGATCTGCGGGAACACACCGGTCACCACGCAGCCTGCCGCACCCAGCAGCATCGCAAGGCGCATATTGCGCGGCACCAGCTCCGCTCGGACGGTCAGCGCGCCTGCGTTCGCTTCGGCAAGGCACGTCTGTGCATGCACTGCCTCTGCCATATGGGCAGCTCCCGCCGTCTGTGGTTTTGCGAAGAACACAAAATAATTGACCTTCAGCCCCACAGAAAGCAGCGTGCCCACGCTGGCGATCAGCATCAGAATCTCGACTGCCGGTCTGCCGCTCTCCGCGATCGCATTCATGATCAGACCCTTGCTGACAAAGCCGCTGAACAGTGGGAACCCGCAGATCGCAAGGGAGGCGATAGCCATACACACTGCCGTTACCGGCATGCTGCGCGCCAACCCGCCCATTTCCGTAATCTTCCGTTTACCCGTCGCCGCGATGATCACGCCTGCGCACATAAACAGCGTCCCCTTATACACGATATTGCCGAACACATGCGCCACCGCACCATCGATGCCGAGCGCCGTTCCCAGCGCCAGACTGACGACCATGTAGCCGAGCTGACTGATGATGTGGTAAGAAAACAGCCTGCGCAGATCGTTTTCCAAAAGCGCCATCAGTGCGCCGAACCATGCCATAAAAACACCAAAATACAGCAAAAGCTCAGCACCCGCAAACAAACGGATTAAAGTATAAATGCCGACCTTCGTCGTATATGTCCCTAAATAGACTGTGCCGCCGAGCGTTGACTCCGGATACGCATCCGGCATCCAGGCGTGCAACGGCGGGATTGCTGCATTGACAGCCGTCCCGGCAAGCATCAGCCAATATGCAGCGGCCTCACTGTCCGTCAGACAGGTGACATCGAAGCTGCCGCCGCTGATCTTCAGCACGATCCCCACCAGCAGGAGATTACCGCCCAGCATATGCATGAGCAGATAACGAAAGCCCGCCTTGGACGCAGCTTCCGTACGCGATGCTATGACGACCAGCCACGAGGCGATCGCCATGACCTCCCAAAAGAGGAGCATCGTGATCCAGTCACCTGCCAGCACAACACCCATCGCACTGCCCGCATAAGCCGTCTCCGCAGCAGCCTCAAACTTGTTTTTCGTATGGCAGGCAAAAAGACCCGCCAGCACCGAACCGATCGCAAAAATCAGTACAAACGCCCAGGACAGGCGATCGACCGCCAGAAACTGCATACGAAGCTGCGGCAGCAATTGCAAAAACATCCCGCTGCCCTCGCGCAAAGTAAATACCGCCACGAAAGCGCAGAGCGCCGCAGCCGGCATGACCGCTTTGATCCACTTGTCCGGCAGCACCAGCAGCAGCAAGGACCCCGCGAGCAGCATCAAGCCCGGGTGCAAAAGATTACTCATGCCTGCCACCTGCTTTCTGCTCCAAAATCTTTTCGCAGCGCTTTGCCGCAGGCGAGGACGCCGCCGCTTTTGCTTCCGCATTGCCCGCCGCCTGCTCTGCATAATAGTTCTCCGGCCTGCGCAGCAGCTTGTTCATGATGACCTTGCCAATCAAAATCAAAAGCCATGCTCCGCCAAAGCCGATGGCGATATCCGCACCCGGCACGACGTTCCAGAGCCTGTGATGATGCGGGTGCGCAAACAAAGCCTCCAGCACCGACATCAGCACGATGACGATACCTAAGATCAAATATACCTTCTTCTTATCCTGCAAGACCGCCACCTCCCTCTGTCACTGCAGCCGCCGCCATCTGCGCCAGCGCATATAGCTTTGGTCCGGCATTCGGCATACAGCCGAGCAGCACCGCAACCATTGTCGTCAACATCAGCGGAATCCGCATGGCAAGCGCCGCATCTCCCTGCACAGGATAGGTATGTCCATGCGCGTCTGCAGCAGGCAGCAGCGGGCCGCCGTCCGCGCCCGCACCCTTTGCGAACACAAGCTGCACCACAGGCAGCAGATAGCTCAGCGCCAGCAGCGCCGCCGCCACCAGCACCACCGCGAAAAACGGCTGACCCATCGCCAGAATCCCGCGGATCAGATTGAATTTACTCACAAAACCCGCCATCAGCGGCAGACCCGCAATGCCCAAAGACGCAATGGCAAAGCAGGTCATCGTGACCGGCATGCGCCGCGCCAGACCGCGCATGCTGCTGATCTCCGAAAGCCCTGTCGTTACAAAAATAGCGCCCGCACACATAAACAGCGTGATCTTCAGGAACGCATGCGCTGCCATGTGAAACAGCGCACCCGCAATGCTGGCCTGCGCACAGACACAGATCCCCATCACAATATAGGAAAGCTGCCCTACCGTCGAAAACGCCAGTCTCGCCTTCAGATTATCCTTTCTGAGCGCAATAAACGACGATACGATGATCGTCAGCGCTGCCGCCCATGCCAGCACCTGCGCACCGCCGCAGGCGATGGAAAGCTGCGGCCCGAATACATAGCAGACCACCCGCAGCACACAGAACGCGCCTGCTTTGACCACCGCTACCGCGTGCAGCAGGGCGCTGACCGGCGTCGGCGCGACCATGGCGGACGGCAGCCAGCTGTGCAGCGGCATCACGCCCGCCTTGACCGCGCCGCCGACAATCATCATCAAAAATAGCAGACAAAGCACGCCGCCGGACGGAAGCCCCTGCCCGGCCGTTTCCGCGAGGAAACCGCCGGGCGTAAAGTCCCCGGTCCCGCAGATCACGTAAACCGTACAAATTGCAGCAAAAAACAGCTGTCCGCTGATCAGCGTATAGGCCAGATATTTCCGCCCGGACTGCTTGGCAGCATCATTGCGGTAATGCGCCACCAGCGGATAGGTTGCGACCGTCAGCATCTCATAGAAGATAAAGAAAGTCATCAGATTTGCCGCCAGCGCAATACCCAGCGCTGCTCCCACGCAGACCGCAAACGCTGCGAAATAGCCGGTCTGATTCTGTTCGTGATGTCCACGCATATAGCCGATCGAATAAAAGGAAGTCAATACCCATAAAAAACTCGCAATGCAGGCAAACACCATGCCCGCCGCGTCGGTGCGGAATGCCAGTTCCACGCCTTCTGCAATCTGCCAGAGCCGCGCCTCATAAATCTGTCCATCCAGCACTGCAGGTGTCATCGAAAAGACCAGCCCTGCCGCACATACCGCCGCGGCGATGGTCATGCCCTCGCGCAGATTGCGGTGCAGGCGATTACCAAACAGCAGGATCAGCCCTGCCGCCAGAAGGCAGACACCGACTGCCGCTACCGGTCTCAAACTTTCTATCATGCGTGGATCACCTCCATCAATGCCTTTCCAAAAATACCGCTGACGATCCCTGTATGGAACAAACCCAAACCGACGATCACAATCCCTGCGGTCAGCACCGGCACCAACATCTGCCACGGCAGTTCTGCCTTCGGATAGCGATCATGCAGTTCTTTTTTTGCATCCATAAACAAGTGCTCCATCAGTCTGAAAAAATAGATTGCGCTCAAAAGACTGCTGAGAATCAAGGCTGCGACAAAGAGATACTGCCCTTTTTGTATCGCCCCCAATGCCAGATACCACTTGCTGAAAAAGCCAGCGAACGGCGGCAAGCCGATCATCGACAAGGCACAGACCGTCATCGTGGCTCCGGTCACCGGCATTTCGCGGTACACTTGCCCCATCGCCGGCGTATTGTGGATTCCGTATTTGAATTTCAGTGCCCCAGAGGTATAAAACAAGCCGGATTTCATAAACGCGTGACTGATGATATGCAGCAGCGCACCGATCAGACCGTAGTAATTGCCGAGCGCGATACCCATGGCGATATAACCGACCTGTCCAATGCTCGAATACGCGAGGAGCTTGTTATAGACATCATAACGCAATGCCTTGAGAGAACCGTACAGCACGCCGCAGACCGCGAGCACGCTGAGAATCAGCAGGAAATATTCCAAAGCCTCGCCCTGCCCCTTAAAAATCCCATAGAAAAATCGAATCATCGCGTAGGCAGGAATCTTAATCATAATCCCCGCGATCATCGGGTCGGCGCCCTCATGTGCGTAGGAATGCGCGGCAGGCTGCCAGCCATGAAACGGAAACAGTGCCATTTTAATACCGAATCCAACGATCATACAACCGATCGCCAGAATCACCAGCGGGCTGTCCATATTTCCGTTGAGGCGCAGCGTCAGATCTGCCATATTCAGCGTTCCGGTCTGCGCATACAAAAATCCGACGCCCAAAAGATACATCGATGCCCCGACCGTCCCCATCAAAAGATAACGAAAGGCTGCAATCGGCCCCTTGCCTTCTCCTGCCGCGATCAGTCCGTAGCCGGCGAGCGCGGTGATTTCCATGAAAACATAGAAGTTGAACGCATCGCCCGTCGATGCCATACCCAAAAGCCCGATCGCCAGACAGGCGAGCGTCGTGTAATATAAGCTTACCCGCGTGGTCGTGTGCGTGTCCGTTTCCTCAAACGGGCAGCTGTAGAGTGCCGTCAGAAAGGAAATCGCCGCGACCAGCAGAATGATCGGTGCATTGATGCCATCGATCACAACCTCGATTCCGTACGGCGGTTTCCAACCACCGAGCCAGTAATGCAGCGCCGCGCCGCCGCGAACCACCTGCACGAGCTGCAGCGCCGCGCAGACTACAGCGGCAAACAAGGCGCAGATAACTGTCCTTTTACCGGCATTGCGTGACAGCTTCCCCAGCAGCGGGCAAAGCAGCGCACCGCATAGGGGAATCAAAATCACAAGAAGCGGTAGATGTTTCATTTGCGCCCTCGCTTTCCGGTAATCTCCTCTTCTTCGATCGTGCCGTAGATTTCCTTAATTTTCATTAGCAGCGCCAGCCCGACCCCGGTCGTGCCGAGGCTGACCACGATGGCCGTCAGCATGAGCGCATGCGGCAGCGGATTGATGTAGGCATCCGATCCGAACACCTCCTCCAGGATGACCGGCAGCGTTGCCTGATCTTTTTGCCCGAAGGTCAGGAAAAAAAAGATGATCGCGACCTGCATGATATTCATGCAAATCAGCTTTTTCATATAGTTGCCGCAGGAAATCATCCCGTAAACGCCGACTGCCATCAGCATCAGCGCCAACATATAAATGCCGCGGTCTGCGAGAAAAAATTCCAGTTGGTTAATCATCGAATCCGGTCCTTTCCAGTACAATTTCCAAAATCTGAATGATGACAGCCATGACGCAGACCGTCACGCCTGCCTCTATCATCAAGATACCGATACTGTGCAGTTCTGTGCCTTCCTGCGGCAGCGGCAGATGTCCGTACTCCAAAAAGTTACCACCGCCGATCATACACAGCATGCCCGTCAGCGCATAAAGGAACGCGCCCGCGCCGCCCAGCAGCAAGGTCGATTCTGTCCTGAGCCGCGGCAGATACATCCCTTTACCCGGCGTGATGCGGTCCAAAAGATACGCGCACGCCAGCAGCGCGCCTGCCTGGAAACCGCCGCCCAGACTGATCTCGCCATGCAGCAGTACATACACCGCATAGATGACCAGAATCGGAATGACCAGTCGAGAAGCAACGTCAAAAGCAGACTTGCTCTCCTGCCGCAGGTTCTTTTGTTTTGCAGGTTTTGCGGCGCTGCCTTTTGGAGGCAGCAGCGTCATACAGACAACCACGCCCGATAAGAACAGCACACAGGTCTCAAACAAGGTGTCAAATCCGCGGTAATCCGCGAGAACTGCAGTCACCAGGTTCGGTGAAGCCGTCTCACGAACAGCATGTTCGATATAGTAATCCGAAACCTCTCCGTTCGCCGGTGTATCCAGTGCGCCGATCGTCGGCAGCACGCGGCCGATCTCGAGTGATATCCCCGCAGTCAGCACGATCACCAGCAGCACGCCGATGAGGTGTTTTTTATTGATCTTCTTCATCCGTTCCTCGCTTTTTTCGTATCGATTTGATCACAATGACAAAATATACAGTCGATACCGTTCCGATGACTGCCTCCGTAAAAGCCACATCTGCTGCGCCGACAATGGTATACAACAGCATCGCCGCAAAGCTGAAGGCACAATAGGTAATGACGGAGGACATCAGCCTCTGGTCCACGATAATGAGAATGCTGATACCGATGAGAAGCACCAACAGCACCGCCTCCGCGATCAATACAGACATGCTACTTTTCCTCCTTTTCCTGTGCGTTCCCCTTTGGCGGTGTTTTGCAGTCAAAATTCTCGCAGTCGGTCTGAGTTGCAAAATTTTCCTTCTGAAAGGCTGCTTTCGCGATGGCATGCGTGCCGATCGGACCTGTCAGAAGCAGCATCAGACCGATAAACACGATCTTAAATCCAACCATAGAGAATCCTTCATAGATCAGGAGTCCGATGCAGCACAAAACGATACCCGCTCCGCTTCCGATGCCGGTAATTTGCAGATAGGACAGAAAATCTTTTTGCTTTATAGTACCGATCACAGATACGGCTGCAAAAAAAACGCCGAGCGTTACAAACAAAATGGTCAAAATTTCTCTAATTCCCATGATCCTCTCCCTTTCTTTCCAAATACCGGGCGACAATCAGGGAACTGATAAATCCAAGAACAGCGTAGGAAAGCGCAATATCGACATACATATCCGCTCTGCCGTCGATAAATCCGAGCAGCAAAAGCAGCAGCACGATATTGGTTCCCGCTACCAGAATCACAATAAATTTTTCCGAGAATTTTTTTACTTTAAAAAGACGTGTTAAAAGAAGTAAACTGATCAGAAGAAGCGCCCCGCAAGCACAAAGGAAAAATTTATCCATGAACATGAACGGGGTCTCCTTTCCGCAGATGGGATTTGAGCGCGGAGAACGCTGATGCAGAGTCCGCTGTGCGTTCTGATACCGCGATCAGCGTACACTCCGGCATCGCTTCAAATTCGCAAGTCTCGCCGTAAAGCTTTGCGACTCGTCGCTGCATCTTGCCGCTCAGAACATCCGCCGCACAGGCTTCGGTGATCGCATGCACCCCAAAAATACCATCCTCGCTGATCGAAAGCGTAATCGTTCCCGGCGTTAGGGTAATTGAATTTGCGAGCATCGCAGTCGCAAGCGGATTTTCAAAATCCATTCTGAAATATACGACCCGCGGCACATAGTCGGTCTTGCCGCGCAGCACCAGACCTGTCGCCGAAAGGCTGGCCTTCACGACTTCTCCGAGCAGCCACAGGCTGTATCCAAGAAGCCTGCACAGACTGGTTTGCAGCAAATAAATCGGCTCTCCGGTCTTTTTGTTCTGCATCGTGAACAACGGCAGGAACAGATAGGCTGTTCCCAGCGAGGTCAGCAAACCCACTGCCAAAAACTTGACCTCAAACTTGCCGGACAGCAAAATCCAAATGCAAAACAAGGCACAAAATAACTTAAAAAAATAGATCAAGGCTGAACCATTGATCTTTGAATTCCCTGCATGAACTTTCATCATAACTAGCGTCTTTCTCCTGCAATACTTCAACTGTTTACATCTTTTATCCATCCGGATGCTGTTTCGATCCGGTTCTAAATTTATTATAAGGGCTGCGTTATATTTTCGTCAAGCATTTTCTTAGCATTCCCTTGACCTGTATACAGTATTTTTGTTTTTTTACACGAATCATGCCTTTATTTTTTTCTTTTTTCACAAAAAAGCCGGGACACTTCCCGCCATCGGAGATACTGTTCCGGCTCATACTGCTTTTACCCTCGTATGATATACCGAAGATTGTTTTTCATTTTACAGTTACAGATATCTGACATAGATATAAATCAGACACATTGCAATGACCAGTACGGTCGCCGGCGCCAGCAGACCGCAATAGGTCCGCCAAGAGATCGGATACCCCTCTAATTTCTTGTAATCGGCAGTTTTGCTGGAGATCTGCCTGCGCAGAAGCAAAGCAAAATACTGTACGACCACAATGAGGCAAATACCCGCGATGAAAAATATTGTAGCCCAATTGATGCCCGTCGATAGACTCTCTGAAGCGCCGACATGATACCAAAAGGCCACTGTACCGATCTCTGCGAAGTTCAGTTTTTTCCATACAGCACCCAAGTCGTGCAGGGCAACGCTAAAAACCAATACCAAGTTCAAATTTCTCTGTGACGATCAGAATAAACATCAAGGCAAAGATTGTAACTGCTAAGATTGCTGCTGTCATATGCACCTCCGATGACACTAACACACTGATTCCTATATTAACATCTTCTTAACATACTTGCAATATTCTTTGCGCGTTCTTGGCAATTTTTTCGCAAATTCTTAGCATTTTTTGGCGTAAACTATATACGCATACAGATATGCGCACCTACAACAAAGCCCGGCGCGTACGCCGGGCTTTCTCTTTCGTTTCGTTTTCGCAGATTCGCTCGCTTCTTATTTCAGAACGACAGTTGCGCCAACTTCCTCTAACTGCGCCTTGATTGCGTCAGCTTCAGCCTTTTCGATACCTTCCTTGAGGTTGGTCGGAGCGCCGTCTACTGCTTCCTTCGCTTCCTTCAGACCAAGACCGGTGATTTCTCTTACAGCCTTGATAACTTTGATCTTTTCTGCACCTGCAGATTCCAGAACAACTGTGAATTCAGTCTGTTCTTCAGCTGCTGCTGCACCACCTGCTGCACCTACAACTGCAACCGGAGCTGCTGCGGATACGCCGAATTCTTCTTCGCAAGCTTTTACCAATTCATTTAACTCTAAAACTGTCATCGCTTTGATCGCTTCGATAATTTGCTCTTTATTCATTTTATTTTCTCCTTTACAAATTTTCTCATCATATGAGATCGTATTTTATCTTCTTTTTACGCTGCGGTGCGCAGACCGCAAGCCGCATTATTCTGCTTTCGCGTCTGCGATAGCCTGGAATGTTCTGACTGCTTTGCTGACAGGGGACTGAATGCTGCCCATGAACTTTGCAATGAGAACATCTCTGGACGGAATGTCCGCGATGGCCTGAATGCCGTCTTTGTCGAAGAAGTTGCCTTCTACCACACCTGCTTTGAATTCCATCTTCTTGAAGTCTTTGTAGGAATCGTCACCGAGCTCATCACGGGATACATAGCACTGGATGTTGCCCTTGAGGTCCTGGACGTTGCAGAAAGAAGCTTTACCCATCACACGCTTGGACATGATACGTCCGGCGATGGAAACTTCCTTTCCGTCATATTCTGCATAATTGTCTTTGATATCTGCGCTGTGAGTATCCTGATCATACTTTGTGATCTGGAATGGGTCCTTGCCCTCTGCCTGTAATTCAGCAAGCTTTTCGCGGCGCACCTTTAAGAGCTGATGGATATCCTGCTCTTTTGCATTTGCATTCTTGTTCTGATTCTGCTGTTCAGCCACTTTTCTATTTCTCCTTCACTGTAGTCTTTGTGTATGATCGATACGATCGTGTACAGAATTTTCAGTCCGGGAGATCCCTGTCT
>ERZ1106973.2673-NODE-2673-length-12632-cov-3.976783_pt1 | contig 12632 bp, 9 predicted proteins | sample MGYA00403686_ERZ1106973 | MGnify/ENA primary metagenome ERZ1106973 (study PRJEB35170, sample SAMEA104062408) | human gut metagenome | biome: human gut; feature: human-associated habitat; material: faeces | place: Denmark | collected 2012-11-06 ...
CTGAAAACAAACAGTTCTATTTTTTATATTTCTATACACTTTGTTGGCATGCAATTAACATAACCTGCGAAAATCCGTAACACCACCCACAAGCGGCAGTTCATAACCTAAACTCCGGGTTATTCATATCTCAATGCATCGATTACTTCCATCTTGGCTGCTTTGTTTGCAGGATAGTATCCGAAGAATACTCCTGTCAGCATGGAGAAGAATAAGGAAAGTACAATAGCGGATAAAGATGGCCGTACCGACATAATAATGTAGCTTGAATATTCAGAATACATATTCTGGATCACAAACTCCGCTGCTTTGCCTAATACAAATCCATTAAACACCCCGATCAATATCCCGATCATTCCACCAAAGATACAGAGTACGATCGCTTCTATGACAAACTGCATACGGATGGTGCTCCTCTTCGCTCCAAGTGCCATCCGGACACCGATCTCCCTTGTACGCTCGGTAATAGACACAAGCATAATGTTCATGACACCGACACCGCCTACGATCAATGAGATCAATGCAATGCCGGACACTGCGATCGTGATCACATTAATGACGGTATTGATCATTCCCATATCAGACGCCATATTATAGGTAGTAACATGGAAATTTTTATTGTTTGCATATTTCTCTTCAAAAAAGTTTGTAACATCTGTCGTTGCCTGATCGATATCTGCCAGGGAATTGACCATCAGGTTAAAGATTGTGTAACCGGACTGATCCTTTCCCATCAGCTTAAAACAGGTCTGGATTGGAATAAACATTGTAGTAGAACGGTCTTTTTCCGGGACGCTGGTGTCCACCTTGCCAAAAAGTGCTGCATTATATTCGTATATGCCTACAATTGTAAAATTATATAGATTTCCATCGCTGCCTGCATAAGTGATCTGTTCTCCTATTGGATTCTCATCTCCAAAATACTGCTTTGCCATGGTATCTGCCACAATGCAGACGTTCTTCTTTGTTTTGTTATCCTGTTTTGTAAGGTTTCTTCCGGCATACATCTTTAATTTCATATAATCAATATACTCGGAAGTAGTCCCCTGAACAGATACATTGGCATAAGTATTTTTATCCTGCCGAATCTGTCCGTTTCCAAGAAATTCAGAAGCTGCTATTCCATCAAATTCATCCGGATATTTTTCCACCAGTTCATCGATCATCTCCTGTGTCACAAAGTCCGATGTTTTCATTTCCGGGTATTCCCAGGTATCCCAGTCTGCATCATCTTCCGGATATCTTGCATCCACATATGCCTGAACCGTATTGCCACCCAGTGAATTTAAGGTGGATGTCAAAGTAGTCTGAATGGAATTACCGATCGTCGTGATCGTGATGACTGCACTGATACCGATTATAATTCCTAACATGGTCAGAATCGAACGCATTTTATTGCTGAAAATGCTGGTGATCGCCTCTTTTATATTTTCCAAAAACATCAGCCTTCACCTCCATTATCTGACACGATATTACCATCCAAGATCGTAACGATCCGTTTTGTCTCCGCCGCAAGTTCCTGTGAGTGTGTGATCAAAACGATGGTTTTTCCCTGCTCCTCATGCAGCTTATGAAAAAGATCCATGACCATATGTCCGGTTTTGGAATCCAACGCTCCGGTCGGCTCATCCGCTAAGATGATCGCCGGATCATTTATCATTGCGCGTGCGATCGCCACCCGCTGTTTCTGTCCGCCGGAAAGCTCGTTTGGTTTATGAAAAGCCCGTTCCTCCATGCCAACCATTTTTAACATTTCCATGGCACGTTCTTTTTGATTTTTTTCCTTCTCAGTACTATATAACAGCGGAACCATGACATTTTTTAATGCATTTGCCTTCGGAAGAAGGTTAAAATTCTGGAAAACAAAACCGATTCTTTTATTTCGGATTGCACTTCGCATGGAATCATCCATTTTATTTACATCTTTTCCCTCCAGAAAGTAAGTTCCCTCGGTCTGACGGTCCAGAACACCGATAATATTCATCAATGTACTTTTTCCGGAACCGGACTCACCGACGATGGAGACAAATTCTCCCTGATCGACTGACAGGCTGATCCCATTTAAAATCTGCAGTTCATTCGGCTTGCCTATGTAATAACGTTTTATAATATTCTCCATACGGATTACTGGTTCACTCACGATCATTCTGCCTCCGTACTCATCATGCCTTCTGTGTCAAGTGCCTGATTGGAATATATCTGTTCCGGAGTAAACACCTGACCTTCGGTGACAGAAAATGTATTATCGTAGATCAGCTGGTCGCCCTCTTTCAGATCGCCGCCTGTCACTTCTGTATAATAGTCTACCTCTTCACCGACTTTGATATTTTTCCGGACTGCGGTTGCTGTTCCATCTTCATTTGCTTCCGCTGCCAGAACATAGGAATCTCCGTTGTCGTCCTGCCGGATCAGATCATATGGAACTGCAAGCTGTGTACCTCTGTCTTTGATCACAATTTTGGCTTTTGCACTCATTCCAACCAGAAGTTCTGTGTTGTCGATCGTGATCTCTGCAGAATAACCGCTTGAGGTATTGGTATCTGTACCGTTTGTGTTGGTGGACTGATTTTTTACTCTGACCACACGTGTTACCGTACCTTTGATCTCTTCATCCCCCGTTGCATCTGTTGAAACGGTTGCAGGCATTCCTTCCTGGATCTTTAAAATATCAGCTTCCTCAACATTTACAATCACTTTTAAGGAAGATGTATCCTCGATCGTGATCATGGTCGTTCCTGCTGTGTTTTTATCTCCGACTGATACATTGACGGCTGTGACAACTCCACCGATCGGTGCAGAAAGTGTACAGTCTGCAAGCTGCTTCTGTAACTGTTCCAGCTGGTCTTTTAAATCTCTGGTCGTGCTTGTCTGGTATTTTTGCATGTCAACGGTATTCTGGGCAGATGCAACGCTTCTGTCTGTGTTTTTTAGCACAGATGCATAATTGTCGTTTGCGGAATCCAATGCATTTTGTGCTGTCTCCAAAGATGATTTAAAAACATCTAATTTTCCATCATACTCAGAAGTATCTTTGTAGTTGTTTTTCAGATAATAAATATAATCCTCACACTCTGATACCTTTTTCTTATATTTATCAACATCAGCCTGTGCTTTATCGATCGTCTTCTGTGCTGCATCCAGTGCATCCTGCTGATCCTGTTTGTTCTGGGTAAGACTGTTCTGCTTCTGTGCCTCATCGTTTGCTGCAACAGCATTCGCATTATTAATATTTGTCTTTAACTCAGCAATCTGTTTTTCAATATCCTTCTGATCCAATGTCACAAGCGGATCACCCTCTTTTACAATGTCACCCACCTGAACGTTCACGGCTGTGATCTCTGCTGCTGCAAGGGACATGACATTTGTCTTGCTCTGTCCTGCGATCGTTCCCTTCAAAGAAACTGAATCGGATAAATCCCTTTTCTCTACCGGTTCTACCTCAACCGTATTCGCTGCTGTCTCAATCTGTGAAGTCATATTTTTAACAGCGCTGCCGATCAATACAATTACAATAGCTGCAATCACTAAAACGATCAGCCATACTTTCTTCTTTTTCTTTGGTACTTCAGCCACTTCTGTCTTTTTTTCTTTTTTATGAAAGAAATGCTTTTTTTCCTTTACATTGTTGTCTTCCATGCTTACATGATCTCCTTTTTTTCCTTGTCTTTTTTGACCTATGGCAAATTGTACCATATTGTTTTCAGAAAAAAAGGGGTTTAAGGCAATCTTAATATTTCTTACTGAAATCCTTAGGATTTGTTAAGTGTCCTTTCAGTTTATCCATATATTTTCCTGCCTCCAAAAGCTTCCTGTCATCGTCTCCTCTGCTCCTTAAAATACGTCATCATCTCATGTGTCAGACTTAACTTCTCCTTATCCTCCGGGATATCATGATAATCCACCCACTCTGCCACGGAGAGTTCTTCCTCGTCTAAGCGGATCTCCCCCTCCTCTGCAAGTTCACAGAAATAGCCGAGCAGAAGATTGCTGTCAAAACCCCACGGCTGGCTCTTATAGTAACGGATATTCTTCACGGTAAGTCCGACTTCCTCCATGACTTCTCTTTTGACCGTCTCCTCTGCCGTCTCACCGATCTCGGTAAATCCGGCGATAAGCGCATACCTTTTGTACTCTCGTCCCGCGTATTTTGTCATGAGGATTTTATCGCCGTGCGTGACTCCCACGATGACTGCCGGTGCGATCTTCGGAAACACCATGTTCGCGCAGCACGGACACTGCAGCATCCGCTGCATTTCGCTGTGAACCAGTTTTTTCCCACATCTGCCGCAGAACTGATTGTCACGATACCACACAAATAAATGCCATGCAGTAGCAGCTGCGAGGACACGTTCCTTCGGCTGCATTGGACGGACATCAAACATCTTATAAAAACGAAACTCGCCAATCTTGGTATCCGCTCCTATTTCAGTCAGAAAGTATTCTTCCTCCCCTATAGAAAAAAGATAAATACAAGACGGCACTTCTCTTCCCAGTATATTTTCGTTGTAATCCTTCCACTGTCCGTAAGTCAAAAACTGCAGTTCCCCGTTGTATTCCAGATATACTGTTCTCTCTCCAAAACCAAGCATTCTGCTGCCTGCATGCGGTACTTTCTTTTTATAGGAATTATCCAACTGCATTGGTGCAATATCCTGTATCATTTCCTTAGATTCCTTTCATTTTGAAGCTTTTCCTATTGTAAAACATTTTGATTTTTTGTACAATAAGATTATATTGTTGTAAAAAAAAGAGGCTGCCGGATCATGGCTGCTTCCAAGGGGTTTTTATCATGTATCACAATAAAAAAATCGGGATTTTTATCTCCCACATTATGGGATTTTACCAGAAGAATGTATGTCAGGGTATTATTGACAAAGCTCTGGAATACGGTTACACTGCTGAGATTTTTGCTTCTATGGATGGGGAGAATCTCGGGGACTACAGTCTGGGAGAGGAAAGCATTCTGACATTGCCGAATTTTGATGATTTAAGCGGTGTTATTTTTGCGTCTGAAACTTATCCAAACGAACAGTTAAAGGATCAGATCTATTCCCTGCTGAAAGAAAAATGTCACTGTCCTATCATAGAGATTGCTGTTTATAAGCAGCAGTTTCCTTCGGTTTCCTTAGAAAATAACCATCCTTTTTTTGATATTACAGAACATCTCATCACAGAACATCACTACAAAAATATCTGTTATTTTGGATGTGCCGATGAGAGTTTCTTTTCGGATGCCAGAGAAAAGTTTTACCGGGACGCATTAAAAAAACATGGCATTGCACCACACGCACATTCCATCTATACCGGAACCTACACTGCGCAGTCCGCTGCTGAAGCACTCCGCTTCTTTGAAGAAAATGAAACAAAACCGGATGCGGTTGTCTGTTACAATGATAAACTAGCACTTTTATTAATGACTGCTGCCATCTCTGCCGGTTATCATATTCCAGAGGACCTTGCGATCACCGGCTGTGACCACAGTGAAGAAGGACAGAATCTCACACCTTCTCTCACGACCGTCTCTTTCCCTGTCTATGAACTTGGGGAAGCTTCCGTAGAAAAACTGATGAAATTAATCCATGAGGAAAATGTTCCTGCCATCACTGTGGTACATGCACAGATGGTTCTGGAAAATTCCTGTGGATGCAGTCTTACAAAAGAGACTCCTGCTATTTACTTTGAGCAGAAACTGACCAGTCAGATTGCTTCTCTGGAGTCTTCTATTTTAAGTTCCATGAAAATGTCTGCTGAATTCCAAAATATTGCCGACATAGATGAAGCGATGGATCTGTTGGAGAATTACGTTCATTCTATTCCAAACTGTTCCGAATTTTATCTGTGTCTGTACGCCAACTGGGACAGCGTTTCCCAGCACATACTGGAATTAACGGAAAATGAAATGGATTTTGAGCCAAGTCAGGATGAGATTATTTTAAAATTAAGTCTGCGGGATGGCAAAAGACTGCCGGAATGCAGTTTTACCAAGCGTTCCCTCCTGCCGGAACATATCTACAGACAGTCAGATTCTGCCTACCTTTATTTTCCGCTGTTCTTCAAGAATAAGACTTTTGGCTATATTGCCTTAGCTTACGAGAACAACCGCATTGACTATCACTTCCAGCTCGTGCACTGGTTCATGAATATCAACCAGTTATTAAAACGTTTGAGTGACGCAAAACGTACTTCCATCCTCGTCTCTCACTTGGAGGACATTTACACCAAGGATGCGCTGACCGGACTTTATAACAAACACGGCTATCTGCACCGTGAAACGCTGTTACTTCAGGAAGCTGCAGAAAACCAAAGTACTGTGACCTGTTTTCTGTTTGATTTAAACCGCCTGAAATATATCAATGACCACTATGGTCATAATGAGGGGGATTTTGCGATTCAGGTCATCGGACATGCCCTATCCAGTGTCACCCGTTCCACCGATATCTGCGCAAGATTCAGTAGCGATGAATTTTATCTGCTGACAATGGATTACACAAAAGAAGATGCCGATGAACTCCTCACCCGCGTCTATAAGTACTTAGATAATTATAATAAAATAAGCCACAAGGAATATAAGATCTCTGCCAGCGGCGGCTATGCCCAGTCCACACCGGGTGCATCCCTTTCCAAAGAAGATGTCAAAGCTTTATTTTCCAAGGCAGATGAACATATGTACCAGCAAAAACAGATTTTTCATCAGGATTTGGATAAATAAGCATTGTGACGGTATTCTGTCGGAGATACTCCACAGGTTGCTTTAAAAATTTTCATAAAATGCTTTTCATTGTCATACCCGACTGCCTGACTGATCTCGATAATCTTCATATCGGTTTCGGTCAGGAGTTTTTTTGCCTCTCTCATGCGGATTTCCTTGAGATAATTCACAAAATTGCTTCCGGTATACTGCTTGAATGAGTAGGAAAACAGGGAGTAATTCATGGAAATATAATTGGAGACAACCGCCATATTCAGATCCTTTGCATAATTTTCTTCTATATAATCCACAGCCATTTTGATTTTCTGTACATTCTTGTTCTGGTCATAGCTGCTATTGATCTTCTCATGAAGCTGCAACACAAATTCCATTACCTTGTCCTCGTAGGAATCGATACAATTTTCACTCCAGATTTCTTTGCATTCCAATAAAAGTTCTCCCTCTGTCTCTAAAGCATTCTGATAGGTTTTCTCTACCTCCGTAAAGAAATCTTTCATACAGCTCTCAAAAACAGCCTCATCAATTCTTCCATTTTTCACTTCATAAAAGAACTGATGAAAACTCTTTTCCAGATCGTCTGTATGATCTGTTCCGATCAACTGGACGCGTTGGATTCTGGCTGCCTCCTCTGTCAACTTAGCGGCCTCCGTGATAAGACCTTCCGGTATCTTTTCCTGAAATACACCGTACTGCGCTTCCACTTTATTGCGGACAAATGCTTTCTTTCGCATCATGACAGACTCCGCATATGCCTGACGGATGCTCTCTAAGCCACAATGCGCCGCACTGATTCCAATGTAACCATCCTGCAATTCGTTTTTCAATAAGAGGGAAAGGTTCTCTGCCGGAACAATAAAAATATCATTGTCATTCATATTTTTCATGAAAATATAATTATCGTCGGACAGTTCTCCTCTCTTGACCTGATTCTGGCAGCACACATAATAATTTCCGGTATAAAAATGATCTGCATACTGACTTTCGATTGTGCGCTGTTCCTCCCCGGAAATCTCATCGGAAAGCATCAGGTGCCGCATCTGCTGATAACCAATTTTCTGATTGTTCTCCTCTTTCTCTTTCCGGCTCTCAATCTCTGCATTGAGTTTTTTTAAGATTTCGGTGATTTTTTCACGCTCAATCGGTTTTAAAATATACTCCCGCACCCCGTTTCTTAACATTTCCACCGCATAGGCAAAATCATCATAACCACTGATTGCCACGGTAAGTGGAATATGTTCGAGGCTCTGCATTTTCTGTACCAGTTCGATGCCATCCATCTTCGGCATACGGATGTCCGTAAACATCACATCAATCTCCTGCTCTTTCAGAATTTCAAGCGCAGTCTCTCCATTGTTGCACTCCATAATGGTCTCGATTGGCACACCACTTCGCATAATCATTGTTTTGATTCCCTGACGGATCATTTTCTCATCTTCAACGATCAAAACTGTTTTCATTATCTTCCTTACCCTCTTCTAATCCTGTATCTCTCTTCTGTCACAGTCCCCTGTGCCTTTATTTTTCACTTATGCTCCGGGTCATTTTCCTCTGACTGTCTATGCGTGATTGGAATCCGGACCATAATTTTTGTATAACACCCCAATTTGGATGCGATCTCGATTCCATACTGATCTCCAAATGCAATATGGATACGGTCCTGTACATTTTTCAGACCAATTCCATTGCCGGAGCCTCCGTTGGAATCAATTTTTCCTGCAATCTTTAACCGAAGCTTCTCCACTTCTTCTTCTGACATACCTTTTCCGGCATCTGTGATCTCGATCACACAGTCATCTCCGTCTAAAATGCCCTTGATATAGATATTTGTGTCCTCTGCCATCTGTTCGATTCCATGATAAATGGCATTCTCGACGATCGGCTGCAGGGACATCTTCGGAATCTCCTGTTTTAATACCAGTTCCGGCAGGTTTAACGACAGATAAATCTCATAATCAAACCGCAGATTGATCAGAGCCATGTAGTTTTTAATGTACTCTAACTCCTGCTCCACAAGCACATTTCCTAATACCCACTTCATACTGTAACGCAGCAGTTTCCCCAATGCGGTCACCGCATCAGAAATGGCGTATTCTTCATCAATCTCTGCCATCATCTTAATCGATTCTAACACATTATAAATAAAATGTGCATTGATCTGATTCTGCAAAGCCCGGATCTCAGAATTTTTTGCTAACATCTCACGGTTTAAATTATCTTCCATCAGCTCCTTGATACGTTCCAACATCTTATTGATCTGCGTTCCGAGTTCGCCCATCTCATCTTTGCCACAGTTTTCGATCACGACATCAAGATCACCCTTCTGTACTTTTCGAATGGACTTTAAGATCTCATAAAACTGCTTTAACAGATGCTGCACAATACGGTTGATAAAGAACGCCAGCAATATGATAAATGCCAGCATGACAGCCACAAACACATCACGCATAAAATATACATTATGAACATTTTTTGTGATATCCTTCACACAGATCAGTGTACCGGAGAGTTCGCGCACCTGCATATAAGAGATTACAAGATTTTTTCCATCCAATTTTTTATAAATGGTCTGTATCTTGTCCTCTGTGGGACGCTGTTTTAAAATATCGTCAAGCAGCGCTGAAGATTCTGTCTGCTCTTTCTGTCCAAAATAGGTTACTCCCTCATCCGAATAAAAGAAACTCCACTCATCCTCAATTCCCTCGTACAGGCTTGGAAACATATTCTCCATCGTCATGGCAGACTCGATCACACCAACTTTTCCATTGGCACTGTCAATAATCGGTGTGACAAGTGAAATAATCTTCCGATTCTGGTTCATCGTATAGGAATTGAAAATATTATCTGTGTAATCAAAATTCCAGCCGACATATTTATCCTGCTTGGACCACTCCTGTTTTTTCATACGGGATGCATTGTATAAAATGGGCATCATCTCCTGCACACTGCCATTCACCGCATAGACACGGACACCATACAGCAATGGGTTATTGTTAACTAACCGTTCCAACGCCGACACTTCGTTATTTTTAAAATCCAGCCAGTCGGCCGTAGAGATTTCTCCCCCAATCGCAGATGCATTCAACATTTGAAGCAGGGAATCATCACTTAAGAAAAACTGTGTGGACATATTGATAGAATCAATCTTTGTCTTGATTCCATCCTCATTCCGCTGCATTGTATATTCCATGTAATCCATGTTCTCCTGCACCGCATTCTGCTCCATAACATAGAACAAAACCCCTGCTAACCCCCCGATTGGAATCACCATAAACAGAATGATAATACTGGTAAATTTGATATTTAGCTTTGTATTTCGAAACAGCTCTCTTATTTTTTTCATTCGCTAATTCCCATTTTTTCCTTTGCTGCATTCATTAATACTGTTTTCTGTTTCAAAACTTCCTGATAGCCCATGGCATTCCTTTTTCCCACAAATTCTTCAAATATTTCATCAAACTGTGCTTCATTTGATGCGAGAAGAAGCTTTGGCAGTGTCTCACTCCAGAGTTTGGTACATTTTTCATCCATAGCTGCAATTTCAGGACTTGTCGACAAACTCACATCATACTGTCCATTGTAGACTGTATATTTGCATGCCCACACGAGTAACTGTTCAGTAGCAGGACCTGCCTTCTGCTCCCACTGAAGTTGCATGACATTATTCTGCAGCATCCAATAAGCATCATCTGCGCCGTATAACCTGTCGTAAGTCTCCCGGTCGGAATTTAAAATTTTGCTGACGTCCTCTTTTAATACCGGCTTACCATCCACGATATCGTAAGTAACCCCTTCCACACCGAGATAGATCAACATCTGTCCATGCTCACTCATCATATAGTCCATAAACGCTATGGCGCGTTCCGGATATTTACAATTTTTTGAGATCAGCGTCAATGTCCATCCATTCATATTGTTAGTCGGCAGTGTCGGATCATCCCCATTGGAATTTCTCGGTCCCTCAACCGCCATGTAAATGCTGTCCGGATCATTCTCATACAATGCTTTTTGCTGTGAGATCGTATCAGTGTACTGATAGAGCATACAAAAATACCGACCTTTTGCCAGTTTTTCTTCCATCTGTATCCGTGTATCCACAAAGATATCATTGGCAAGCAGCCCTTCCTCCCCCAGTTCACGGAACATTTTTAACCATATAACATACTCTGGGTCTGTATATCTGTCATAATATTTCCCATCCTTTTCCCACGGAACCGCAAGAAAATTCATCAGATATTTGTCAAAGGAAACATTTCCCTGATTATCAAATACATGGGATCCCACCGGGATCAATTTTTCCCCATTCACCTCAGGAAACATCTCTGCCGCTTTCTCCACTGCTGCTTTAAATCCTTCCGGTGTTGTCATATCCGGACTTCCAATTGCCTCATAAATATCTTTACGTACCAGAAACGTCTGATTGGATATGATGTCATCATGCTCTTTCACCTGTTTTGGTGTAACCGTGGAACACGGATATCCATAAATATTGCCATCATCCATTGTATACCAGTTCACCACATCTGCATCTGTGACCTGCCAGAAATAGGCATCATAATCATCTGCAAGTTCATTTAATGCATAGACCATGTTCTCTTCGATCATCTGGTTCACCTGTGGCTCCCAATACCCTAATGTGATCAGATCAGGCAGAGAATCCGATGCGATCAGTGCATTTAATTTTTCTGTTTCATTCCCGATTGGTGTAATAAAATTAATATTTACTCCTGTCTCCTCTGTAATCTTTTGAGAGACTGCATTCTCTCCCCACGGTATTGCAAACCAGGAATAATTGACATACCAGTCTAACGTAACAGGTTCTCCGGCATATTTTTTCCATGCCGGTGTATCCTCATCACCCTGTGAGGTGTCCTCCACCTGAGATGTCTCCACAGCCTGTCCTTCTCTTTCCGCTCCGCAGCCCGTCAAAACATTTGTCATCCCGGCTGTCATGGTCACTGCCATGCCCCATGCGATCATTTTTCTGATTCTGTATGTAACCATAAAACTTCCCCTTTATTTCTGTTTCCAAGTATCTTTATCATACCATTTTCTTTCGTTTCCCGCAAACCCCGACAGAGCAAATTTCCTGTTTTCATGACATTTTCCGAGTTCTTTTTACTTTCTTTTTAAACACACAAAAGCGCTACCCCAATTTTTTGAGTAGCGTTTCTGTTTTTATCTATTTAGAGAAGAATATGGTAAGGAAACTATTTTATGTACTGTCATTATTCTTTTACAGCACCTGCAGAAATACTGCTGATGATGTATTTAGAGAAGAATGCAAATACGAGTAAAATCGGAATAACAGAAATTGCAACGGCGAGATAAATTGCGCCCTGGTTTGCAGTAATATCTGTTGATGCCCTTAAAGTTGCCATCATAACCGGTAATGTAAATTTCTCATTTTTATTTAAGATAATCATAGGTAACAGGTAAGCATTCCATCCACCGATGAATCCCATGATACTCATGGTTGCAATCCCAGGTGACATGATTGGGATTGCGATTCTGTGGAATGTATATAACTCGCTTGCTCCATCAATTCTGGCTGCCTCGATCAGTGAAGGTGGCATAACGGAAAGTACATACTGTCTTAAGAAAAATACGGTTCCCGGTGAAGCAATTGCCGGAATAATCAATGGGATATAAGAGTTTACCAGATGAAGTTTGGTACATAAGTTATAAAAACCGATCAGACCAAGCTGTCCAGGTATCATCATGAAAATTAAAATCGTCATGAATAATACTTTATTTCCCTTGAATTTGTACATTGCCAGTGCATAAGCTGTCATAGCGGAAAAGTATGCACAGAGTAATGTAGATGGAACTGCTACTTTCAAACTGTTCCACATACCTAAAAACAGGTTGAAGGGGCTGTGAAAAAAGAATAGTCCCGAAAAAAAAGAAAGACCAAGAGTTTATA
>ERZ1106973.2688-NODE-2688-length-12567-cov-2.509671_pt1 | contig 12567 bp, 10 predicted proteins | sample MGYA00403686_ERZ1106973 | MGnify/ENA primary metagenome ERZ1106973 (study PRJEB35170, sample SAMEA104062408) | human gut metagenome | biome: human gut; feature: human-associated habitat; material: faeces | place: Denmark | collected 2012-11-06 ...
CAGCTCGCCGGAGGTCGTCGAGCGGGTCATAATATGGCGGACGAGGCCGCGCCCGGTCTGCTCATCGTAGGCGGGGACGCTGTTTTCGCGCATCCAATTCAGGACGGCCTGCGTGGCCTTGGCGGAAGCCTTGCCCTGAATGGCGCACCCGTTTTCGGGCAGGGGGATGAGATCGTGGCTGCGCGGCGCGAAGAAGCCGCAGGCAGGCGCGCCGTCCGTCTGCGCGACGGGGTATGCGCCCTTATTGCGGTAGCCGAAGGGATGCGCCATGCCCCAAACGGGCGGCACCTCGATGGAAAGCCCGCCGACGCGCCGGAGGAGATCCTGCACCTGCTGGCGCTTGAAGGCAAGGGAGGCTTCGTAGGTCATGTGCTGGCAGACGCAGCCGCCGCAGCGCTTGTAGATGGGGCAGAACGGCTCGGCGCGGCTGGGGCTCTTTTCCAGCAGCTTTTCCACGCGGCCAAAGGCATAGCGCTTTTCCGGCTTGACGATGCGCACCAGCGCGCGTTCGCCGGGCAGCAGACCGGGGACAAACACGGCCATGCCCTCGTGGCGGCAGACGCCCTGCGCATCCTGACCGAAGGCGTCGCAGGTCATTTCAAAGCATTGGTTTTTGGCGAGCATGGAGGATTCTCCTTTTCGATAAGAATGGGGCTGTTGCGCATGAACAGCCCCACGAAATGTTGAAATTACAGAGAGTTAATCATATTGTACAGCGAGAGGTTGAACTCGCGCTTCTGCTTGAGCGCCTCGATGATCGGCAGGTAGTACACACGGCCATCCTTGATGCCGATGACCTGATTGCCGATGCCGTTGCGCAGCAGGTTGACGGCGAGGTTGCCGGCCTCGAAGGCGAACCAGCTGTCGTAGGCGGACGGCGTACGGCCGCGCTGGGTGTAGCCGAGTACGGTCGGGCGCGCCTCGCACTTGCACTTGTATTTGAGCAGCAAGGCGAGCTTTTCGGTGCTGATCGGGTCGTCCTCGTGGATGCCCTTCGCGCCGTTCTCGATGAGGTAGCGGCGCCAGTCGGCGGGCTGCATGGCGTCCCACGCGCCTTCGGCGACGACGACGGTTGCGCGCGGGTTGCCCATGTCGATCAGGCGGGAGAGGCGGTCGGCGGCCTCCTGAATCGACCACGGCACCTCCGGCACGAGGCAGATTTCCGCGCCGGAACCGGCGGCGGCCTTCAGGGCGATATCGCCGCAGTGGCGGCCCATGACCTCCACCACGCCCGGACGGTCGTGGGAACGGCTGGTCGCGCGGATGGCGCGGATATCGTCGATGCAGGAGTTGACGGCGGTGTCATAGCCCAGCGTCATCTCGGTATAGGCGAGGTCGTTGTCAATCGTGCCGGGGATGCCCACGCAGGGGATGCCCAATTCGCACAGCCCCATCGCGCCGTGATAGGAACCGTCGCCGCCGATGACGACGACGCCCTCGATGCCCATCTCGCGGATGTTGTTGGCTGCGTGCACGCGCATTTCCGGTCGTATGAAATCAAGGCAGCGCGCGGTGCGCAGGTAGGTGCCCGGCTGATCGGCGATATCCAGAATGGTATCCAGATCCAGCTCGACCATGTCATCCTCAATATGGTGGCTTCGGCAGAGCGTGCCGTTATAGCCGCGCTTGATGCCGATGAGGGACATGCCGTAATAGCGCGCGGATTTGGCGACCGCCATGACGGCGGCGTTCATGCCCGGGGAATCTCCGCCGGAAGTCAAAACACCGATACGACGCATAAAGAATATGCCTCCTTCATAAATTGGATGAAAAACGCGCGGATGCGCGGAAATCAGCGAGGGATCGCAGGCCGGAACGCCTGCGGCAAAACCCCAATTTGATTTTATTATACGCTGTTTTGGGGCTGGAAGTCAAGAAGGGGGAACAAGAAGGGGGAAAATCATATTAAACCGTAAAAGATGAAGCGTAAAAAAACAAATCGAAGGCGATTGACAAAGGGATGATAGACAATTATAATGAACACAATAAATGGAATTATAACGAAAAGAGGAGATCAAGCAGTGAGAAACAAAGGGAAACGGGCAATGCTTGCGCTGATCCTGCTTGGCGCGCTATTTCTGCTCTCCGGCTGCGTGCGGGAAGGGGTAAGCATCGTCGGCGTGGAGCCGGGACAGCCGGGCCCCGTGAGCGGGCAGCTGCGGATTTTGTTTGCGATGATAGTGTCGACAGAAACGCCGCCGAAGCCGAATTTAACCATAAAAGAAGTATCGTTGAGTGACGACGTTTCGTTCACAATCACGAATGAGGATACCAAACAGTCGATCGTGGTAAGCAATCCGACGATTGATCAGGATCCGGCATTTTCGTATGCACAGTTTAACGAACAGGGCAAAATGGGGGAACATCAGCTGGGCATCCTGATTCCCTACACGTTGAAGCCGGGGCGTTATCGGGTGACGAATGTGACAGGCAAAGTATGGTATCCGTCAAGCGGAGGCGGCAAAAGTTCTGAATCTTTACGCATAAGGGAGGAAGACGATACCAGCTTCACGATTGCGGCTCCCACCCCAACGCCGACAGCGACCCCGACGGCAACACCTGTGCCGACCCCGAAAGTTCAGGTACGCGGAAGCATTGAATATATGGAAAATATGGCACAGGAAAACCTAATCTTGCATATCGGCGAAGGCATTTTCGGGTTTGATACAAGTTTTTTCAAATCCGTATCCATCGACGGAACCCTGCTTGACAGCGCGGATTACAATGTAGCGAATGGCTCCATTCTGTTGACGGTTCATAAGGATTATCTCAATCGGCTCAAATCCGGAAGGCATACGGTTTCCGTTGCTCTTCGGGGAGCATACGACGGACAGGTTTTGAAAGCTGAGATTCTGGTGAATCCCAAGTCTGATTCGTCGAATCTGCCCGAGACGGGCGACAGCTCGTCGCCCGCGCTGTGGCTGGCGGTCTGTCTGGGCTGCGTGGCGGCGGTCGCGCTGCTGCTCAGAAAGCGGAGCGCGCGGTAAAATGGCGGCGAACGAGGCGGAGTTTCGGCGATAAAGTGGGAATATCCGCTTTTTACAGGAAATTCTTCTTGACTTCACCGCGGCCGGTGAAGTATACTATAATCGCTTTCGCATGGAACAACGTGCCGCCTGCCGCGGCGCGATTCTACATTTGTTCAAATTCACCTGATGATAGGAGTGTGTAACAATGGCATCGTCTGTCAGAACTTATCAGCCCAAGAAGCGCCAGCGCGCGAAGGTGCATGGCTTCCGTTCCCGTATGTCCACCAAGAACGGCCGCAAGGTTCTTGCCCGCCGCCGCGCCCGCGGCCGCGCGAAGCTGACCGTTTCCAATCCCGTCTGATTGATTTGACAATCAGCGCCCGCCAATCGGCGGCACCCGTTCCGAGGCTGCTCGGGGCGTTCGGTCCGGCCCGGCAAAGACCGGGAGCGGGCCTTTTTCTTTCATTTGCCGTTTTTGGCGTCAACCGAGGAGAGCGTTGTTAATTTGCAAAGAACTTACAGCCTGAAAAAGAACGCGCAGTTCAAATATGTGTATCGCCGGGGCGCGTCCGCCGGGGCGCGGGAGATGGTGATGCTCTACGTGCGCGGCCCGGTGCTCAAGGTCGGCTTTTCGGTGGGCAAAAAGCTCGGCTGCGCGGTGCAGCGCAACCGCATCAAGCGCCGCCTGCGCGCCGCCTGTGTGCCGCTGCTCCCCCAGATGAAGCCGGGGCTGTATGTGTTCATCGCCCGCCAGCCCGCCGCGGAGGCGGCGTTTGACAAGCTCAGCCGTTCCATGCAGTACCTGCTGCGCAAGCAGAACCTGCTTCTCCCCGACGCACAGAAGAAGCCGAGACCCGCTGAAAAGGCGGCGGATTGCCCGTGATCAAGCGTTTGCTGCTGCTGCTGATCCGCTTTTACCGGCGGTTTATCAGCCCGATGCACGCGCCCTGCTGCCCGTTTACGCCGACCTGCTCGACCTACGCGATGCAGGCCGTCGAGCGGCACGGCGCGCTCTACGGCGGCTATCTGGCCATCCGGCGGCTGCTGCGCTGCCAGCCCTTTTATAAGGGAAGCTTTTACGACCCCGTGCCCCCGAAACGAAGCCGAAAATCGAAAAAAACTGACAAAAAAGTCGTTTATCCCCCGGCGGGGAAGGCCGTTCGCCCAAGCGGACAGGCTGAGGACAATTCTTGACGCAAGGAGGACGTTCCGTCCATGAGTTTTCTCAATTCGCTGCTGCTCACGCTCATCAAAGCGCTGCACACGTTCATCAACAATTACGCGCTGACGATCATCGTCTTCACCATCCTGATCAAGCTGGTGGTCATGCCGCTCAACCTCAAGAGCCGCCGCTCCACCATGCGCATGTCGACCATCCAGCCCAAGGCGGCCGCCCTTCAGGCCAAATACAAGGATGATCAGGAGAAGCTCAACCAGAAGCTCCAGGAGCTGTATCGCAAAGAGGGCATCAACCCGATGGGCTCCTGCCTGCCGATGCTCATTTCAATGGTCATCCTCTTCGCGATGTTCTACGCGCTGCGCACGTTCGCGAACGAGCAGCTTGTGTCTCAGTTCCTCACCTTCTACCACAACCCGGAAATTGACCCGCACACGTTGGTCGAGCCGTTCCTGTGGATCAAGAACCTCTGGATGCCCGACAGCCCGTTTGCGACCTACATGCCGGATGTGCAGTCCCTCCGTCTGGTGGATTACAAGGTCTGGAACGACGTGAGCGCCAAGCTCGTCGCCGACGGCGTGATCCCGCAGGCGCTCAGCTTTGCCGGCGCCGCCGATCTGACGACCTACATCAACGACGTCGTCACCCCGTTCATCAGCTCCGCGGCCTACGCGCCGTATATCGCGCCGGTGGCGGGTCTGGGCAACCTGAACATCCTCGGTCTGATCCGCTTCTCCATCTATCAGGAGGGCAACGGCTGGTTCCTGCTGCCGATCCTCTCCGTCGTTTCCCAGATCTTCATGCAGAAGCTGACCATGAAGAGCAGCCCGATGGATCCGTCTCAGGCGGGCAGCCAGAAGATGATGATCTACGTGATGACCTTCATGTCCCTCTACTTCTGCGCCAGATACAACTCCGCGTTCGCCCTGTATTGGGTGGTTTCCAACATCTACGCCATCGTCGAACAGATTTGCTTCAACAAGTACTTTGAGCAGCAGGACCGCAAGGCGGCCAAGGCTGAGGAGGTCGGCATCTGATGAGAATCAAGGAATTCACCGGCAAAACGACGCAGGAGGCCATCGACAACGGTTTGGCCGAGCTGGGCGTCACCATTGCCGACGTGCACGTGGACGTGCTTCAGGAGGGCGCGAAGGGCTTGTTCGGCCTGTTCGGCAGCAAGCCCGCCTGTGTGCGCCTGACCGTGATGGAGGATGAGCGCGAGGACGATCACGGGCTGAGCGACCTGCTGGGCAGCTTCAGCCTGAACGAGCAGAAAAAGAAGTCCGCGCCGAAGCCCGCCGCGCCGAAGCCCGAAGCGCCCAAGCCGGAAGCGAAGCCGGACGCGCCCAAGGCCGAGGCGAAGCCGGAAATGAAGCCGGAAAAGAAGCCGGAAAAGAAGCCGGAGGCTAAGCCCGCCGCGCCGAAGGCCGAAGTCAAGCCGGAAGCGCCCAAGGCCGAGACCAAGCCGGAAAAGAAGCCGGAAGCGCCCAAGCCGCCGCGCGAGCGCAAGCCGCGCCCGGCGCGCCCCGCCCGCGAGGAGAGCGAAAAGCGCGATTTCGCGCCGATGGTTCCCGCCGAGACGTTCGCGCCGACCGAGCCGCCCGTCATCCATCCGGAGGACACCCCGGCGGGACGCGCGCAGAAATTCCTGATGGACGTGACCGACCGCATGGGCGTCAAGGTGGACGTCTATGTGGACGACAGCAAGGCGGATAACCTTTCCATCCACATGATCGGCGACACGCTGGGCATCCTCATCGGCCGCCGCGGCGAGACGCTGGACGCGCTCCAGTATCTCACCAGCCTGCAGGTGAACAAGGGGCGCGAGGGCTATATCCGCGTCACGCTGGATACCGAAAATTACCGCGCCAAGCGCGAGGACAGCCTGCGCCGTCTGGCGCAGCGCATGGCCAACCGCGCGGTCAAGACCGGCCGCAAGGTTGTGCTCGAGCCGATGAATCCCTACGAGCGCCGCGTGCTGCACACCGCGCTGCAAAATCACCCGGCCGTGACCACCCATTCGGAGGGCGAGGAGCCGAACCGCCGCGTGGTCATCATGCTCAAAAACCAGCCGGAGCGCCCTGAAAAGAGCGCCGAGAAGCCGCAGGGCGAAAAGCCGAGCCGTAGCCGCCGCAGCCGCCGCCGCGGCCCACGCAAGCCGGTGAACCCGGCGGAAAATCAGACTGCGAACGAACCGCAGGAAACCGTTGCCGCGCCGGAAAGCCCGGCTGCCGTCGATGTGCTGGGCGTGGAGGAGTAATCCTCCCCGCCTTTTTTCAAATCAAAAGGATGAGAAAAATTATGTCTGAACAGAAACGAGAAAACGGGCTGCTCGCGCGCGGCCAGAGCCTGATTCGGGATATCCTGCTGGCGGTGTTCGGCAATGAAGCGCTGTTCCTGATCGTGACGTTTTTATACGCGACGCTCGGGGATAGCGCCATTGTGGCGTGGTATCGCGAGCCGATGAGCCTGCTGTACGGCTATATCGTCATCCCGTGGGGCGCGGCGCTGTGCCTGCTGCGCTTGCAGCGGCGCGCGTCCTCGCTCGAACCGGCGAGGGCGGACGTGGTGACGCTCTTTGTGCTGTATCTCTGGATTCTGGTGCCGTTTGCGATTCGCTTCGGCTTTACGGGCAAGAATGTGACTGCGTGGTATGGCTACGCGGTGATGTTCTTCGGCATTTATGCGTCGATTTCCGAGAGAAAGCAGCGCGAGCGCGAAATGCTGATGGCGACGATGAGCGTATTGAGCGCGGTCTTCGCCTATGTATTCTGCGGGGCGCTTCTGTTCTGCGCGTGGAGCGGCACGATTTACGCCGCCGATCTGGGGCCGTTCGGCTTCGGCGCGGTCGAGGGATGGCTGTGTTCCGGTGTGCATTACAACATCACGGGCATGATTGTCATCAGCCTGTGCATGATGTGCGTGATGGGCGTGGGCTACCACCGAAACATCCTTCTCAAGCTCTTCTGCCTGATTCCGGCCGTGATGTCGATGGCGGTTATCGTGTTGACCCAGAGCCGCACGTCCCGCTATGCGCTGTTGGCCGTGCTGGCCGCTGCCGCGTTTGACGGCGTTCGCCGTGCGCTCTGCCGCCGGAATGTCGCGGCGGGTCTGCTGGTGGCGGTGCTGGCCGGTGCGGTTGTGCTGGGCGGCGGCTATTGGGGCGCGGACAGGATGACCCGCGCGGCGGTTGCGCACTACAACCAACTGGCGTATGACGCGGCGCTTCAGGCGGCGCTGGCCGAGCAGGCGGAAGCGCAGCAGGCCGAATTGAGTGCCGAAGAAGTGCCGGAAGCGCAGCCGGTCGAACCGAGCGCCGAAGAAACGACGGTGGAAGCGTCGGTCGAGGCGGCTGAACCGCCGGCGCAGGAGGCAGCCGCCGAACCCGCAGTGCCGGAAATTCAGGTCAAAAAGATACGGGCGCGCGTGCTGGCCAACACGGATGGCTCGTTCAGCGATCGAACCGATATCTGGCGCGCCGTCTTCATGCTCTGGCGCGATAACCCGAAGATGATGATGATCGGCAACGGCGTCAACCAGACGGGGCACAAAATCGGTCAGTATATTTCCTGGACGGACGGCATAGCCGTTCACAATGCCTACCTGCAGTGGGCCGCCGATTTCGGCCTGATCGGTCTGGTACCGCAGATCGTCTTCCTGGCGATTGCGGTCTGGCAGACGATTCGCGTCTTCTTTGCGCCCAAGCGGCCGCGCGGCGCGCTGGGGCTTTGCATGATGACGTTCGCCAGTTTGCTCATCGGCATGATGGAGAGCGCGACGCTCAGCGCGATGCTGCCCATCAACCTGATGTTCATGTTTGCGCTCGCGCAGCTTTCGGCCATGAGCCGCGACGTTGCGAAAAAATAAGAAAACAACCGCCGACACCCAAAGGGGGCTTTCTCGATGAAACGACAGGCTTGTATGCTGCTGTGCGCCGGGCTGCTTGCGCTGGGCGCGGGCGCGCTCGCGCAGACGGCGACGTATGTTTTTCCCTACGAAGGATTCCGCTACACGCAGCGGGAGGATGAAACCGTGCTCACGCAGACGAATCTGGGCGAGCACGAGGCGCTGCTCAAGTCGCTGGGCACGAGCAGCGAGGCCGTGCTGGCCAGCTATGTGGCCTCGGGCATTGTGATGGAGGTCATCCCGGACGACGGCGGGCAGATTGCCGTCAGCGTGACGGACGCGGGAAAATTTGCCGATGTGCAGGATATGGACAAGATGACGCAGGAGCAGCGGCTCGCGTTTCTGGCGCAGTTTGAAATGAGCGGCCTGTATGAAACCTGCGCCTATGTCGATACCGCGCCCGCCTGCGTGCGCCTGACCAGCTCGGCCATGTATGCGTCCATGCCGGTGTACAGCCTGCGCTACGCGACGCTGCATCTGGGCAAACTGTATATGATCGAGCAGACCATCGTGGGCCGCGAACCGGACGAGGCGGACGACGCGCGCATGGAGCAGCTCCTTTCGGGCATGAAGCTGCTTTCCTCGCTCGGGCAGGCGACGCCCACGCCGCAGGCCACGGCCACGATGCAGCCGACCGCCACGCCCGAACCCATTTTGGGCAGCGCGGCGGTGGAGACCAGCGGCAGCCTGACGCTGGACGAAATCCCGGCGTATACGACCTCGGCGCAGCTCACGCTGTCCGGCCATGCCGCGGCTTCTGCGGAGATCCGGGTGGAGGAGAGCGGAAAGCAGCTCGCCAAGACCGGCGCGAAGAAGGACGGCAGCTTCTCCCTGAAGGTCAAGCTGGCGGACGAAGGCGACCATGAGCTGGTGGTGACGGCTGGGGAAGATACCGCGACGTTCACGATCCGCTACGAAAAGCCGGATGCGCGGCTGGAGATCACCGAGCCGGAGAGCACGACGTTCACCGGCGGCAGCGTGACCGTGCGCGGCGTGACCGAGCCGAACGCGACGGTGTATATCGACGGCAAGGGCATGAATACCAACGTCAAGGCAGGGAAGAACGGCGGGTTCTCCGTTCGCGTGTTTATGAGCGAGGCGGGCACGGAGACCTTCACCCTCCGCGCGAAGGCGGACGGCTTTGCCCAGAGCACCAGGAGCATCACCCTCACGCGGGAATGGACGCAGCGCGAGCTGATCGCCCAGTTCCGGCAGAAGATGATCGCGCTTGACTACGACGAGCTGGCGAAAAAGCCCGCGCAGTACGCGCAGAAGCGCTTCATCCTGCGCGGCAAGGTGATGGAATTTACGGATTACGACGGTCAGCCGTGCGCGCTGGTCTGCGTCAGCAATCCCGCCACCGGCGTGTGGGAGGATGCGCTGTACGTCGTGCTGTCCACGGCGGACGAGGTGGAGCAGGGCGGCGTTTACACATTCTACCTGATCGGCGAGGCCATCACCCTCCCGGCGGACGGCGCGTATACCCGTTCCGGCACGGAGCAGGAGGTACCCGTCGCGACGGTGGTGTATGTGACGAAAAACAAATGAGCGCTTTGAAAATCGGAAATGTGCTGCGCGCCGGGCTGATGGCGTGGGCGATGTTTATGGATTTGAACGTGCGCAGCGGCGACAATTACGTCAACATCGGCCAGTCGCTCGTGGGGACGAGCGGCGCGGTGGCGCTGGCGGCGTTGGTGTGTCTTCTGGCGCTGAGCTGGGCGGACGAGCGCCTGCCCAAAGCGGGGCTTCGGGTTCGGCTGGCGGCGCTGTTTCTCGGCGTTTGGCAGGTGATCGCGGTCAGCGTGGTCAACACGAACGACCTGAATCAGCCCTTCCTTTCCGGCAGCCAGAAGCTCAAGGCGGCGGTGCTGGCGCTGGGCATGGCGAGCCTGTTCGAGCTGCTTTTCCGCCTGCTGGAGGCCGGGCTGGACGGAAGGCTGGATTTGCGGATACAAAGAGACGGCGCGCTGCGCAGGGCGTATCGGGCGCATACCCTGCTGTTTTGTATGGCCGCCGTGCTGCTCTGCTGGCTGCCGCATCTGGCGGTCAGCTATCCGGCTTCCATGAATTCGGATACGCAATCTCAGCTTGACCAGATTTTGGGGCTTTTGCCGTGGAGCAAGCATCATCCGACGCTTCTGGCGTTCTTCCTGCTGGGGACGACCCGGCTGGGGCATGCGCTGGGCAGCGGAAACGCGGGCTTGTTTGCCTATGTGCTGGTGCAGGCGGTCTTTGCGGCGGCGGTGATCGGGTACAGCCAGTGGATCATGCGCAGGCTTTGCGCGCCGGTCTGGCTGCGGGCGCTTTCGCTTGCGCTGTGCGCTTTCGCGCCGGTGTACTGCGACAACATCACGGTGATCCTCAAGGATGTTCCTTACAGCTACGCGATGCTGTTGATGCTCTGCGAGATGGTTCGACAGCGTTTTCTGGAAAAGGAAGGCGACGGGTTTAGCGCGGGGTTTGTGCTCCGCATGACCCTGTCCGCGTTTTTGATGCTTCGGATGCGCCCGAACGGCGCGGTGGTCTGGATTCCGATTTGCGCGGCGCTGTTTTTGGGAACGCGCGGCAGAAAACGACGGGCGGCGATTGCCGCGGTTGCGGCGCTCCCACTTTTGCTCGGCGCAGGGTTTGACGCGGCGTTTGACGCGCGCTTTCATCCGCAGGCGGCGAGCTTGGGCGAGGCGCTGTCCCTGCCGTTTCAGCAGACGGCGCGGTTTGTTTCGGAATACGCCTCGGAAGTCACCGACGAGGAGCGCGCGGCGATCGACGGGGTGCTGGTTTACGACGAGCTGGCAAAACGCTATCAGCCGGAGCTTTCCGACCCGGTGAAGGCGATGTATCGGAAGACGGCGACGCCGCGCGACTGGCTGGCGTATGGACAGGCGTGGGCGAGCCAGATGATCCGGCGCCCCGGCTGTTATCTGTCTGCGACGATCATCCAAAATGCGCTGCTGTTCGACGTGAGCACCTACAATCTGGCGATTTTCACGGGAACCGGGCTTTCCGCGCAGGAGGAAGAAGCGCTGGATATTCACCGAAGCGGAACGCTGACCCGACTGGAGAAGATGGAAAGCAGCCTGCGTCAGGTCGAGCTGGCGCTCCCGTTTGCGCTCCAGCTCAATACGCTGGGCTTTTACTGCGCGGTGCTTTTGGGCGCTTGCGCGATTGCATGCAGCCGAAAAGCGCGCGGGATGCTGACGATCCTGCTTCCGCAGATGTTGACGATGGCGGTCATTCTCTGCGGCCCGTGCATCGAGCATCAGGACCGCTACGGCTTCCCGGTGATCTATCTCATGCCGCTGGCGCTGGCGGCGCTCTCCTGCGCCCTGCGCAGAACGCAAAGGGACTAAATGAAAAAGAGACTGTTAAGCCAATAAACCTGATGTTTCAAGAATAAAACGAAGGGCATGCGCCCGAAGGTTTCCAAAGGGCGAGCGGAAAGCCCTTTGGTGGGGCGATGGGGCAAAGCCCCATATTCTGAAAATGCTTGATTTTTGACTGATTCAGGTTGAGCTTGATAGCCTGCTTAAAGCACGGGCAGAACGGCCAGACGGATCGCCGCCTCGGCATACGGCACGAGCTCCGCGTTGAAGGCCAGCGCGATGTTCGCGTCGCTCAGGACGATCGGCGGCTGGTCGCAGCTTGCGGCGCGCATGCCCCAGCGCGGCAGCGGCGTCACGCGGGCGGAGAGCGCGACGGAACCGTCCATGCGCTCGATCACGCGGATTTCCTCCGCGCCGACGAGGGCGACGGCAAAATCCATGCCCGCGCTGAGCACGTCGTCATGCGCGACGGTTTTCGGCGCGTAGACGAAGCGGATCGGGCCGCGGGCGACGCTCACCGCCTGATGGAACGCGGGCAGCTTGCGGACGGCCATCGGCAGCGTCAGCAGAAGCTCGTCGCCATCCTGCCAGTCGCGGTTGAGGGTGACAAAGCCACCCGCCTGCGCGGGGAGGATGTCGCCGTCCACGGCGACGGTCGCGCCGTTGGCCCATTCGGGGATGCGCAGGTGAATCGGGAACGCGGCTTTTTTGTCGGTGTGCACCGTGATGCGGACGCTGCCGCCCGCCGGGTATTCGCCGGAAACATCGACGCGAACGGACGCATCGGAGAGGCGGTAGCGCACCGAGCACGGCGCGTAGCCCATCGCGCAGAGGCCGTCGTCGCGGGAGACCATCCACTGGCTCTGCACAAAGCGCGGCCATGCGCTCAGCAGCGCGCAGAGCGCGTCGCCATCCTCGAGGCCGAACAGCCCCGCGTCGTCGCCGCTGAGCGGGAAGCGCGCCGCGCGGGAGAGCATCGCCTGATTGGCCTGCTGCATCGGCTGAACGCCGCGCCCATCCGGGGCGAAGGCCGCGTCAACGGTGTTGTACATCAGCGTTTCGAGCTGATCCGCGCCGAATTCGCCGCCGGGGCAGGCGAGCAGCGTCTCCAGCGACGCGGCCAGTTCGCAGGCGCTCACGGCGGAAACGCCGCGGCTCGGGTGCGTGCCGCCCAGCAGGGGATAGCGGGGCA
>ERZ1106973.2695-NODE-2695-length-12537-cov-2.778641_pt1 | contig 12537 bp, 7 predicted proteins | sample MGYA00403686_ERZ1106973 | MGnify/ENA primary metagenome ERZ1106973 (study PRJEB35170, sample SAMEA104062408) | human gut metagenome | biome: human gut; feature: human-associated habitat; material: faeces | place: Denmark | collected 2012-11-06 ...
AGGCACAGAGAACATGATCAAAAAAATCGGAGGCAGTCCCGAGGTCAAGAAACATCTTGAAAATCTGGGATTCGTTGTCGGCGGTACTGTAACAGTCATCGCCGCGGTAGCCGGAAACCTGATTGTAAACGTCAAGGAGGCCAGAGTTGCCATCAATGAAGAAATGGCAAGAAAGATCATGATTTGATCCTGCTGCCGGGACGCACCGGAGGCAGAAACCTTTGCTGTTATTCCGGAGATGTCGCATGGCGATATTTCCTGCATAATAAAGACGCAGACTCGATGAATTAGGGCTGCGGCGCACGTATCTATCTAAAAAGTAATTTCATGCAAGGAGGAAATAGACAATGAAAACGCTCAGAGATGCGAAGATCGGTGAAACCGTCAAGGTCGTCAAGCTTCATGGCGAAGGTGCTGTCAAGCGTCGTATCATGGACATGGGTCTGACCAAAGGCGTAGAAGTGTATATCCGCAAGGTTGCACCACTCGGTGATCCGATCGAAGTCACTGTTCGCGGCTATGAACTGTCGCTCAGAAAAGAAGACGCCGGTATGATCGAAGTCGAAGTTGAATAGGACAAAAACGGGGGGAGCGATTCCCCTGATTTTCAGTTTTTCGGTTAGCGTGCACTAATTAGATGACGAGCAAATGCTGACCGATAGAAAGAGAGGAATTTAGAAATGAGTATCAGAATTGCCCTCGCGGGTAACCCGAACTGTGGTAAGACCACATTGTTCAATGCGCTCACCGGTTCCAACCAGTTTGTCGGTAACTGGCCGGGCGTAACCGTAGAGAAAAAAGAAGGGAAACTAAAGAAGCACGAGGATGTCATCATCACCGACCTTCCGGGTATTTATTCCCTTTCTCCATACACATTAGAAGAAGTCGTTGCAAGAAACTACCTGATCGGTGAGCGTCCGGATGCGATCCTGAACATCATCGACGGTACGAACCTTGAGAGAAACCTGTATCTGACGACACAGCTGACAGAACTCGGCATTCCGGTCGTAATCGCGATCAACATGATGGATATCGTCAGAAAGAACGGCGATAAGATCAATACGGAAGAGCTCTCCAGACAGCTCGGCTGTAAGATTGTTGAGCTCTCTGCATTAAAGGGTAGCGGCGTCATGGAAGCTGCAGAGGCGGCGATCGATGCGGCAAAGAACAGCAAGACGATCCCGATGCACACCTTTGCGGGCGTTGTAGAGCACGCGCTGGCGCACATCGAAGAGGCTGCGGTACATAACATGCCGGAGGAACAGCAGAGATGGTATGCGATCAAGATCTTCGAAAGAGATGATAAGGTCCTCGACAGCCTGCACATCGATGCAGACGTGATGGCACATATCGAAGAAGACATTAAAGCAGCCGAAAAGGAAATGGACGACGATGCAGAATCCATCATCACCAACGAGCGGTACATCTACATTGCTTCCATCATCAAGGCCTGTTATAAGAAGCAGAACAGAGGACAGCTCTCCACATCCGACAAGATCGATAAAGTGGTTACCAACCGCTGGCTGGGTCTGCCGATCTTCGCACTGATCATGTTCCTGGTTTACTACATTTCCATGGTAACCGTCGGCGCAGCGGCAACAGACTGGGCAAACGACGGACTGTTCGGAGACGGTTATCACCTCTTTGGGAAGGGAACGGCGCAGTATGAAGAAGCTGCAGAGCAGTATGGCGATACCGACCTGATCATCGGTGCTTTCGCAGATGCGTACGGCAATGACGCGATCGTTTCCGCACTGGATATGGAAAGCGAAGGCTACGCCGAAGATGCTGCAAAGGCTGCACTGGAAGAGTTAGACACCTTGGTTCCGGCAGACGCCAGCGTTTCCTATGAAGTAGAAGATGAAGAAACACTGGCAGTCGAAACGGTAGACGGCGTAACAAAAGCTGACTATGAAGCAGCTGTTGCAGAATACCTCAATACAGAATATAAGGAAGCCTACGGCGCGCCGGATACTTCCACCTACGGCACTTGGGTACCCGGCATTCCGGTTCTGATCGGCAACGCGCTCGAGGCCGCAGGCACAGCAGAATGGCTGTCCGGATTGCTGCTTGACGGTATCATAGCCGGTGTCGGCGCGGTCCTTGGTTTCGTTCCGCAGATGCTGGTACTGTTCCTGTTGCTTGCTTTCCTGGAAGCGTGTGGTTACATGGCTCGTATCGCGTTCGTACTCGACCGTATCTTCCGTAAGTTCGGTCTGTCTGGCAAGTCCTTCATTCCGATGCTGATTGGTACCGGCTGCGGTATCCCGGGCATCATGGCTTCCCGTACGATCGAAAATGAACGTGACCGTCGTATGACGATCATGACGACCACCTTCATCCCTTGCGGCGCGAAGGTTCCGTTCATCGCGATGATCGCAGGCGCGATTTTCGGCGGCTCCGCTTGGGTCGCGACCAGCGCATACTTTGTCGGCATGGCGGCAATCATCATTTCCGGTATCATGCTCAAAAAGACGAAAATGTTCGCGGGCGATCCGGCTCCGTTTGTTATGGAGCTTCCGGCTTACCACATGCCGACACTGGGCAACGTCCTGCGATCCATGTGGGAACGCGGCTGGTCCTTCATCAAAAAAGCAGGTACCATCATCTTACTGTCAACGATTCTGGTATGGTTCACCTCCTACTTCGGTTTCACAGACGAAGGCTTCAGAATGCTGGCAGAAGATGAACTGGATCAGTCCATCTTAGCAGCCATCGGCAGCGCAATCTGCTGGATTTTCGCACCGCTCGGCTTCGGCACCTGGGAAGCGACGGTTGCATCCATCACCGGTCTGGTCGCGAAGGAAAACATCGTTGGCACGATGGGTATCCTCTACGGCGCGTCCGGAGACGTTTACACGACTCTGGCATCCGTATTCACGCCGATCAGCGGCTACGCGTTCCTGGTATTCAATCTGCTGTGCGCACCTTGCTTCGCAGCCATCGGTGCGATCAAGCGTGAAATGAACAATGCAAAATGGACATGGTTCGCCATCGGTTATCAGTGCGGCTTCGCCTATGTCATCGCGCTGATGATCAACCAGTTCGGCAATGCGTTCACAGGTCATGTGAATGTGATCGGTCTGATCTTTGCAATCGCGGCGCTGGCACTGATCCTTTACATGCTGGTTCGCCCGTACAAAGAAGCAACCAAATTGGAAACAAAGATCAAGCAGAGACAAGCAGTAAAATGCAACTAAGTCAGGCAATGAAAGCAAATGGTTTTTTTGAACCTGTTTGAAAGAAGCCGCGGCGGTGTATGATATAAGCAGAGCATACAAAACAAATCGGGTGAAAGGAGTCGGTCAATATGTTAAACTGGATCACAGATAATCTGAGTACGATCATCGTATCTTTGGTGCTCATCTTGATTGTAGCAGCGATTATCCGCAAACTTGTCAGAGACAAGAAAAAAGGAAAATCCTCTTGTGGCTGTAACTGTGCACACTGTGCAATGGCGGGGTCCTGCCACAAACCGAAATAAGCAAACATCATCGGCATGAGAAGCTGCGGGCGTGCAGCCTGCAGCTTCCGATCATGCTGACAAAAGTGAATGCCGCAAGGCATTTCTCTTTTAGTCATTGGTTAGCATATGCTAACTATAAATCAGAAATACAAATCAGGAATGAACAAAAAAGTACAAACAAAGCATACCAGATCAGAGAGACAAAAGGAGTAACAGATCATGAGTGTAGTCATTATCGGTGGGAACGAAAGAATGGTAAGAAGATATGAGGATTTATGTAAATCCTACGACTGCAGGGCAAAGGTATTTGCCAAAACGGAAAAGGGGCTGCAGAATTTCGGGAATCCGGATCTGCTGATTTTATTTACAAGCACGATGTCGCACAAGATGCTGCATCACGCCAACGAACAGGCAAAAAAGAGAAACATCCGCATCGCGCGCTGTCCATCCAGTTCCATGGCAGCGTTAAAGAATGTGCTGGACAGTCATGCGACAGCGAATATGTAAATCATCCATATATATGAATCCATACATCAGTAAGCACAAACGAAACGTCCGCAGGAGGGGGAAACTCTGACTGCGGACGTTTCGTTATGCCTATGCGGGAAGCCGGGAAGTGAAAGCTGACTTCCTTGCATTTGCGGAATATTTGCCGTTAGTATTTTTCGAACTGTTCGACGTTTGTAACGAATACCGTAGCGCCGCCGACAACAATCTGCGGGGCAGTGTAGCTGAACGCTGCGATATTGCTGGCCTCAGCGCCCATCATCATCGGTGCCGCCTCTGTCCGTTTCAGACAATGCAGACGAATGACCTCGAGCGCGTCATGGACCTTTTCATCATCGACACCGATCAGCAGGGTCGTATTGCCCTCTTTGAGGAAGCCGCCGGAAGTCGCGAGTTTGGTAAAGAAGAAACCTGCCTCAGTCAAGGAATCGCAGACGCAGACCGCGTCCTTTTTATTGATAATTGCTGTAATCAGTTTCATAGTGTTTCACATAACCTTTCTGCCGCGGGGATCAAATCAAATGCGGCAATGGATGCAGATAATTTCATGTAATGCTTCTACAGTCATTATACATGAAAATGCGCTGATTGAAAAGAACAAAACTGCAAAGATTTCGTAAAGACCATAAAATTTATGTGAATTTTATCGCAGTCACGCAAAAAAATTTCCTATTACGGCAAATTTGTCCGTTGACATTTTCACAGGAATTGTTAAATTAAAAGTAGGGCGATTTGCTCTTTTTTCTTTCACACAAAACAAATGCAAAATATATAACGATATCGATGCCAATTTCCGCGCATGTGCCGGGAGGCTGCGATATGAGAGACAAAGGGGAAATTTGAAGGAAGATGAGAACGATTTTTACAATATTTTTCAGAGATATCAAAAGGCTGTGCTCGAATTGGGTTGCAGTCCTTGTCGTATTGGGGGTGTGCCTGATTCCATCGCTGTATGCATGGTTTAATATTGCAGCGAATATGGACCCTTACAGCAATACGCAGGGCATCCGGATCGCGGTAGCGAATTGCGACCGGGGCGCGGACAATGAAATGACCGGAGAGCTGCACGTTGGTGACCAGATCATCGAGAACCTCAAAAAGAACGATGCACTCGGCTGGACCTTTATGGACAGAGAGCAGGCGATCGCAGGCGTCGACGCCGGAACGTACTATGCAGCGATCGTGATTCCGGAGAATTTCAGTGAAAGTCTGGTCAGCGTCTTGTCCGGGGACCTGCAGTCGCCAAAGATCGAATATTATCTGAATGAAAAGAAGAATGCCATCGCGCCGAAGGTCACCGATACCGGCGCGACAACGGTGCAGCAGCAGGTCAACCAGACCTTTGTTTCGGTCGCCTCTGAGGCAGTATCGAAGATGCTGGATGAGACGGTGTTTTCTGCCTCGCAAAGCATCAGTCAAACCAATCGAAAGTCCGCAGCGAATGTTCGCAAGGCCGCGCAGCGCCTGCAGGAGCAGCAGGCAGTCTTACAGCGCCTGACCGCGCTGACAGAAGCAGGAGAGGCGATCATCGCCGAAACCGACCGTACGCTGCAAAAGTCGAAACGCGCCGCAGACGAGAGCGCCATGACGCTGGATCAAAGTCTGGATACGCTGGCAGCTGTCAGACAGGCGGTCAATGCGTTTTCGATTCAGATGGAAGGCATTCATGCACGTGCTGATGCGCAGCTGGCACAGGCATGCGCCGCAGTCGATACGCAGATCGCGCAGATGCAGTCACAGCTTGCTGCTGCAGAGGGACAGCTGAACCGCCTGATCCCCGCACTGCAGACTGTCATCGACCAAAACGAGCGCATGATTGCGCAGCTCAAGGAGCTGAACGAACAGTACCGGAATGAAACCTTAGCGGCGGCTATTTCACTTCTGGAGGTGCAGAACCAGCAGTATGTGCTGCTGAAACAGGGTATGCAGCAGACGGTAAGCACGCTGCAAAATGCTTCCGCGCAGCTCACACATGCGCAGACGAGCATCGGCGGCGCACTGCAGTCAGAGCAAACCGGTCTGTATGACTCCAAAGAAATCTTAAATACAGAGGTGTTTCCGCCGCTGAACCGGGCGCTGGATGTTCTGGCTCTGCAAGGCGGCACGCTCTCCGGTGTGCTATCCTCCATGGAGCCGACACTCAGTCAGATGCAGACTATCTTAGGAGAATTAGACAGCTGCATAAAAGCAACGCAGGATGCGCTGGGGACGACAGCCGCCGCACTGCAGCGTGTGACGAAACGCGTGGCGCAGGCAGCTGACGAGATCAGTGCACTGCGAAGTGCCGACGCTTACCGGGCGTATACCGACTTCTTGCAGGCACGCGGTCTGCACGCAAACGTGATCGCGGATTTTATCTCTTCACCGGTGGAGCTGACGACCAAGAGTCTCTTTCCGGTCAAGAATTACGGCTCCGCAATGACGCCGTTTTACACGAATCTGGCGATCTGGGTCAGCGGCATTGTATTGATCGCGATTTTTAAGCTGGAGGTGGACAGGGATAAGCGCGTGCGTAATTTCACGCCGACACAGGCATATTTTGGCCGATGGATGCTTTTCATTATGGTCGGGCTGGTACAGGCGCTCATCATCTGTTTGGGTGATATTTTCCTGCTCAAGGCACAATGCGAGTACCCGCTTGCCTTTATCGGTGCAGGACTGTGGAGCTCTTTTGTCTATGTCAACCTGATCTATGCCTTGTCGATCACCTTCAAGCATATCGGCAAAGCCGTCTGCGTGATTCTGGTCATCCTGCAGATCCCCGGTTCCGCGGGCACCTATCCGATCGAGATGACGCCGACCTTCTTCCGCAGTCTGCATCCTCTGCTGCCGTTTACTTACGGCATCAACGCGATGCGCGAGGCGATGGCGGGCATGTACGGCAATTTATACTGGAAAGATCTTGCCTGCTTGTCCTTGTTTTTACCGATTGCGTTTCTTTTGGGTCTTGGCGTGCGCCTTTTGATGCTGAATCTCAACCGCATGTTTGACAAAAAGCTGGAGGAGACCGGATTGATGATGTGCGAGGAAAGCGGCATGACACGCGAAAGGGTCAAGCTGTCGACTGCCCTGCAGATTCTGGCTGATCAAGAAACCTTTCGGGATAAAATGATAGAAAAAGCGGAGCTTTTTGAGAAGAATTATCAGAAGTGGACCAAGATCGGGTTCCTGCTGATCCTGCTGCTGCCTACGGTATTTTTGGTTTTGATGTTCAGCGTGACATCGAAGATGGTATTTTTGGTTTTGTGGATCTGTGCGATCATTGCCATTGCAGCTTTTCTGATTATTTTGGAGTTCATACATGAAAATCTGCAGAAAAAGATGCGGTATGCACAGCAGTCCAAGGAAGACCTGATCGATGCATGGAAAGGAGAATTGAAATTATGACAACAAAAAAACATTCTCCGAAGCTGCTGGAGAGAGCAATCGCTGCAGCCAAACGGCGCCTGCATAAAACCAAAAACGCCTGCGCGAATATCGGCAGGATTTTTACCGGAGACCTGCAAAAAATCCGCAATAACACGATTGCATGGATCGTCGTGATGGGACTGACCATTGTGCCATCCCTATATGCGTGGTTCAATATCGCAGCGAGCTGGGACCCGTACGGCAATACCGGAAACCTCAAGGTCGCGGTGGCGAATATGGATGCAGGCTATCGCGGCAGCCTCTTCCCGATGACGTTGAATGTCGGCGATCAGGTGGAAATGAATCTGCATCACAATACGCAGCTGGATTGGGTGTTCACCGACGAGGATGCTGCGATCCGCGGTGTACAGGAGGGGACATACTATGCGGCTATCGTGCTGCCGGAAACCTTCAGTCGTGATATGATGAGTCTGTTCTCCGCAGAGGATATCCAGCGGTCGGATATTTTGTATTATCTCAACGAAAAGGAAAACGCGATCGCGCCTAAGATCACAGATAAAGGAGCCAGCGCTGTCCAGAAGCAGATCGATCAGGTATTCGTGCAGACGGTGAGCGAGATCGGACTGGATCTTTTGGAAGGTCTGAATCAGGCATTAGACGAGGGCAAGAAAAAGGACGCGATGCAGAATTTTTCAAGGAATCTGGGCAGTCTGGCAGCAGAATTGGAGGACGTCGCAGCTTTGACAGATAATTATGCGGACATTACCGCGTCTTTAGGCAAGATCACAGACAGCGCGGCGGCGCTGCTGCATGCGTCTGTAGGAAATGCCGGCAAGGCGCAGCAAAGTCTGCAGGAGGTGATAGAGAGCGTATCTGATCTGACGGGTGCGGTGACCGGGGCCAGCAAAGCGGTCAACCTTGCGCTGCAGCAGACGAAGGACAGCTATTTGGAGATCGAAGCCCAGATCGATGAGGCGATGGATTTGTTCTATCAGGACGTCGAAACGGCACAGCAAACATTACTAGACTTGTCAGAACAGGTCATGCAGCAGGCAGAGGCAACGCAAAAGATACAGAAGAGTTTGGAAAATCTGAAGGATAGTCTGCCGAGCGGTTCCGCGGATATTGCGCAGGCACTGGATGTTGTGATTCGGACGCTGCAGACGCAGATCGAGCTGCAGCAGGAGCTGAGCAGCGGTCTAAAAGAAGCAGCGCAGGAGCTGCTGACGACAAAGGCAGAGATTGAGCAGAGACGACAGTCGCTCAAAGCGGAGCTCAAAGACAGCTATGCGCAGATCACACTTCTGCAGGCGGATTATGAGAAGAATATCGAAGCGAAGCTATTGCAGCTGATCGAAGGATTTGAGGCTTCCGGCACAGCTGTGATCGATCTGCTGGATCAGGCAGACCGTGCGGCAGCACAGGTAGACGATACGACAGGTGAAATTTCGGATCATCTCACCGCTTTGCAGTCCGCCCTGCGCGATACCTCAAGGACACTGCATGCGGAAACGCAGAAACTGCGCAGAACAGCCGGGCAGATCGACCGCGCCGTCAAAACGGATCAAATGGAGAATATCAGCGATATTTTGGGAACCGATCCGACAGAAGTCAGCACGTTCTTGTCTGCGCCGGTGAAATTAAAGACAACCAAATTTTATCCGGTGGAAAATTACGGTTCGGCGATGGCACCGTTTTATTCGGTGCTTTCCATCTGGGTCGGCGGTATTGTGCTGGCAGCAATGATGAAAGTCTCGCTGGAAGAAAAACGAAAAGCGATGCTGGCGGATGTCACGCCGACACAGATCTATCTTGGCAGGCAGCTTTTGTTCTGGCTCATCGGTCTTTTTCAAAGCGGGCTGATCTGTCTGGGAGACTTGTATTTCCTGGAGATTCAGTGCAAGCATCCGTTCTATTTCCTGCTTGCAGGGTGGTTTACAAGCATCGTCTTTGTGAATATGATCTACACGCTGACGGTATCGTTTGGAGATATCGGCAAGGCGATCTGCGTCGTGCTGCTGGTCATTCAGGTGGCAGGCTCGGGCGGCACGTTCCCGATCGAAATGACGCCGATGTTTTTCCAAAAGCTGTACGTACTCCTGCCGTTTACGCACAGCATGATGGCGATGCGCGAATGTATCGCCGGATTCTACGAAAACACGTACTGGGTGGAGCTCGGCAATCTTTGCTGGTATCTGGCAGCCTCCCTGCTCCTCGGGCTGGTGCTGCGCAAGCCGATCATTAAATTGAACGAAGCGTTCAATGAAAAGCTGGAGGAAACGAAGGTAATCTGACATCGATGGGCGGTCATCCGCCGTAAATTTCTGTTGACATTTAGGGCGCGGGGTTATACAATAAATCTATTACAAATCTATATAGAAACGATGACGAAGAGGAGTAGGAAATTCTGCGCTTTACAGAGAATCGGGGTCGTGGCTGAGAACCCTGAGAGACGGCGGTTTTTTGAAGGTTGCTTCTGAGTTTCCATGCAATGAGGGTCTGCTTCGCAGGCGGGACGGTGCAGCCGTGCGTATGGTGCGCAGGTGCCCTGTGCCTTGCCGAAAGCAGGAACAAAGGTGGTACCGCGGAATCTGATTTCGTCCTTTGCAGAGCCATATGGCCTTGCGAGGGACGATTTTTTTCTAAAGACGTGAAGTCAGGAGAAAATCTTTTCTCGGGCGGCCGCACTCCGGCTGAAGGCTATCTCAAGGCACAGCCATCTCTAAAGAAAGGAAATCTGACACAAATGGAAAAGAATTTAGCCAAAACTTACAATCCGAAGGATTTTGAGGATCGAATCTATGAAATGTGGGAGACTAACGGCGCCTTCCGCGCGGAGGTAAATCCGGACAAGAAGCCGTTCACCATCGTGATGCCGCCGCCAAACATTACCGGACAGCTGCACATGGGGCACGCGCTTGACCAGACCTTGCAGGATGTGCTGACCAGATGGAAACGGATGCAGGGCTACAGCGCGCTGTGGCTGCCGGGCTCCGACCACGCCAGCATCGCGACCGAGGTCAAGGTGGTCGAAAAGATCCGCGAAGAGGAAGGACTGGAAAAAGAAGATCTGGGCAGAGAGGAATTCCTCAAGCGCGCCTGGGCGTGGAAGGAAGAATACGGCGGACGCATCACGCGCCAGTGCCGTAAGCTCGGCGACTCCTGCGACTGGTCGAGAGAGCGTTTTACGATGGACGAGGGCTGCAATCAGGCGGTCAAGGCAGCGTTCATCAAGTTATATCAAAAGGGTCTGATCTACCGCGGCAACCGTCTGGTCAACTGGTGTCCGCAGTGCGGCACATCGCTCTCGGACGCGGAGGTCGAGCACGAGGATAAGAACGGCAAGTATTGGTACTTCAAATATCCGGCCGTAGAGCCGACCGCTGATTTCGACGGTATCATCGTCGCGACATCCAGACCGGAGACTATGTTCTCCGATGAGGCGATCGCGGTACATCCGGATGACGAACGCTACAAGGCGGTTGTCGGCAGGAAAGTCATCCTGCCGCTGGTCGGTAAGGAAATTCCGATCATCGCGGACTCCTATCCGGATCCGGAGAAGGGTACCGGCGCGGTCAAGATCACGCCGGCGCATGACCCGAACGACTTCGAGGTCGGACAGCGCGCGGGGCTTCCGGTCGTTTCCTGCATCAACAAGGACGCGACGATGAACGCGCTCGCGGGCAAGTATGAGGGACAAGACCGCTATGCATGCCGCAAAAACTGGGTCGCCGATCTGGAAGCAGCCGGCTATTTAGTAAAGACCGAGGAAAAGGTCATTCCGATGGGCACCTGCTACCGCTGCCATACGGTCATCGAGGACATGGTTTCCGAGCAGTGGTTTGTCAAGATGGAGGAGCTCGCGAAACCTGCGATCGAGGTTGCCAAAAACGGCAAGCTCAGACATATCCCGGAGCGCTTCGAAAAGATTTATCTGCACTGGCTGGAGGGCATCAAGGACTGGTGTATCTCCCGTCAGCTCTGGTGGGGACACCGGATCCCGGCTTATTACTGCGAGGATTGCGGAGAGATTGTCGTTGCTTACGACACGCCGGCAAAATGTCCGAAATGCGGCTGCACGCACTTCCGGCAGGATGAAGACGTATTGGATACCTGGTTTTCTTCCGCGTTATGGCCGTTCTCCACGCTCGGCTGGCCGGAAAAAATGCCGGAACTGGACTATTTCTATCCGACCGATGTGCTGGTGACAGGCTATGACATTATCTTCTTCTGGGTTGTCAGAATGGTATTCTCCGGCTTGGAATACATGGGTGAAGTGCCGTTCCACGATGTCTATATCCATGGACTGGTGCGTGACGCGCAGGGCCGCAAGATGTCTAAATCGCTCGGCAACGGCATCGATCCGCTGGAGATCATTGACAAATACGGCGCGGACGCGCTGCGCTTCATGCTTTCCACGGGTATCACGCCGGGAAACGACATGCGTTTCACCGAGGACAGACTGGAAAACTCCAGAAACTTCGCCAATAAATTATGGAATGCTTCCCGCTTCGTGATCATGAATCTGCAGGACGATGCCGGCGCGTTCAAGCCACTGGCAAAATGCTGCGCGGACTGCTGCGGCGGGGCATGCGCGAATACCACGAACTTCGCCGATATTCCGCTGCGGGACGAGGATAAGTGGATGATCAACCGCGTCAATGACGCGATCGAATACGTCAACAACGCGATGGAGCGCTACGATCTGGCACTGGCAGGTCAGCGTGTCTATGACCTGATTTGGAATGAGTACTGTGACTGGTACATCGAACTGGTTAAGGCGAGACTCTGGGGTGAGGACGAGGAAGACAAAAAGGTTGTTCGCTTCGTCTTAGTGATGTGCCTGAAGAACATGCTCAAGCTGCTGCACCCGTTCATGCCGTTCATCACCGAAGAGATCTGGGGCTTCCTGCCGCACGGAGAGGACGAACAGGGGTATCTGATCAGCGCCGCATGGCCGGAAACGAGCCTGCATTATCTATATCCGCAGGCAGTCAAGACGGTAGAGATGGCGATGGAGGCAATCAAGGCAATCCGTAACATCAAGGCAGAGAAGAATGTCGCACCGTCCAAAAAGATCAAGGCGATCATCCTGGCGGAGGGCGAAAAAGCAGAGACGATGCGGCGCGGGGAGGCTTATCTGAAGAACCTCGCGAATATCACAGAGCTTACCTTTTCGGGCAGCAAGGCAGAAG
>ERZ1106973.2703-NODE-2703-length-12507-cov-9.994860_pt1 | contig 12507 bp, 10 predicted proteins | sample MGYA00403686_ERZ1106973 | MGnify/ENA primary metagenome ERZ1106973 (study PRJEB35170, sample SAMEA104062408) | human gut metagenome | biome: human gut; feature: human-associated habitat; material: faeces | place: Denmark | collected 2012-11-06 ...
GCCTACTGCCGGACCATTGATTTTAAGCGGTTCCGTGAGATTGCAGATAAGGCCGGTTCTTATCTGATGGTGGATATGGCTCATATTGCAGGCCTGGTGGCAGCAGGACTTCATCCTAGCCCGATTCCCTATGCAGATGTGGTGACTACCACGACCCACAAGACCTTAAGAGGACCAAGAGGCGGTCTGATCTTAGCCAATAAAGAGGCTGCTGAGAAGTTTAATTTCAACAAGGCGATCTTCCCGGGAACCCAGGGCGGTCCGTTAGAGCATATCATTGCGGCAAAGGCTGTATGTTTTGGTGAGGCATTAAAGCCAGAATTTAAGGAATATCAGCAGCAGATCATCAAGAATGCCCAGGCATTGGCTGCAGCCCTTCAGAAACAGGGCTTTAAGCTGCTGACTGGCGGTACAGACAACCATCTGATGTTAGCAGACTTAAGAGGCATGGATGTATCCGGTAAAGAGCTTCAGAACCGTTGTGATGCCGTTTATATTACCCTGAACAAGAACACGGTACCAAACGATCCGAGAAGCCCATTTGTAACCTCCGGTGTTCGTATCGGTACACCGGCAGTTACTTCCAGAGGTTTAAAGGAAGCAGATATGGATAAGATCGCAGAAGCAATTGCTATGACCTTAAAAGAAGAAGGCAGCCAGGAAAAGGCAAAGGCAATCGTCAAAGAACTTACAGACAAATATCCTCTGGTTGGATAAATAAATCATACAAAATAATGTATAAAAGCGAAATGCATGGTTCATGAGTGAACAGCACTTCGCTTTTATTTATTATGTCGCTGAATCGAGAAACTTATTTAACCAAATTATACCAAAATTATCCAAATAAAATCATGGATTTTTTTCAGAAAACGTAGTATAGTAACAATAGATGATAATAAGTTACTGAGAACAGAGTGAACAGTAACGATGATATATCACAGTATATTGAAAACAATAACAGAGAGCAGGTGACAGAATTTGGAAAAAGTGATAATCATAGGTGCCGGACCTGCAGGAATTTCCGCTGCGCTTTATGCAGTTCGTGGAAATCTGGATCCCCTGGTGATCAATAATGGGATCGGTGCTTTGGAAAAAGCAGAGAAAATAGAAAACTATTACGGACTGGAACATCCGCTGTCCGGTCAGGAATTATATGATACAGGAATCGCTCAGGCGAAAGCACTGGGCGTACGAATATTGGATGCACAGGTTCTGGGAGTCGGCGGGTTTGATACTTTTGTGGTAAAAACTACAGAAGGTGAATTCGAGACTCAGAGTCTGATTCTTGCAACAGGAAGTAAGCGCGCTGCACCGAAGATCCCGGGTGTTAAAGAATTTGAGGGAAAAGGTGTCAGCTACTGTGCAATCTGCGATGCTTTCTTTTACAGAGGCAAGGATGTAGCAGTTCTGGGAAACGGTGATTTCGCCATGCATGAAGCAAAGGAATTGTCCAATACTGCTTCTACAGTAACCATTTATACAAACGGTGAAGAACCGGAATTTACACCTGAAGAAAATATCAGTGTAAACACAATGAAGATCCAGTCTGTAGAGGGCGATGATTTGGTATCCGGAATCCGTCTTGAACCTGATGTGCAGGCAGAGGAAATAAAGGCAGGAGCAGGTCAGCAGGCAAATGATTTCTGTCCTGCAGAGGGTGTATTTATTGCAATGGGAACTGCAGGCAGTACTGAGATTGCCCGCCAGATGGGAGCTGAACTTACGGAAAAAGGCAACATTAAAGTTAATGAAAATATGGAAACAACCATCCCGGGACTCTATGCGGCAGGTGACTGTACAGGCGGACTTCTTCAGGTGGCGAAAGCTGTATATGAGGGAGCACAGGCAGGTATTAATGCAGGGAAGTATGTAAGATCTTTAAAATAAAAGAATAAGCAAAGGAGATATAAATCATGGCAAAAGAGATTACAACAGCAAACTTCGAAACAGAAGTATTAAAATCTGAGAAACCGGTTCTTATAGATTTCTGGGCAACATGGTGTGGTCCATGTATGCGTCAGGGTCCGGTTGTGGAAGAACTGGCAGAAGAGGGATACGCAGTAGGAAAAGTAGACGTAGATCAGAATATGGCACTTGCACAGCAGTTTCGTGTAGTCAGCATTCCGACACTGATCCTGTTTAAAGACGGTGCGGAAGTGAAACGCTTCGTAGGTCTTACTTCCAAAGAAGAGCTGAAGAGTGCACTGAAAGGCTAAAGATTTATGAAGATTTTATTAGCGGCATGCAATGCAAAATATATTCATTCCAATCTTGCTGTTTATGATCTGCAGGCATATGCATCTGATTACGCAGATCATATTGTATTAAAGGAATATACCATCAACCAGCAGAAAGATGATATCATGCGTGATATTTACCTGGAGCATCCTGATGTGGTATGCGTGTCCTGTTATATCTGGAACCTTTCTTTTGTAAAAGAACTGATGGCAGATCTGATAAAGATTCTTCCGGGCGCCGACTTTTGGGCCGGCGGTCCGGAAGTTTCTTATGATGCGGAGAAATTCCTGACAGAAAACTCAGAATTTAAAGGTGTTATGGTCGGGGAAGGTGAAGAAACATTTAAAGAACTTGCCGGACATTATGTGGAAAAAAATCCGCAGAATCTGAAAAATATGACAGGAATCTGTTACAGAGACGGAGATCAGATCATACATAATGGATGGCGCCAGATCATGGACTTAAGCAGTATTCCGTTCATTTACAAAGATTTGTCTGAGTTTAAGAACAGGATCATTTATTATGAAAGCAGCAGAGGATGTCCGTTCTCCTGCAGTTACTGTCTTTCTTCCATTGATAAGAAACTGCGTTTCAGAGATACAGAGACCGTAAAGAAAGAGCTGCAGTTTTTTATAGATAATAAGGTTCCGCAGGTAAAGTTTGTAGACCGTACCTTTAACTGTAAACATGACCATGCAATGGCAATCTGGAAGTATATTAATGAACACGATAATGGTGTGACAAACTTCCACTTTGAGATTTCAGCAGATTTGTTAAGAGAAGAGGAACTGCAGGAAATGTCCACCATGCGCCCGGGTCTGATTCAGCTGGAGATCGGAGTACAGTCAACAAATCCGGACACGATTAAGGCAATTCACAGAACTATGGATTTTGAAAAACTGAAAGGAATTGTTGACAGAATCCACAGCTTTGGAAATATCCATCAGCATCTGGACCTGATCGCAGGACTTCCCTATGAAGATTACGACAGCTTCCGGCATTCCTTTAATGATGTTTATGCGCTGAAACCACAGCAGCTTCAGCTGGGCTTTTTGAAGGTGTTAAAGGGTTCCCATATGATGGAGATGTGCAAGGAATATGGTATTGTATACAAAACACAGGAGCCTTATGAGGTACTTTCCACGAAGTGGCTGGATTATGACCATGTTTTGAAGCTGAAAACTGTGGAAAATATGGTGGAAGTGTATTATAATAGTGGACAATTCCAGAATACACTTGAATATCTGGAAAACTTTTTCCCGGATGCTTTCTCGATTTATGAGAGACTGGGCAGCTTTTACATGGAAAAGGGCTATGGTGATGTTTCTCATACAAGAATGCGAAGATATGAGATCCTGCTGGAATTTCTTGAGGATGTGCCGGAGATTTCCATGGATCAGGTAAAAGACCAGATGGTATATGATCTCTATCTGAGAGAAAACCTGAAAAGCCGTCCTGGCTTTGCCAGAGATCAGAAGCCTTTTGAGAGACAGATATGGGACTTCAGAAAACGGGAAAAAGTGGCAAAGAATGCACATGTGGAAGTATTTGCAGATGGAACAGTGCTGCTGTTTAACTATGCAGACCGTGATCCGCTGACTAACAACGCTCATGTGACAGATGTGACGAAAGATGTGTTTGAGAACCTGAACAGAGATTAAAGAGGTGAAGAGAAATGGGAATGTTTAATCCAAAGAATCGTAAAGTGATCACAGCAATTATTGCAATCATTCTGGTACTGGCAATGGTAGTGCCGACAGTTCTGTCTCTGATCGTATAATAAATTTTCGGAGGAAAAGAATGAGACTTGGACAGGCGGCAATGGAGGCTCTGAGGGCAGAAATAACCGGATGCCTGAAACCGGGAGATGAACTGGTGGTGGCATGTCCGGTGGCTCTGAAAGGAACCTCTGTAATAGCAAAAAATAAAAAGGACAAACTGGCAGAGAGATTCTCTGCCGGTTTTATTCAGAATTGCGTTTCACTTTGGGATGCTTATGGAGCCGGCAGTATTGTCTGGAAAATTGCGCAGGAGGCAGATGCCAGCGCATTATATGCTATGGGCGAGGGCGGTTTTTTAAGTGCGCTCTGGAAGATGGCAGAAGCTTCAGAAGTAGGACTGGAAGCAGACTTCCGTAAGGTACCGATTCGTCAGGAGACCATAGAAGTGTGCGAGATTTTTGACCTGAATCCATATAAGCTTCAGGCAGATGGAGCAGTGTTGATTGGAATCCGCGGAGGTGAAGCACTGGTACAGAGACTTCGCAATGAGGGATTTATGGCAGAGGTCATCGGTCAGACAAACAGTGGCAATGACCGGCTTCTCTACAGTGGCGGCAGTGCCCGATATCTGGAACGTCCGGCAGAGGATGAACTGCAGCAACTTCTCAAAGAGTAACTGCAGGAAACTTAAGAGACAATTTTCTAAGAAAAGACAGACGATTAATAACAAGAGGAATAAAAACAAAATGGCAAAATTAAATATTGTACTTCATGAGCCGGAGATTCCTGCAAACACAGGAAATATCGGCCGTACTTGTGTGGCAACAGGAACCAGACTCCATCTTATCGAGCCTCTGGGATTTTCCTTAAGTGAGAAAGCCTTAAAGAGAGCAGGAATGGATTACTGGAAAGATCTGGATGTAACTACATATCTGGACTTTGAAGAATTTCTGGAGAAGAATCCCGGTGCAAAGATTTACTATGCAACAACAAAAGCGCCTCAGACTTATACTGATGTTCATTATGAAGAAGACTGCTACATTATGTTTGGAAAAGAGAGCGCAGGAATCCCGGAGGACATTCTGGTCAATAATCAGGAAACCTGCGTAAGGATCCCTATGATCGGAGATATCCGTTCTCTGAACCTGAGCAATTCCGTAGCAATTGTTCTGTACGAGGCACTGCGCCAGAATAATTTTGACCACATGAATCTGGAAGGACACCTGAGAAACTACGACTGGAAATAATCACAGTAAGCAGACTGGAGGAGTTATATGCCAAATACCACAAAAGCAGCTCTGGAAGAATCCCTGAAACGGCTTCTTCTGAAGAAACCTCTGGACAAGATCACGATAACAGATATTACCACAGACTGTGGAATAAGCCGCATGGCTTTTTATTATCATTTCAAGGATATTTATGATCTGGTTGAATGGTCCTGTGTGGAAGATGGGACAAAAGCCCTTCAGGGCAAAAAGACTTCTGAGTCCTGGACAGAAGGGTTGACCCAGATATTTGAGGCAGTGCTGGAAAATAAACCGTTTATTATGAATGTTTACAGAAATGTGGACAGGGAGCGGATAGAAAATTATCTTTTTAAATTAACCTATGATCTGATCGTGGGTGTGGTGGAAGAAAAAAGCAAGGGCCTGAATATCACAGAAGAGGATAAGAAATTTATTGCAGACTTCTATAAATATGGTTTTGTGGGAATCATGCTTGAGTGGATCAGGGAAGGAATGAAAGAAAATATTGAAGATCTGGTAAGAATGATGGATCTGACGCTTCACGATACAGTGACTACATCCATTCATAACTTTCAGAAAAATAATATGGAAAAATAATCATATAAAAATTCTTTACAAAAGCCGCAAGGTGATAAAAAACTTATCATTCGGCGGCTTTTGTAAATTGTAGAATCATATTTTAACTGTTAATATACAGCCATAGCAACAAACAAATCATTCAGACGGATGAAATGCTTATGATATGGGAAACATACAGATAAGAATGTAAAAGTCATGAAGATGTCTTGCCGGGAAATCAAGAGATTTCCGGCAGGCAAAAGAGTTTCCGGGAAATGGGTAAAGCAGAGAGAACGAAAAGCATTTAAAATCACAGAGCTGAAAGAACTTCTAAAGAAGAATTGAAGAAAGGTGGATGTGTATTATGAGTAAAAATAAAGGTTTAGGACTTGTATCCGCATTGGCAGTTGGAGCAGGCGTGGCAGCAGTGGCAGCAGGAAAGAAGTATAAAACAGCTGAGACAAAGAAAAAAGAAGATTATGACGCACTTCATAATACAAGTGAATATCGCAATACAGAACGTGGAAAATATGAGAAAAACAGTAAGGGAATTTATTATACAAACGGTAACTATGAAGCATTTGCACGTCCAAGAAAGCCGGAAGGCGTAGATGACAAACATGCTTATATTGTAGGAAGCGGACTGGCTTCTCTTGCAGCAGCCTGTTTCCTTGTACGTGACGGACAGATGCCAGGAAAGAATATCCACATTCTGGAAGCAATGGATATTGCAGGCGGTGCATGTGACGGTATCTTTGATCCGAGCCGCGGATATGTGATGCGTGGGGGACGTGAGATGGAAAACCATTTCGAGTGCTTATGGGATCTTTTCAGAAGTATTCCATCCATTGAAACACCTGGTGTATCTGTACTTGATGAATATTACTGGCTGAATAAGGAAGACCCCAACTATTCTCTCTGTCGTGCAACAAAAGAGAGAGGTAAGGATGCTCATACAGACGGTAAATTCAATCTGAGCCAGAAGGGCTGCATGGAGATCATGAAGCTGTTCATGACAAAGGATGAAGATCTTTATGACAAGACAATTGAAGATGTATTTGACGATGAAGTATTTGATTCCACATTCTGGTTATACTGGAGAACCATGTTCGCATTTGAGAACTGGCACAGTGCACTGGAAATGAAACTGTACTTCCAGAGATTTATTCATCACATTTCCGGACTTCCGGATTTCAGCGCCCTGAAATTTACTAAATACAATCAGTATGAATCCCTGATTCTGCCAATGCAGAAATATCTGGAAGAAGCAGGCGTTGAATTCCAGTTCAATACAGAGGTTACAAACGTACTCTTTGAGTTTGAAGGTAATAAGAAGATCGCAAAAGCAATCGAGTGTAAGGTGAATGGCGTAGAAAAGGGAATTGTTCTTACAGAAAACGACTTTGTATTTGTGACAAACGGAAGCTGTACAGAGGGAACCATCTATGGCGATCAGAATCATGCACCGAACGGAGATGCAGAAGTTCGTACAAGTGGATGCTGGAGTCTCTGGAAAAATATCGCAAAACAGGATCCGTCCTTCGGACATCCTGAGAAATTCTGTTCTGATATTGCTAAGACAAATTGGGAGTCAGCAACAGTGACTACTCTGGATGATAAGATCATTCCTTATATTACAGATATCTGCAAACGTGATCCGAGAACAGGCAAGGTTGTTACAGGCGGTATTGTAAGCTGTCAGGATTCCAGCTGGTTATTAAGCTGGACGATCAACAGACAGGGACAGTTCAAGGATCAGGACAAAGACAAGGTTTGTGTATGGGTATATGGTCTGTTTACAGATGTACCTGGTGATTATATCAAGAAGCCTATGAAGGAGTGTACAGGTAAGGAAATCACAGAAGAGTGGCTCTATCATCTTGGTGTTCCGGTTGACCAGATTGAAGGCATGGCTGAGAACAGTGCAGTTTGTGTACCGACCATGATGCCTTATATTACAGCATTCTTTATGCCGAGAACAAAGGGTGACAGACCTGATGTTATTCCGGATGGCTGTGTAAACTTCGCATTCCTCGGACAGTTTGCCGATACACCAAGAGATACTGTATTTACTACTGAATATTCCGTAAGAACTGCTATGGAGGCTGTATATGGACTTCTTGGTGTTGACAGAGGTGTGCCGGAAGTATGGGGCAGTGTTTATGATATCAGAGAATTACTGGATAGCAGTGTGAAGCTGATGGATGGAAAATCTCCACTGGAGATCGAACTTCCGGGACCACTGGATATGCTGAAGAAACCGCTTTTGAAAGCTGTTAAGGGAACTGTGGTCGAGAAAGTACTCAGAGATCATGATGTGATCAAAGATTATATGATGTAAATATAGAGATGTAAGTGATATGAAAAGGCTGCAGGAGATATCCGGCAGCCTTTTTGTAAAGCCGTTAAAAGTTGATGGAAAGTTGCTTTGGTAAAGAAAAAACAGGTTGCAAATTAAAAAGACAGATGATAATATATAATGAAATATATAGAAAAAAATGATTGGGACAATAAAAAGTCTGAAAAAACAAGTAAATATGATAATATATTGGAAGCTTTACTGTAATAATGAATGTGTGGCGCAGGAGGGCTTTCAAGGGAGTGAAGGGAGGTTTTTTTATGGAACTTGAGATGTATCGCAGGTATTCACAGATGGCAAGAGGTATTGAGAAGGCTGAGCTGGTGTTTAAAAATGGGCGTGTGTTCAGCTCTGGTACAGGAGAATTTATTGATGGTGATGTGGCTGTTGCAGATGGAATTGTGATCGGAGTCGGTACATACGAAGGAGAGACAGAGATTGATCTGGAAGGAAAAGTAATCTGTCCGGGATTTATCGACAGTCATCTGCATCTGGAATCTACTCTGGTGACGCCGGGTGAGCTGGTCCGGCAGGCTGCACAGTGTGGAACTACAACATTTATTGTAGATCCTCATGAGTCTGCAAATGTATCCGGTACGGATGGAATTGATTATATCCTGGATCAGACAGAAGATGCACCGGCGAATGTATATGTGATGATGCCTTCCTGTGTTCCGGCGACTCATGTGGATGATAACGGGTGTATTCTTACAGCAGGAAAAATGAAAGGATATCTGGAACATCCGAGGATTCTGGGACTGGGTGAAGTGATGGATGCGCCTTCTGTGATTAACGGAAGTGTTGCCATGCATGAAAAGCTTCAGCTGTTTCAGGACAGAGTGAAGGATGGCCATGCACCGTTTCTGGCACCTGGGGATCTGGCTGCATATGTACTTGGCGGAATTGACACAGATCATGAGTGTGTGGATTATGAGTATGCAATGGCTGAGGCAAGAAATGGAATGCAGGTATTGATACGTGAGGGAAGTGCAGCAAGAAATCTGGATGCTATTGTGAAGGGGATTGTGGAACACCATACAGATACGTCAGGTTTCTGCTTCTGTACTGATGATAAGCATATTGAAGAAATCCGTAAAGAGGGACATATCAATTATAATGTAAAGCGTGCAGTACAGCTTGGACTTCCGGTTGAGAAAGCACTGCAGATGGCAACGATCCAGCCTGCAAGATGCTATGGTTTATACAGACTTGGAATGATCGCACCCGGAAGACAGGCAGATTTTGTCATTCTGGATAATGTGGCAGATCTGAATGTTGTAGATGTATATCATTGTGGTAAGAAGATCATTAAAGATGAGAAAGCAGAATTGAAACCATGTCCTCCATATCTGAAAAATACAGTTCATGTATCTGGGTTCAGTGAAGAACGTCTGAAACTGAAACATCCGGGAACAAAGGCAAGAGTGATTCAGATGCTTGAAAAACAGATTGTGACAAAGGATGTTCTGGAAGAGGTTCCATGGATAGAATCGGATGGTGAGAAATATTTTGCTCCGGACGGGGAATATCAGAAGATTGCAGTGATCGAGCGTCATAAGAATACGGGCAAGATGGGAGTGGGCATTATAAAAGGCTATGGAATCCGCGGCGGAGCCATTGCTTCCAGTGTTTCTCATGATTCCCACAATATTATTGTAGTAGGAGATAATGATCGTGATATGGCTATTGCTGTAAAAGAAATGATGCGGACGCAAGGTGGTTATACTCTGGTATGCAATGGAGAGATTTATGGAACCTTACCACTTCCTGTCATGGGACTGATGAGCGATGCCGGCTACGAGAGTGTAAACGAAGCACTTGCAAAAATGATTCCGAAGGCCCATGAGATGGGAGTGAAAGAAGGATTTGATCCGTTTATCACCCTGTCATTTATGGCACTTCCTGTGATTCCTGAAATCAGGATCACACCGAGAGGAATCTATCTCGTAAATGAAGACAGAATGCTGAGAACACCGTTTAGTTAAGGTGGGTGAAATGTCTTAAATGCATTATTTACGAGGATTGCCATAGAATAAAAAAAATACCGTAATAAAAGTAAATGATATATACTTTTGTTACGGTATTTTTTATAGCAGTCCTCTCAGACACGCTCCAGGTAAGAGGGTTGTTACAGGTATATTTAAGACAATATTTTTCAAGTGAAAGAAATTTATTTCGTTTTCTCCAGAGTAAAGATAAATTCGGTTCCCACACCTTCTGTACTGATCACATCAATATTCTGGTTATGTGCATTGATGATCTCTTTGACTATAGAAAGTCCAAGTCCGGTGCCTTTACGGTCTTTTCCGCGGGATGCATCAATTTTGTAGAAACGATCCCAGATTTTGCCCAGGCTTTCTTTGGGAATGCCGGTTCCGTAATCTTTTACAGAAACGAAGACCTTACCGCTTTTTACAGTTGTTTCAATCTGAACAGAGGAATTATCATTGCTGAATTTAATGGCATTATCAAGAAGGTTGTAAAGAACCTGCTGAATCTGTTCCATATCAGCTCTGACATAAAGTTCATGTCCGGAGAGCAGCAGCTCCAGACGGATCTGGCGGCTGGTACAGATGCCTTCAAATGTAGCTGCTGTGTTTTTGATGGTATCATTGATATCAAAACGCTGAATGTGCATCATCCGTTTTTTCATATCCAGTTCATTCAGAGTCAGAAGACTGCGGGTGAGTTTTTCAAGACGTTCAGATTCAAAAGCGATGATCTTCAGATACCGTTCCTGCATCTCATAGGGGATGGTACCGTCCAGTATGGCATTGACATATCCCTTGATGGAGGTAAGGGGAGAACGGAAATCATGAGAGACATTTGCAATGAATTTACGCTGATATTCTCCGTTTTTGTTCAGTTCATCGGACATATAATTCAGAGTTTTGGCAAGATATCCCATTTCATCATCAGAAGTAACGTCTATTTTATATGCAAGATTACCTCCTGCATATTCACTGGCACCTTTCATGATCCTGGCCAGGGGCTTACGTATGTAGTGGCTGTAAGCCCAGAGCAGAAGACTGGTGGCTGCATAGCACAGGAGAAAGATTACCTGCATAATAAAAAGAATACTGCTTCGGCTCTGATAAAGGTTTGTCATCGAATAATGGATTGCCACGTAACCTTTGGTTTCCATATCAGAGGTGATCGGGGCAATAACACTCAAATGATCTGTTTTAAAGAAACCATAAAACTTTCCAATCTGATAATAGTTGCTTCCCCATTTGGAAGCATCGAATTCTTCCAGTGGGATTGGATCCCGGACGTCAATATTTTTCTGTGTACTTACAATGATTTCACCATTACTGTTGATGATCCACAATACAGCATCCTGAAAATCGGAAATTGCACATAAGTGTTCCTGAAGAGTATCTACTGTACTGGAAGAGATATTGCTTTTAACTGCTTCGTTAGATGCAATATTGTGCGCTTCTGTATAGAGTGCGGCACTTAAAGAGTGTTCCAGATGCTTTTCCACCATATAAGAACCGCCGAGGGTTATGAGGAAAAATCCCAAAATCCCGATGAGAATATAAAATCTCAGGAATTTTGTGGAAAGATGATGCTGTTTCATGGATTTTTTACCTCAAATTTGTATCCGATTCCCCATACGGTGGCAATGGACCAGTGAGGATTGTCTTTGATCTTTTCACGAAGACGTTTGATATGAACGTCTACAGTACGGGTATCACCGATGTATTCATAACCCCAGATGTGATCCAGAAGCTGTTCACGGGTAAATACCTGGTTTGGTGATGCTGCAAGGAAATAGAGAAGTTCCAGTTCCTTTGGCGGCATATCGATCTGATGTCCCATATATGTCACAGAATAGTTGGTCAGGTTGATCACCAGATCCGGATAGGATACACATTTTTCCTTTGGTGCGGCAGATGGTGATTTTACATGGAATCTGCGAAGCACTGCACGGACACGGGCAACCAGTTCTTTGGAATCGAATGGTTTGATCATATAGTCGTCAGCACCCAGTTCCAGTCCGAGAACTTTGTCAAATACTTCACTTTTTGCAGAAAGCATGATAATCGGTGTGGCAGCTTTGGAACGAATCTCACGACAAACCTGATACCCGTCAATTCCCGGAAGCATCAGATCAAGAAGGATTAGATTTGGCTGATAGCTGTCAAAAGCTGCAAGCGCATCTTCTCCATCATATACTAATTTTGTATCAAAACATTCTTTTGTGAGATAAAGAGAAATCAGTTCAGCGATATTCTCATCATCATCTACGATTAGGATTTTCTGTTTTCCAAACATTCTTTTTCCCCCATTAACCATGATAAGGTAGTTGGTAACTGTTTAAAATAATTAGCCAAGTTCTACAATTGTTACACCTGCGTCACCTTCACCAAATTCGGCA
>ERZ1106973.2709-NODE-2709-length-12475-cov-4.407085_pt1 | contig 12475 bp, 10 predicted proteins | sample MGYA00403686_ERZ1106973 | MGnify/ENA primary metagenome ERZ1106973 (study PRJEB35170, sample SAMEA104062408) | human gut metagenome | biome: human gut; feature: human-associated habitat; material: faeces | place: Denmark | collected 2012-11-06 ...
AAATACATGGTATGATGCAGAGGAGAGAAATCCCGCCCGTCCCCGGACCGGCAAAAGGAGTGTAAGATCATGGCAAATGAAAAGTTTTACATCGTAGCGGCGGACGCCCTGCCGGAGGTATTCCTGCGGGTGGCGGAGGCCCGGCGGATGCTTCAGGTAGGCGAGGCCGACACCGTGGGCGAGGCCGCCTGCAAGGCCGGCATCAGCCGCAGCGCCTTTTATAAGTATAAAGATGCGGTCCGCCCCTTCAACGACATGCTTCACGGCAGGATCGTCACCTTCCAGACCATGCTGCGGGATGAGCCGGGAATCCTGTCCGGCCTGCTCAATCTGTTTGCCGGGACGGGGATCAATATTCTGACCATCAACCAGAACATTCCCGTCAACGGCTGTGCCGTGGTCACCATCGCGGCGGAGACATCCGCCCTGCAGCGGCCCCTGGAGGAACTGCTGAAGGCGGCGGAGGACAGCCCCGGCGTGATTCGCTGTCAGATTTTGGCGGGCTGATGCCTGTATTGTTTCAACGAGGTGAGAGAAATGACAAAGGTAGCGATTTTGGGATTTGGCACCGTGGGCTCCGGCGTGGCGGAGGTCCTCACCGGAAACGGCGAGGAGATCGCCCGTCGAATCGGCAGCCAGGTGGCCCTGAAATATATTCTGGATGTGCGGGATTTCCCCGGCAGCCCCTTTGAGGACCGCTTTGTGAAGGACTTTGCCGTCATCGAGAACGACCCCGAGGTGGACGTGGTGGTGGAGACCATCGGCGGCGCCACCATCGCCCTGGAGTTTACCCAGCGGGCTCTGAAGGCCGGCAAGAGCGTGGTCTCCTCCAACAAGGAGCTGGTGGCCACCCACGGCTACGAGCTGCTGCAGCTGGCCAAGGAGCACGGCGTGAGCTATCTCTTTGAGGCCAGCGTGGGCGGCGGTATCCCCATCCTGCGCCCCCTGACCACCTGCCTGGCGGCCAACCGCCTGGAGGAGGTCACCGGCATCCTCAACGGCACCACCAACTATATCCTCACCCGGATGATCCGGGCGGGGCTGACCTTTGACCAGGCTCTGGCCGAGGCCCAGGCCAACGGCTATGCCGAGCGGGACCCCAGCGCCGACGTGGACGGCCACGACGCCTGCCGCAAGATCTGCATTCTGGCTGCCCTGTCCTTTGGCCGCCATGTCTATCCCCAGCAGGTGCCCACCGAGGGCATCCGGGGCGTGAGCCTGGCCGACGTGGCCTACGCCGATTCCTGCGGCTACAAGATTAAACTCCTGGGCCGTGCCATCCGGGAGGAAGGGGACAAGGTCTGTGCCTTCGTGGCCCCCCACCTGGTTCCCTGCCAGGAGCCTCTGGCCGGTGTGGAGGATGTGTTCAACGCCATCGCTGTCCGGGGCAACGCTGTGGGCGACGTGATGTTCTACGGCCGCGGCGCGGGCAAGCTGCCCACCGCTTCCGCCGTGGTGGCCGATGTGGCCGATATCGCCCGGGACCCCAAGCGGGATCACCGCAACCAGTGGGGCCCCGGCGCCGAGGACCTGGTGGTGTCTCCCGACACCCTGTCCTCCCGCTGGTATGTGCGGGCTGAGCTGTCCATGGACCACGCCCGGGAGCTGTTCGGCGAGATTCAGCCTCTGGCCCGCAGCGGCGCCCCCGCCGGGGAGGCCGCCTTCCTCACCGAGGAGATGACCCGGCCCCAGCTGGACAGCCTGCTGTCCGGCGTGAAGGTGGGCTCTGTGTTCCGCCTTTTGTGATCTGCCGCATAGAATACAGGGCAGACCAATGCTTTGATCAACCGTTGGAGGGATTCAATATATGGGACTCATCGTACAGAAATTCGGCGGCACCAGCGTGAGAGATGCCAAGCGCATCCGCAACGTAGCCGGCATCATCGCAGAGACCTATCTGGCGGGGAACGACGTGATTGTGGTCCTCTCCGCCCAGGGAGACACTACAGACGATCTCATTGCCAAGGCGGAGGAGATCAACCCCCACGCCTCCAAGCGGGAGATGGATATGCTGCTCTCCACGGGAGAGCAAATCTCTGTGGCCCTGTGCGCCATGGCCCTGGAGGCCATGGGCCTGCCCTGCATATCCCTGGCTGCTTGGCAGGTGGGGATACAGTCTACCTCCGTCCACTCCGACGCCCGGATCAAGAAGATCGACACCGAGCGTATCCAGTCCGAGCTGGACCAGCACCGGATCGTGATCGTCACCGGCTTCCAGGGCGTGGACCGCAACGGGGACGTGACCACCCTGGGCCGGGGCGGGTCCGACACCAGCGCCGTGGCGCTGGCGGCGGCCTTCCGTGCAGATCTGTGCCAGATCTACACGGATGTGGACGGTGTGTATACCACGGACCCCCGCATCGTCCCCAGTGCCCGCAAACTGGATGAGATCACCTACGACGAGATGCTGGAACTGGCGTCGCAGGGGGCCCAGGTGCTCCACAACCGCAGCGTGGAGCTGGCCAAGAAGTTCAGAGTGAATTTGGAAGTCGTGTCCAGCCTGGAGCGCAAGCCCGGCACGAAAGTCAAGGAGGTCACCAAAGTGGAGAAAACCAATATCGCCGGTGTCGCCAAGGACACCAGCATCGCCCGCGTCGCCCTGATCGGTCTGCAGCACAACCCAGGCGTCGCCTTCCAGGTCTTTGACCTGCTGAGCAAGCACAACATCAACGTGGATGTCATCCTGCAGTCCATTGGCCGGGAGGACACCAAGGACATCACCTTCACGGTCCACAAGAAGGACCTGGAGGAATCCAAGCAGATTCTGGAGGAACATAAAGAGACCCTGAGGTTCGACCACATTGAGACGGATGAGAGCATCGGCAAGGTTTCCATCGTGGGCGCGGGCCTCATGAGCAACTGCGGCGTGGCCGCCCGGATGTTCGAGGCTCTCTATGAGGCGGGCATCAACATCCAGATGATCAATACTTCTGAGATCCGAGTCTCCGTCCTGCTGGATGAGGAGGACGTGAACCGGGCGGTCCGGGCCATCCACGACAAGTTCTTCGGCGAGATCTGATTCCGCCTGGAGCATCAGCCCAGCAGGGCGCGCCCACCGGCGCGCCCTGTGCTGTTTTCCGGTCTGCTCCGCCGCCGCGCTGCATACAGTGGAGCGAGGTGAGGCGAAGCATGAGAGATCCCTTCAATCGTTTTGCCCTGCGGTATCTGGCGGCTGTGGTGTGCGGCCTGGCACTGCTGCTGCTCCACAGCACGGCACAAAGCGGACTGCCTGCCGCGTTCGTGCCCCAGTGTCCCAGCCCCTGGGAGTTGAGCAAGCTGGCCTTCTGGCCGCTGCTTGCCGCCTGGGTGCTGACCGGCCGGCTGGGCAGGGAGCGCCGCACGCTGCTGCAAGATCTGCCGGCAGCGGTGCTGACGCCCCTGGCTATGACAGCGGCGTGCTGGGGCTTGGCGGCCGCCGGGGGAAATGGCGCGGCGAGCCTGGCGGTCTGGGCGGTGCTGCTGGCGGCGGGCACGGCCTTCTGCCCGGACGGAAGAAAGCACCCGGGGCTGTGGGCAGCCCTGGCTCTGCTTCTGGCGGGGCTGTACATGCTGCTGACCTTCACGCCTCCGGGCTGGGGACCATTCGTCAATCCGCTGGGATGAGAGAGGATTTACTTTCCCGCCCATCTGTGGTACAATACGGACGCTGTATACAAGAGAATGCCGCCTCGCCGGGCTTGCCGGCGGGCGGCCATGAGGAGGAACTTCGCTATGAACGCCATCGTCACCGTCGTGGGGCAGGATAAGGTAGGCATCATCGCCGCCGTCTGCGCCCTGCTGGCTGAGCACAATGTCAATATCCTGGACATCTCCCAGACGATCCTCCAGGGCTCCTTCACCATGGTCATGGCCGTGGACGTGGGAGCGGCCAAGGTCTCCGTGGGCGAGCTGCGGGACCTGCTGGAGCAGTTGGGGCAGAAGATGGAGATCTCTATCCGCATCCAGCGGGAGGAGATATTTGATGCCATGCATCGCATCTGACTTCAAGAGGGAGCTGCGCCCATCCTTTAGATTCCCCCACCCCAGTGAGACGTTGGTCACTGGGGACGCCGCCCCCGGCGGCTGGGTCAAGGAATTTTCGGCAGGTACACGCCCTGCCGAAAATGATTTGCTATTCTTCTTTTGCCGGAGGTAAAAGAACTGGGGAAAACCGGAGGTTTTCCCCTAGCCTCTTTTACCCGTTTCCGGAGTCCCTTTGAGAGAGAATTTGTACGTTGGGAGATACGTTATGCTGAACCAGAAGGAAATTTTATCTACCATTGAGATGATCGACCAGCAGCACCTGGACATCCGCACCATCACCATGGGCATCTCCCTGCTGAGCTGCTGTGACCCGGACCCGAAGCGGGCCTGTGAGAAGATCTACGACAAGATCACCCGGTATGCGGAGAAGCTGGTCAAGACCGGCGAGGACATCGAGCGGGAGTTCGGCATCCCCATCGTGAACAAGCGCATTTCCGTCACTCCCATGGCCCTGGTGGCCGGGGCCAGCGAGACGGAGGACTGCGTGCCCTTTGCCCTGGCCCTGGACCGGGCGGCCCAGACCTGCGGCATCAACTTTATCGGCGGCTACTCCGCCCTGGTGCAGAAGGGCATGACAGAGGCGGACGAGAAGCTGATCCGCTCCATTCCGGAGGCTCTGGCCCGGACAGAACTGGTCTGTTCCTCCGTCAACGTGGGGTCCACCCGGGCGGGCATCAATATGGACGCGGTGGCCCTGATGGGCCGCATCGTCAAGGATACCGCTGCCGCCACGGCGGACCGGGATGGCCTGGGCTGCGCCAAGCTGGTGGTGTTCTGCAATGCCGTGGAGGACAACCCCTTTATGGCCGGCGCTTTCCACGGCGTGGGAGAGGCGGAGAAGGTCATCAACGTGGGCGTCTCCGGCCCCGGCGTGGTGTGTACTGCTTTGAAAGCGGTGAAGGGCCAGCCCTTTGACGTGGTGGCGGAGACCGTGAAGAAGACCGCTTTCCGGGTGACCCGCATGGGCCAGTTGGTGGCCCAGGAGGCCAGCCGTCGGCTGGACACGCCCTTCGGCATCGTGGATCTCTCCCTGGCGCCTACCCCGGCCATCGGAGACAGCGTGGCCCGCATTCTGGAGGAGATGGGCCTGGAGGTCTGCGGCACCCACGGCACTACGGCGGCGCTGGCCCTGTTGAACGACGCGGTGAAGAAGGGCGGCGTCATGGCGTCCTCCTCTGTGGGCGGCCTCTCCGGCGCCTTCATCCCCGTCAGCGAGGACGAGGGCATGATCGCCGCCGCAGAGGCAGGGACCCTCTGCCTGGACAAGCTGGAGGCCATGACCTGCGTCTGCTCCGTGGGCCTGGACATGATCGCCGTCCCCGGCGACACCCCGGCAGAGACCATCTCCGCCATCATTGCAGACGAGGCGGCCATCGGCATGGTGAACAACAAGACCACCGCCGTCCGGCTGCTGCCCGCCCCCGGCAAGACCGTGGGGGACCGGATCGAGATGGGCGGCCTCCTGGGCAGCGCCCCGGTGATGCCGGTGCACCCGGAGTCCAGCGCGGACTTTATCGCCCGGGGCGGCCGCATCCCGGCACCCCTCCACAGCCTGAAGAACTGAGCTAGCGGGCCGTCCGGAAGGGCGGCCTGTTTTGCCATACAGATGCGGGAAAGGCGTTCAGATATGCCGCAGCTTCATGTGCAGCAGGGCTCACGCCTTTTCGCGGCATACTGTCCTATACTTGGAGTTTCACGCCGGGGTATGGGACGCGCCCTGCCGCGGTAAACTGGGAGAAAAGGAGGAATCGCATGGACATTCTCTTTGAAAACGGCACCATCCGCACTCTGGAGCGGAACAGCCCTGATGCCCAGGCCCTGTTGGTGCGCAACGGCCGGATCGCCGCCGTGGGGGGCAGGACGGCGGTGGAGGACCAGACGGGAATCGACGTCCGCCGGGTGGATCTGGCAGGCAGGACGCTGCTGCCGGCGTTTCTGGACGCCCACAGCCACTTTACGGCGGTGGCCAACCAGTTTCTGCAGGTGTCTTTGGAGGGCTGCACCTCCTGGGCGGACATGCAGGACCGGATCCGGGACTACATCCGGCGGGAGCGCATCCCTGCCGGGCAGTGGGTAACGGCACAGGGGTACGACCACAACCTGCTCTCGGAGCGGCGCCACCCGGATCGGCTCTGCCTGGATGCGGCGGCGCCGGACAACCCGGTGGTGATCTGCCACCAGTCCGGCCACATGGGCGTGTTCAACACCGCGGCGCTGGAGCGGCTGGGTGTCACTGCGCAGACGCCTGCCCCCGCCGGAGGCGTCATCGGGCGGGAGAACGGCACCCTCACCGGCTACATGGAGGAAAACGCCTTTCTGGAGTTCCAGAAGCGGGTGCCCATGAGGCCGCTGGAGTCGTTTCTGGCGGCCTACCGGAAGGCCCAGGACCTGTACGCCTCCTACGGAATCACCACCGTGCAGGAAGGGCTGCTGCGCCGGGAGCTGGTACCCCTGTATCAGGCCCTGCTGGCGGACGGGTCCCTGAAGCTGGATGTGGTTGCCTACGGAGATCCGGAGGGAGCGGAGGCGGCCCGGCAGGCATTTCCCGAGAGTGTCCGGCAATATCACCGGCGCTTCAAGCTGGGCGGGTACAAGATGTTTCTGGACGGATCTCCCCAGGGACGTACCGCTTGGCTGCGGCGGCCCTATCAGGGGGAGCAGGAATACCGGGGCTACGGCACCCTGACGGACGCAGAGGTGCTGGACATGGTCCGCCGAGCCGGGACAGATGGAATGCAGCTGCTGGCCCACTGCAACGGGGATGCCGCCTGCGCCCAGTATCTGGCGGCGCTGGATGCGGCGGCGCGGGAAGGCGTGGATCTGGCGGCACTGCGGCCGGTGATGATCCACGCCCAGCTGCTGGGCAGGGACCAACTGCCGGAGGTGAGGCGGCTGGGGGTGATCCCCTCTTTCTTCGTGGCCCACGTGTACCACTGGGGGGATGTCCATCTGGAAAATCTGGGACCCGGCCGGGCGGAGGCCATCAGTCCCGCAGGCTCGGCGGCGGAGCAGGGGATCCCCTTCACATTCCATCAGGATGCGCCGGTGATCCGGCCCGATATGCTGGAGACGGTGTGGTGTGCCGTGAACCGGGTGACCCGGCAGGGCCGCGTCCTGGGCCGGGAAGAGCGGGTGGACGTCCGGACGGCCCTGGAGGCGGTGACGGTCCACGCTGCATACCAGTATTTTGAGGAGACGGACAAGGGCACCCTGGCGCCGGGGAAGCAGGCGGATCTGGTGATTCTGGACCGGGACCCCCTGGCGGTGCCGCAGGAGGAGCTCCGGGATATTCGGGTACTGGAGACCTGGAAGGATGGCGTTCCCATCTTCTGCCGGGAGGCATGAGTCTGCCGCCGGGTGGAAAAGAACGCTTGCAATTTTTCGCACGAGAGGTAAAATAAGGAGGAACGACGTGCCCAACGCGTTGGAACATGGGAGGTGAGCAATATGGAGAAAAAGAGCAAGCTGGTGCTGGCCGTTTTACAGGGAAGTGATTCCGACAACACCATCCGCAACCTGAATGAGCGCGGCTTCATGGTGACGGTGCTGAGCTCCACCGGCGGCTTTTTGAAGAAAAAGAGCACCACGGTGATGATCGGCGTGGAGGAGGATCGGCTGGAAGAGGCCCTGGACGTCCTGCAGAAGTATGCGGGACACCGGAAGGAGACCGTGTACCAGAGCGTGACCATGCCCCACGGGGAGATGTCCGCGGTGCCGCCGGTACCCATGGAGGTCATGGCCGGCGGTGCGGCGGTGTTCATCGTGTCGCTGGACGATATTCGCAAATTCTGAATCCCTGCGTCTCAAATGGCAAAAAAGACCTGCGCGGCAGCTGCCGTGCAGGTCTTTTTTGCGCATCGAAGGGAAGCTCGTCAGCCCTGTCGGGCCGCCTCCTCCGCGTCAAATTTTGCCCGGTCCCGGTCGATCTGCTTCTGATAGCGGTCCGCCTCGGAAAAGACGCAGCCGCAGTACTTCTGCATATAGAACCCCAGCTCCCGGGCCCGCTGGTTGCCGGCCCGGAAGTTTGACCGGAAGTCCCGGTAGAGAAATTCCACACCGTACTGCCGGGCATACATCTCCGCTGCGGCGGCGATGGCCTCGTGATTCTGATAGGTGCTGGCCAGCAGGGTGGAGGTGAAGGCGGTAAAGCCGTGCTCTGCCGCATACTTCGCCGTGCCCTCCAGCCGGTGTTCGTAGCAGTAGGCGCAGCGGTGGTCGATGTCTCCCGCCACATGGCGGACAAAGTCCTTCAGACCGTAGTCCTCCTGTACCCGGACCTCCATACCGATGGTGGGGGCATACGCCAGCAGGCAGTCCCGCCGGGCCTGATACTCCTTCCAGGGGTGGATGTTGGGGTTGTACCAAAACGCCACCGGCTCGATGCCCTCGCTCCGCAGAGGGTCGATGCAGCTGAGGGAACAAGGGGCGCAGCAGGTGTGCAGCAAAACGCGTTCCATGTCGAAAATGCCTCTCTTTGGTTCTGAGATGGAACCAGTATAGCATAGAAGAGAGAAAAGGCCAAGCCCCTTTCCCAACCAAGTTTCTTAACGAAAAATTAACAGTCTTTCAGAATATTGCCGATTGAACATCCCATGGAAAAAGTGTATGATGTCAACTAATGTGGTATCATGCGGTTAGCTGTTGAAAACTCTGACGCAACCGTTTTCCCAGAAGGAGGAAGCAGAGTTGAAAGTTGGACTTGACGTAGGATCCACCACCATCAAATGCGTGGTGCTGGACGATGCGGATAATCTGGTATACAGTACATACGAGCGGCATTACAGCCATATTCTGGAAAAGTCGGAGGAGCTGCTGCGCCGGGTGGCGGATCAGCACGGCGCAAAAGCGGATCTGGCCATCTCCGGCTCTGCCGGCATGGGCATGGCGGAGAGCGTGCAGGTCCCATTCGTGCAGGAGGTGTTTGCCACCCGCGTGGCGGCCAACAAGCTGGCCCCGGGGACGGACTGCATCATCGAGCTGGGCGGTGAGGACGCCAAAATCCTGTTCCTCACCGGCGGCATGGAGGTGCGGATGAACGGCTCCTGCGCCGGCGGCACCGGCGCCTTCATCGACCAGATGGCGACGCTGCTGAAAATGAGCGCCGACGAGATGGACGCCGCCGCCCAGCGGGCGGAGAAGACGTACACCATCGCCTCCCGCTGCGGTGTGTTCGCCAAGAGCGATGTGCAGCCCCTCATCAACCAGGGCGCCAAGGCGGAGGATATTTCCGCCAGCATCTATCAGGCGGTGGTGAACCAGACCATTGCCGGGCTGGCCCAGGGCCGGCCCATCAAGGGCAACGTCCTGTACCTGGGCGGGCCCCTGACCTTCTCCCGAGTCCTGCGGGAGAGCTTTGACCACACCCTGGGGGTCCAGGGCACCTGTCCGGAGAACAGCCTGCTGTACGTGGCCCTGGGCGCAGCCTTCTATTCCGACCAGGAATTCGACCTGAACCAGGTGGCGGACGACCTGCAGAAGCACGGCTCGGCGGAGACCTACCGCTCCCTGCCGCCCCTGTTCAGCAGCCGTGAGGAGTATGAGGCGTTCCGGGCCCGGCACGCCAAGGCCACGGTGCCCCAGGTGCCCTTCGGCGCGGACTACGCCGCCCCGGTGCACATCGGCGTCGACTCCGGCTCCACTACCGTGAAGCTGGTGGTCATCGACCAGGACGCCCGCATCCTCTTCTCCGACTACCGGCCCAACCTGGGCAACCCGGTGCCCCTCATCCGGCAGGTGCTGCAGGAGCTCTATGACGAGCATCCGGCCCTCCATGTGGCGTCCGTCACCACCACCGGCTACGGAGAGGATCTGGCGAAAAACGCCTTCCACGCGGACTACGGCGTGGTGGAGACGGTGGCCCACTTCACCGCCGCCCGCCACTTCCTGCCCAATGTGGACTTCATCATCGACATCGGCGGCCAGGACATGAAATGCTTCAAGATCGAGGACGGCGCCATCAGCAACATCTTCCTGAACGAGGCATGCTCCTCCGGCTGCGGCAGCTTCCTGCAGACCTTCGCCCAGGCGCTGGGGTACGACGTGAAAGAGTTTGCCCAGCTGGGCCTGTTTGCCGAGCGGCCTGTGGACCTGGGCAGCCGCTGCACTGTGTTCATGAACTCCAGCGTGAAGCAGGCCCAGAAGGACGGCGCCACCATTGAGAACATCTCTGCCGGCCTCTCCATGTCCGTGGTGCGCAACGCCATCTACAAGGTCATCCGGGCCTCCTCTCCCGAGGAGCTGGGCCGGAACATCGTGGTCCAGGGCGGCACCTTCTACAACGAGGCGGTGCTGCGGGCTTTTGAGAAGGAGATGGGCGTAGAGGTTATCCGGCCCAATATCGCTGGCCTCATGGGCGCCTACGGCGCCGCCCTGTTCGGCCGGGGAAAGGCCCGGGCGGATCAGACCAGTACGCTTTTGAACCGTCAGGAGCTGGCGGACTTCCGCCAGGAGACGGAGAGCCGGGTGTGCGGCCTGTGCGGCAACAACTGCCAGCTGACCATCAACACCTTCGCCGACGGGGCCACCTTCATCAGCGGCAACCGCTGCGACCGGCCCGTCACCGGCAAGGCGGACACCGGGGAGCGGAACCTCTACGAATACAAGCGCAAGCTGATCCTGGGCTACAAGCCCGTCCCCGGCAGGCGGGGCAAGATCGGGCTGCCCCTGTGCCTGAATATGTGGGAGCTGCTGCCCTTCTGGCACACCTTCTTCACCAAGCTGGGCTTCGCGGTGTACCACAGCCCCTTCTCCAGCCGGGACCTGTATCTGAAGGGGCAGGGCACCATCCCCAGCGACACCGCCTGCTTCCCCGCCAAGTTGGCCCACGGTCATATTCAGTTCCTCGCAAAGCTTGGCCTGGACGCGATCTTCTACCCCTGCATGACCTACAATCTGGATGAGGGGCTGGGGGACAACCACTACAACTGCCCTGTGGTGGCCTACTATCCGGAGGTCATCGCCGGCAACTGCCCGGAGGTTCAGCAGACCAAGTTCATCTATGACTATGTGGGCCTCCACCGGCCCAAGGACTTCACCAAAAAGATCTTCACCATCCTGCGCAGCTACTTCCCGGACATCACCAAGGGCGAGGTGAAGGAGGCCACCGACGCCGCCTACGCCGAGTACGCCCACCACATGTCCCTCATCCGCAAGGAGGGAGAGCGGATCATCGACCAGGCCCGGGCAGAGGGCCGCCGGATCATCGTGTTGGCAGGCCGGCCCTATCACGTGGACCCGGAGGTCAACCACGGCATCGACACTCTGATTACCCGCGCCGGCGCCGCGGTCATCACGGAGGACTCCATCTCCAACCGGGTGGAGAAATTCCCCACCACGGTGCTGAACCAGTGGACCTACCACGCCCGTCTCTACGCGGCGGCCCGCTACTGCTGCACCCAGCGGGATATGGACCTGGTGCAGCTGGTCTCCTTCGGCTGCGGCGTGGACGCCATCACCTCCGACGAGACACGGGAGATCCTGCAGGCGGGCGGCAAGCTGTACACCCAGCTGAAGATCGACGAGATCACCAACCTGGGCGCTGTCCGCATCCGGCTGCGGAGCCTGTTCGCTGCCCTGGATGAGCAGGACGAGGCCCGGGAAACTGCCAGAAAGGAGGCGTGAGACATGGAGCTGGAATTCCAGAATTACCCCAAGTTCACCCCTGAAATGAAAAAGACCCATAAGATCCTGATTCCCAACATGGCCCCGGTGCAGTTCCGCATCCTGGCGGCCGTCATGCGGCAGGCCGGCTACACCTGCGAGCTGCTGGAGAACTGCGGCAGCCAGGTCAGCGAGCTGGGATTGAAATACGTCCACAACGACACCTGCTATCCCGCCCTGCTGGTCATCGGCCAGTTCCTGGACGCCCTGGGCTCCGGGAAGTACGATCTGGACCACACCGCCCTGATTATCACCCAGACTGGCGGCGGCTGCCGGGCCTCCAACTACATCCACCTGCTGCGCAAGGCCCTGGTGAAGGCAGGCTATGGCCAGGTTCCGGTGGTGAGCCTGAACTTCTCCGGATTGGAGAAGGACTCCGGCTTCCCCATGACCCTGCCCCTGATGCGCAAGCTTCTGGCCTGCATCTACTACGGCGACCTGCTGGTGGCCCTGAAGGCCCAGACGGAGCCCTATGAGACCCACAAGGGGGACGCGGCCGCTTTGCAGGAGAAGTGGCTGGACACCATCTGCGGCTGGGTCATGGAGGACAAGGGCTGGTCCGGCCGGGAGATCAAGGCCGCCATGCCCAAGATCGCCGCAGAGTTCGCCGCCATTCCCGTTCACCGGGTACCCAAGGTGAAGGTGGGCGTGGTAGGGGAGATCTACGTGAAATACTCCCCCCTGGGCAACAATGACCTGGAGAAGTTCCTGGCCTCCCAGGACTGCGAGGTGAACCTGCCGGGCCTGATGGGCTTTGTGCAGTACTGCGCCTTCAACATGGGCGAGGACCATG
>ERZ1106973.2712-NODE-2712-length-12451-cov-3.097773_pt1 | contig 12451 bp, 10 predicted proteins | sample MGYA00403686_ERZ1106973 | MGnify/ENA primary metagenome ERZ1106973 (study PRJEB35170, sample SAMEA104062408) | human gut metagenome | biome: human gut; feature: human-associated habitat; material: faeces | place: Denmark | collected 2012-11-06 ...
ATAGAGTCGTGCATTTCCCATCATAACAGTATCTAGTACTACGCAGTCATCATACTTAAAGTGATCCTGCTCCAATACGGAAAGACGCTGTCCCGGTGTCATTGTGATGCTTCCGTTTGTCGGCTCAAGCTGACCAGACAAAATCTTTAAAAATGTGGATTTTCCGGCACCGTTTGCACCGATAATTCCATAACAGTTTCCTTCTGTAAATTTGATATTTACATCTTCGAAAAGGGCGCGTTTGCCCAGACGTAATGTTACTCCATTTGCACTAATCATGTTTCCCTCTCATTCCGCCGCCTGCCTGCTGCATCTGCGGCTTATACACTCCTGTCTTCTTGTTCTCTTATCTTAATAAGCTGTCTTCTCTTGAATGACAGCTAAATATGATTACCTGATGACCGCACTTTTTGAGCATATCGATTGCTGCGGCAAGGCGCTCATCATCATAGTACGCAAATACATCATCAAACAAAAATGGCATCGGTTCGTCCTGCCACAAAAGCTTTGCAGCTGCAACACGGATGCTTAAGTAAATCTGCTCGATTGTTCCTCGGCTTACACTTTCTAACTGAATCTCCCGCTCATCTGCATACACTCTCACCTTCATATCCTGTCCAATAACAACCTTCTCATACTTTCCGTCTGTAATATCAAACAAAATTTTAGAAGCCTCACTGTTTAACAGATTTCCAAAGGTGGCACGGATACGTTCTGATACGTGATCCATTGTCTTAAGTGCCATATTGACAGATTCAATTTCTTCTGCAAGTCTGGCATTTTCTGCGGCAGCACCCTTTAGCTTCTGATCGTTTTCTTCAAGTGACAGCAAAATCTTTTCTTCTTCTTTTTGCTCATGCACAAGATAAGAAAGCTCTCGCTGTGCCTTTTCATACTGCTCTTCAAGTGGCTTGCAGCGGTCGGCAGCATCCGTCGGCATCTTTGTTTTACATTCCTCAAATTCTTTTAAGCTTTGTTCAAGCTTTTCTTTTAGTTCTTTTGATATCTTCTGGGCCGCAAACGCATTCTTTTTGTTGTCCTTACTCTTCCATGCACATAAAAACATGGAAACAATACATACAAATGCTGCGCATGCCCCGATTGTAATCATCCAGAAATCGCCTCTGTTTGTCATACCGACACTGCTGTAGCGATAGATGGAAAATGCACCAGCAAGAACAGCAAGCACTAACCATATAAGCCATCCATGTCCGCCTGCTGCCGTCATATTGGCATTAGCTGCATTTTCACTTGCCTTTTTGTCTGATTCATAGCGGCGGCGAAGCTCATTTCGCTCGCGCTCATATGCCATCAGTTCTTCCTCTGCCTGACGGCGCTCAGTCTCGATTTTTGTCTGTAAATCACTGCTTTGCTTTTCTCTAATATAACGTGAACGCTGCAGGCGGCTCAGACGCTTGCCTGACTCATCTGCCATTTTTTGATTCTTTTGATGAACGCTGTCCACATCATTTACGATCTGTGACTGCAGACTCTGCTTTTTTAATAACAGCTCCTGTTTTGCCTGCTTGACGTCGATGTTCAGATTTTTGCTCCGACTGGCATTGACTGCCATATCCTCAAGTTCCTTTGCAAGCTGAGGATCTGTAGCACTCTTTAGCTGCTCAATACAGATAGTATTAAGATAACTTGTCTCAGTGAGACCGCTCAAAATCTGTCTTAAATGCTGCTTTGCCGGCTGAAGCGACTCGCCTGTCTCATCATCAAATACACGAACCGTTGGCTGCGGGCTTATAAAGTTTCGCTCGATTCTGTATACTTTATCATCTTTTTTAATCCACATTCTTCCGCAAAAATCATGCGGTGTCTCCCATGGAAGATAATGGCTGTAACGCTCATTTCCCTCCTCTGTATCCGGGATGCCAAACAGCATACTGCGCACAAATGCATGAATCGTGGATTTTCCAGCCTCATTTTTGCCATACACAATATTCAGGCCGGACGTAAATGTAATTGTTTTTAAATGGAATTTTCCAAAATGTGTCAATTCCAGCTTTAGAATATTCACTTGCTACCCCACTTCCCTGTCTGTTACCGTGTCTTCTGTACGGCATTTAAAAGTGCCTCCAAGCCGCAGTAAAGTGCTTTTTGCTCACGCGTTCCTGCCGGTTCTTTTAAAAACTCTTCCAGATACATACCGATCATATCATCCTTATGCTCATCTAAAAGTGCCACCAGATTGTAGTCTGGCATTGTGCCATCCTTTACATCTGCCACATTGCCAAGCGCAAGAAGACGTGCTCTGTCATATGGCTCTTTTGGCTGATAACGTCCTTCAAGACTAATCGTGAAGATGTTATCTCTTCCATACTGATTGATTGCAGCTGTCAGCTTTTCTTCCAGCTCATCCTCTGTAATATCACTTGACAGGCGCACCTTAATATTGATGTATTCACGGCAGGCAAAAGGTACAAACCTAATCGTTGTACTATCCTCGTTAATCTCTCCGAGAATAAATCCATGCTTGCCTGTTTCCTGTACGCTAAGAGGCTCAAGTGATCCGGCATAAGCCATGTGCATACTTTGCATAACGCTTGCCTTGTGCTCGTAGCCAAGTGCAATATAGTCAAAGCCTTTTTCAGACAACTCTGAAAGGTCTGCCGGCATATGATTATCATCACCTGTATAGCCAAGCAAAATCTGATATTCACTTTCTTTATCTGGTCTTGCATCCTCCAGATACGGCTTGCCTTCTGTCGGAGCATAGTAGCTGCATCCATGAACAGATGTATTTATGTTTCCCAGCTGCACATTCATGCAATGCTTATCAGACAGCATATGTACCCATGACTGCCACGGATATGTCTTCCACGGACTATCTTCTGTAATATAGTCAGATGCACCGGCAATCATGACAACTTCTGTGGCGGTCAGTCTGGCAAACAGCTTTGCTGCCCGGTCAAGATCTGCCCAGACGGGAGGTCGATCAAAGAGATCTCCTGCGATTAATAACAGGTCGATCTCCTTTTCATTACACGCATCTATCACTGCAGCAAATGAGTCCCAAATTTCTTCTGCACGGTTCTTTCCCCAGAGAAATTCTGCTTCAGGGCTGCTGCCCAGATGCAAGTCTGCTATGTGTATAAAGCGCATTTGGTCTCCTCTCTTGTTGTGTTATTCTACTTTGATGATACCTACGGCTTGCTCCGCTGCTTTGCAGCTCTCACAAGCCTGCAAACATTCGGATTCGCTGATTTTCTTCGAAAATCGCTGCATCCTCATGTTTGTTCGGATCCCGAGGTCAAATGTGCTCTCTTGTGCAAGCACGATCGCACATTGACTTCGGTCTCCTAGTATCATCAAATGTCACAATTATTTACAGTTCTTGGGAATGGAATTACGTCGCGGATGTTGCCCATTCCTGTCAGGTACATAACGCAGCGCTCAAATCCCAGACCAAAGCCTGCATGACGTGCACTTCCGTACTTTCTTAAATCCAGATAGAAGCCATAATCTTCTTCGTTTAAGCCAAGTTCTTTCATACGCTCTGTCAGCTTTGTATAGTCGTCCTCTCTCTGGCTTCCTCCGATGATTTCTCCGATACCTGGTACGAGGCAGTCCATTGCGGCAACTGTCTTTCCATCTTCATTTTGCTTCATGTAGAATGCCTTGATTTCCTTCGGATAATCAGTTACAAATACAGGACGCTTGAAGATCTCCTCTGTCAGATAACGCTCATGCTCTGTCTGTAAATCACAGCCCCAGCTTACCTTATAATCAAACTTATCATTGTGCTTCTCTAAAATCTCGATTGCCTCTGTGTAGGTGACATGACCAAACTCAGAGTTTAATACGTGATTTAAGCGATCTAATAATCCCTTGTCGATGAAGGAATTGAAGAACTCCATCTCCTTTGGTGCCTTCTCTAATACATAGCGAATTACATACTTTAACATTTCCTCTGCTAACTTCATATCATCATTTAAATCAGCAAATGCCATCTCAGGCTCGATCATCCAGAACTCTGCTGCATGACGTGTAGTGTTTGAGTTTTCTGCACGGAATGTCGGTCCAAAGGTGTAGATGTTTCTAAATGCCATTGCATATGTCTCACCGTTTAACTGTCCACTTACAGTCAGGTTAGTTGGCTTTCCAAAGAAGTCCTGTGAGTAGTCAACCTTTCCATCCTCTGTCTTCGGGATGTTGTTTAAATCCATAGTTGTTACCTGGAACATCTCGCCTGCACCCTCGCAGTCACTTCCAGTGATCAGTGGAGTGTGCACATATACAAAGCCCTTCTCCTGGAAGAACTGATGAATAGCAAACGCGATCAAAGAACGAACACGGAAAACTGCCTGGAAGGTGTTTGTACGCGGACGCAGATGGGAAATGGTACGCAGATACTCCATGCTGTGACGCTTCTTCTGTAACGGATAGTCTGGTGTAGATGCGCCCTCAACTGTAACAGTCTCTGCCTGGATCTCAAATGGCTGCTTTGCCTGCGGTGTAGCAACTAATGTTCCCTTTACAATCAGGGCTGTACCTACATTGCACTTTGAGATCTCTGCAAAATTCTCCATTGTATCATGATATACTACCTGAATTGGCTCAAAGCTAGTTCCATCGCTGAGTACGATAAATCCAAATGTCTTGGAATCACGGATACTGCGAATCCATCCTCCTACTGTTACTTCCTTATCCATATACGCGTCCGGCTGCGCAAAAATTTCGCGGACTGTAATTAATTCCATAATTGCCTCCTTTTAGTAAATGAAATTGCGGCAGCAAATTTTTTTCATAACAGCTGCACACAGTTGTTTTTAATTATACCGCGAATAAACGAATATGACAACTGCCTTTTTTCGCAATCCCGGTACTTTACAGTTGTTTTTTCATAAGATAAAATAGAAGGCAGCAACTTCCATAAAGAAAGGATCCTTTTTTATGAACCAAATCTATCTTGATCATGCCGCAACGACCCCACCTCTACCAGAGGTCTGCGACACTATGATCTCTTATATGAAAAGTGAATGGGGAAATCCCTCTTCGCTGTATGATTTTTCTGATGAACCACGACGCGCCGTTTTGGACGCGCGTGCACATACTGCCGCCCTGATCCATGCTGATCCGAAGCGTATCTTTTTTACTTCCGGCGGCTCTGAATCTGACAGCTGGGCACTTATTGGCTGCGTACGGCTGCTTCGCTGTAAAGGAAATCACATCATCGTCTCTGCTATTGAACATCATGCAATTTTGCATGCAGCCGCCTTCCTTGAAGATGAAGGCTTTGAGGTGACTTATCTAATGCCTGATGCAGCCGGCTTCATTCACCCTGAGAATCTTCTAAAGGCAATGCGCCCTGATACGATTCTTGTGTCAATTATGATGGCAAATAATGAAATTGGTACGATACAGCCAATTTCTGATTTAGCTTATATTGCTCATACAAACGGCTGTGAGGGCTGTCTTTTTCACACTGATGCTGTTCAGGCATACGGACAAATTCCTATTGACGTAAAACGTCTTGGAGTTGATCTTTTAAGTGCCAGTGCACATAAAATTTATGGACCAAAGGGCATCGGTCTTTTGTATATCCGCGATGGCGTTACACTGACACCACTTATATTTGGCGGAGGGCAGGAAAGTGGCATTCGCGGAGGCACAGAAAATGTACCGGCAATTGCAGGCTTTGGCGTGGCAGCAAAAATCGCATTTAATCAGATGCGCGCCACAATGCGTCACGAAATTGCCCTTCGCAATTATCTGATTCAGCGAGTACTGCATGAAATTCCATTTTGTCAGTTAAATGGCAGTCACCAAAATCGTCTTCCCGGCAATGCAAACTTTTCATTCGAATATGTCGAGGGCAGCTCCCTTCTTATGATGCTTGACGCGCAAGGTATCTGTGCATCATCTGGCTCTGCTTGTGCCTCTTCATCTGCGGAGCCATCCCATGTACTGACTGCAATCGGATTGTCTGATGAGCTTGCACATGCTTCGCTTCGTCTGACACTTGGACGAAACACAACAAAAAAAGAGCTGGACTTAGTTGTTTCAATATTAAAAGAAACAATTGACCAGCTCAGAAGTATTTCTGATTCTTATCTTAATCGGATTTCGCGATAGTTGCCTCTTCGCTTACTATATAAGATATGAACGGCATATAATAACTCAAATGCTACGATGGCTGCCTGTACTAATAAACTTACGGGCAGCCAATGTTGCGTAATCCAGTTTTGTTTATAATTTCCCATGTAATTAATCATATCAAAAATTGCACTGCGGCTTCCCGCCTGGTAATTTAATACACCATAAAATGTGACAACTGGATTAGTAAGAAGCAGATAATGATACCAGGATACAGGACTTCCCAACTGATCTCCATAGACTGATGAGCTGTACAAAAGGCTCGGTGCAAGATGAACAAATAATGTTCCTCCAATCAAAATCAGATTTGATGCATAGGCAGAAAGTGCTGCGTAGACTGAACGATTTGCACCTGCTGAGCAGAGAATGGAGAGCGAACAAATCTCAAGTGCAACAACAAGAAGCACGCTGATCATTGCAATAAGATCGCGCATCTGAACACCACCGTACACAAATACAAGTGAAAAAACTGGAAGTGATGTCACAATAAGCACAAACATCATATTCATGCAAGAAACAAGCTTTCCTAAAATCACCTGCCATGGCGAAACACCCGTCGATAAAAACAGCTCCAGATTTCCATTTTCGCGCTCCTGACTGATGCCAGTTCCTGCAAGTGCCGGGGCGATAAAAACGATCATCAAACATTCTGCCATCGCAAGCGTAAGATATAGCTGTAGCAGTGCGGCATAATCATTTTCACTGCTCGTCTTTATGTAGCTTACCATGTTCATGAATACAACTATTGCTATAACAGTAATCACACTGTTAACAGAAAGAACAGCAATTAGAAATGCCTTGCTGCGGTTTGCTGCCCAACGATCCTTTTCATATATTGGATTATGAAATTTGCTCATCTTCTCCCCTTTCCGCCTGAAATTTCACGCTCTAACAGATTTTCCAGACTGCTCTGCCCACGGCTAAATGAGTATACCTTGACATTGCTTTCTATAAGTTTTTTTAAAAGTGCAGCTTCATCTTTGATGCCTCCGGCAAAATGCATAACGATAAAATTACCATCTCTTGAAATCGTGCGCACAAGCGCTTCCTTTCGCAAAATGGCAACAGCTGCCTCAGGCGCTTCACAGACACGAAGATATAAAAGTGCCTCGCTTCTTGCCTGCCGAAGAATATCTGACAGATTTCCTTCGCTTATAATGCGTCCCTTCTCAATAATACCGATCTCACCGCAAAGATGCGCTGCATCTGGAAGTGACTGCGATGCCATTAAGACAGTTACCTCATCCTCTGCAAGAATAGCAAACAATTCCTCCATCGCAAGCTTTTGTGCACTCTCCATCCCATTAAATGGATCATCAAGAAGCAGCAGGCGCGGACGATGAAGAATCGCCCGCAAAAAGGAAAGTTCTCTTCTGACACTAGCAGACTGCTCCTCCACAAGCTGCTCTGCTCTTCGCTCAAGATGCCCCATCTGAAGCACCTCCATGCAACGCTCTCTCGCAGCCAAACCATAAAGTCCCTGCGCATGTGCATACACTTCGAGATACTCCATTACCTGAAGACGCGGAAAATAACCATCCTGCGATCCCATATAGCCCAGAATACGAAGAATATTTTTCTTATTTTCTCGTTTTGACACATCCATCCCATTAATGTAAATATTTCCGCTTTGCGGCTCTAAAAGACCAGAACAAAGACGAAGAAGTGTTGTCTTACCTGACCCTTTTCTGCCAAGAAGCGCATAAAAGCTGCCCGGCGTAACGTTTAGCGTAAGCTCGTCGATCAAAGTCTTATTTTTTACCTTAAATGTAAGCTGATTTACAGACAGCATACATGCCTCCTATCTCATAGTTATCATGTTACATCTGTCAGTTCTGTGTGACAGACAAACAAATAATGGTATCATTTTCTACCGGATAATCTGTATACTGCTGTATAGCAGGCATATAATCAATTTGCGCCATAACATATAACTGCTCTTTTTTTGTATACAAATAGTATTCATAATAATCTGCTAGCTTTCCAATCCACTGACCGCGGTTTTTGTATGCTCCCTCTGAAAACTGATCTTTTGTCATCATATGAACACGTCCATTTTGCTGTTCTGTCTCCAAATCAATTGTCTCCCCCGGCTTCCAGTGCTCGATCAGTGCAAGCTCATTTCCTGTATTTACTACAGCCGATATAAGTTCGTATTCAGTATTATTTACAAGTGTTCCAAAAACTCCTGACGCATTTTCTTCAACTGTGCCTGTAATAGTTCCGATACCTGAAATATTATTTCCAAGTGCAAAACAGCGTGAGGAAAAGGCTGTCAGGTTTTCCAAAGACAAAAGTGTCTGCTCTTTAGAAAAATCAAACGACACGACACGCTTTGCATTGACAGTTCCGTTTTGTGTGCCGCTTCCCCAATAATACTCTTCCATAAGTGATGTAACATGGTATGCTGGATTAATGCTTACCTCATAGCTGCTGTTAAACGGTGCCTGAATGCTTGTATAGATTGTTTCACTATTCTCATTTTCTCTGCTGTTTTCATCAGATAATACAGTGAGGCTTCGAATAAATGGCTGTGAATAACGTGTGCTTGTTCCTACTATGAATATCAAAATGGAAAAGCATGCAGCAAGCAGACAGACAAGCGGGCGAAACCAGCGTATCCTTTTTTTCTTGCGCATCAAAAGATAAATTCCAGGAATGCCAACTACCAGATATAAAATCAAAATGGCTACATATATCCATACCTTTGGTGTCTCAGCAGATGATTTATGTGTCCTGAGTCTGTAAAGCAGCGATGAATTTTCGTAAACACTAAGAGAGCTAAAATCTTCTGAGTAGCTTCCGCTTGCTCCTTTGCTCAAGATTAGAATAAACTGCGACTTTCTTTCATCTGTAAGACGTGACACAGTCTGGCTGAGTGTTTTTCCAAGAAACCATACACTTCCATCTCCAAGACTTCGGTAAAGCAGCTTTTGGTTACTGCCTGCACTAAAAGTTTTGGAGCTGCCAAATCCGTTTATATTCATTTTCTGGAGTGCTGTCCATCCGCCACTTCCCTCAAATACAATCGTACCGCCCTCTTTTACCCATTCTAACAATGCATTTTTCACATCACTGCTTAGTTCTTCAAAATAGGCAACATCAACCGATAAAAAATCGAGCATACCGTAGCCCTCTTTTTCGGTATACAAATTGTCTTCTGTGAGTGTGACAGTTCGTACTGAAACTGCTGTTCCAAGATCATTTCTTTTAATTTGCTCTGGCCATGATACGGTATCTGTCTGTTTTCCCATATGGCCTGCTAAAAGCATATTCTGCCATTCATCATATGCCTGATAGGTACATGTTCTGCTGTAAATGACACGCTCATCACTATCAAGAAGTTCAATTGTAATCTGACTGCTATATTTCGCTGCAGGGACAATAAACGAGATCGTCTGTTCATTCTCATCTGACAGCGGCTTTCGGTACGCATAGTAATCACTTGCATTTGTCGGCACTGTAAGAACACACGAACTTCCCTCTTTTGCATAATCTCCATCAACATGCACCGTAACTGGAAAAGGATGTTCTTCCACAAGAATACCTTCTCTTCCAAGACCAAGACTGACACTGACTGTTCCTGAATAGGCGCGGTACGCGCGTTTTGAAGCATTTTTACAGCCACCTGCTGCAAGCAGGCATAGGACAATTGTAAAAAACAGTACTGTGACTGCAGTGCGATGGGTAGTTTTAGCTCTCATCTGACACCTCCTGCTTAGCGTGATTGTCGTCCTCGATATTTTCTTCATGTGTGCTTGGCAGCATCACACTAAAAACAGTTCCCTCAAGGCTGCTTTTTGCCGCAATTGAACCTCCGTGTATACGCGCCACATTTGCTGCAATCGCAAGACCAAGACCTGTTCCTCCTGTAGCGGAATTTCTTGAACTTTCAGCACGGTAAAACTTTTCAAATACACGGTCTAAATCCTTTTGCGGAATTACCTTTCCAAAGTTAATGATATCTACTGTGATTGCTTCTTCTTGTGTTCTCGTCTTTACAATCAGAAGCTTTCCCTCTTTTCCATACTTGATTGCATTGTTAATCAAGTTGTCAAAAAGACGCACAAGAAGCGTAGCGTCACCCTGAATTACAAAATTTGATGCATCGGGATGGTACTCGTAGTCCATCTCGTTATTCTCAAATACCGGATAAAATTCATCAAGAAGCTGCGCTAAAAGTGTTATTATATCAATTGGCTGCATATTTGTAGTCTGCTTACTGTAGCTAAGCTTAGTAAATCCAAACAAATCTTCTATCATCTGCTGCAAATGTTTTGCCTTGTCATGAGCAATCCTGATGTAATTCTGACGCGTCTCTTCTGGGAGATCCTTTCTCGTGGAAAGAATATCAAGATATCCTAAAATTGATGTGAGCGGTGTGCGCAAATCATGTGCAATATTAGTTATCAGCTCGTTTTTTGTCTCCTCTGCCTGCTTTTCTTTTTCAAGAAGCTGCTCGATCTCCTCTGCCATGTGATTGACCTGCATTGCAATATCTGACAGCTCATTATCGCCTCGCACTGGAATACGCGTATTAAAATGTCCCTCAGAAATCTCCTGAAGAGATGCTGAAATCTTTCTTGTATATTTGAGTGTTCGATGCTGAAGCATACCAAACACAAAAGCAAACACGCATATGCCAATCAACAGATAAACAAAAATCAGGGGCGCGTTATACTCACCTGACAAACTGGCGACGCTCCCCTGAAAACCGAACTGACACAAAATCACGTCGGCCAGCTTGCTGTTTAGCAAAAGTGCGACCTCAGCCGCCAGCGCGGCAGCTGCACTTAACACAGTGTTAAGCAGCAGACTGCCTCTGTATTTCACTTTATTTTTACTGGTCAATTTTGTATCCAACTCCCCATACGGTTGTTATGATCTTATCCTCACGATTATCGTCCTTGATTTTTGTACGAAGACGGCGGATATGTACCATAACGGTATTATTTGCCTCGTAAACAGTTTCATTCCAGACGTTTTTAAAGATTTCGTCTGTGCTGAACACCTTGCCTGGGTTTTGCGCCAGCAGACAAAGAATATCAAATTCAAGCGGTGTCAGCTTGATTTCCTCACCATCTACAGTAACAACGTGTGTTGTGCGGTTGATTACAACACCTCGTATTGAAATGATTTCACTTGCGTCCTTTTTTTGTACGCCGTCTGGATTAAATTCCGTATAACGGCGAAGCTGTGACTTGACTCTTGCAGTAAGCTCTAATGGGCTAAACGGCTTTGTCACGTAGTCATCTGCTCCGCAGCCAAGTCCAAGAATTTTATCAAGATCTGCTGACTTAGCACTTAAAAAGATAACCGGAATGTTGCTGAATTTCCTAATCTGTCTGCACATCTCGATGCCGTCCATCTCCGGCATCATAATGTCTAAAATAGCCAGCTGAATATCATGCTCCTGTAAAATCTGAAGACCTTCTTTTGCACTGTATGCCTTCCAGACACGATATCCATCGCTGACAAGATAGATTTCAAGAAGATCAGCAATTTCTCTCTCGTCATCTGTTACTAATATATTAATTTGATCCATGTTTTTCTCCGTTTCACTTTGCCGCTGCCGCACTCAAACGACAGAGCACTTTTTTAGTCCTGCGCATCCTCTGCTGTAAGCGGCTCGAATACGCGTTGCTGATGCAAACCTTCATCTTCCCTAAAAGCCTGCTCCTCTGCCTCATTGCAGAACACTTCCTGAGAGTCAACAAGCACTTTTCCTCTCTTATCGATGCGCTCATACTGACCGCTTTCGTCCATCTTCATGATTCTTGCACGTACAGTATCCTCAAGCTCAACCTCTAAGATGTGACGCACCTTTGCACGTACAGATGGATCAAGCACTGGGAATGTAATCTCCACTCTTCTGTCAAGGTTTCTCGGCATCCAGTCTGCACTTCCCATATAAATATCTTCCCAGCCATCATTATAGCAATAAAAAATTCTGCTGTGCTCAAGAAAATTACCTACGATGGAACGCACATGGATATTCTCGCTGAGTCCCGGAATCCCGGCTTTCAGACAGCAGATGCCTCTGATAATCAGGTCTATCTCTACACCTGCACAGGAAGCTTCATAAAGTGCTGCAATAATCTTCGCATCACACAGCGAATTCATCTTCGCAATAATCCGAGAAGCCTTTCCTTCTTTGGCATGCTCCGCCTCCCGCTGAATCAGCTTTAAAAATTTGTCTCTCAGCCAGATCGGTGCCACCACCAGCTTATTCCAATACGGCGGTTCCGAATAGCCCGACAGCATATTAAAGACAGCAGTCGCATCTTCGCCGATTGGTTTTGAGCAGGTAAGCAAACCCATATCTGTATACAGTTTGGCCGTCTGG
>ERZ1106973.2713-NODE-2713-length-12442-cov-22.152902_pt1 | contig 12442 bp, 10 predicted proteins | sample MGYA00403686_ERZ1106973 | MGnify/ENA primary metagenome ERZ1106973 (study PRJEB35170, sample SAMEA104062408) | human gut metagenome | biome: human gut; feature: human-associated habitat; material: faeces | place: Denmark | collected 2012-11-06 ...
AAGAGTGTATCAGAAAAATATAGTTGCTGACAGATACGGATGATTACGTACTTACTATTCTATAGTTTCATCTAACTTACTTAAAAATTTACTATCTTTTTCCTTTAACCACATATATAAATGGCTTTCCTGTACTTTTTCTATCATCTTAATCACTCTCTATTAGTTATTACCTAATTCCAAATATCCATCTAATTTCAATATTCCTAATATAACAGGAGCCTCCAAGTTATTTAAACTCAAAGGCTCTCTTTTTCTTACATAACTTTATGCAAGTGCAGGTTCCTTCCCTGCAATAATCGCTTTCACTTCTTCTATATCCTTATCTGTGGCTGAGGCTATCTGCTCTGCTGTAAAACCATTCTTATACATTTTTATAATAAGTCCTGCTTCACCTTCCGCACGTCCAATCGCAATACCCTTTTCTTCAATTCCCTGACTCAAGTTACACATAACGCTCACATCCTTCCTGAAGTTCTCCTCAATAGGAATATCGTATTCATTTCCAATTATGTTTAGTTTTTCATCTATTGTAAGTTCCTGTGACAGCAACGCTCCTAACAGACGGTGCAGTTCATATGTCTCATCATGTTCCGGCAGATTCTTTGCCAGTCCAAGCATTATGATATTCAGCAGATCAAGATTTCCCTTCCATTGATAGGAACCGATCAAATCTTCTTTTGTGAGATGCACATGGCTCATGCTGCTCTCTTCCATGTTCATACATACCCAGATCGAATATACACGCTTAATGTCATCGTAGCTGGAATTCTCAAAATCACGTTCTTTTTGTGATGAGATCAGTCTGCTCACATAAAAGATTGCCCGGTTTAAGATTTCGTATCCCTTCGGCTCATCTTTCTGTGCTTCCACATTTATGATGATCTGTGACAATCCGTCTCTCATACGCACATAAAAAACGATATCAAATCTTACCAGACCTTCATTGATCTCTTCATTTTCTGTGTTGAAACCGACCAGTCTCTCACCATTTTTTTCGCTGGCTGCATTTGTGAGTCCAGGCTCTACCGGTACCGTACTGATATGTGGTGTTCCCTCAATGCAGTCGACCACATCCTTGGGATTCATGCCCTTAAACTCATCAACTGTTTTTACCAGTATATGTGCCAGTATGCTCTTCTGTCCTAACAGACGCTTTGCACTCGTATCATACTGTGCTTTTGAATCTGTTGCTTTCACTGCATTTTTCAATTCTGTATTCACTGGCCTTCCTCCTTTTTGTAACAGATATAGTCATCCCCAAAAAGGCATCTGACCACACCTATATTATAACTTACCCATTTCTTTTATACAATCAATTTTTACATTTGGAAAATGAACATAAGAAAAACTCCAAACCTGCCATAGACTCGGAGTCTTGATTCCATCCATTCTTCACATTGTCTGCACCTGTACATGTTGTTCCTGCTCCTCATGCTCCAAAGCATCCTGCTCCGGTACATGGTCTATATTTTTCGCTGCTTCCTGCACTTTTACCATATACCGGATTTTAATGCTGCTATAATCAACCCCTGCCGGTTCCAGCACTTTTTTCTCTAACATGTTTAACATCGCCTCGGTGTCAAATTTCCCCTCAAAATAAAGTTCCTCATCCACCTTTATCGGTACATCCATTTCTTCCGGTGAACTGCCAAGGATCGTCCTCCAGCGTCCGGCTACTTTTCCACACATTTCCATAAATCTTTCATGGATATCCGGCTGTTCATTACAGGTCTGCAAAATCCTTTGTGCCACCTTTCTCCATGTAGGTGTCTCTATCCATTCTCCCGGTGCGAACTGGACTGCCAGCGGTCTTTTCCCTTTCAGTTCTGCCGGGGACACTGTGATAAGGCTGCTTTCCCGGATCGTATCTTTCACACTTGTATGCACCTCGCCACTCCGGTACATCTGGAGCAGTGCATCACATTTCGTATTTACAAGCTGTAACATTTCCTCCCTCAGTTCTTCTATCAGTTGCTCATAATTCATACGCTTTTCTCCTCCTGTCACACAATCTTGTGTTTCTTTCTTCTATATAATCTTTCTTCCGCTTATTTCCCTATTACACACTTTTCTATTCCTATTGTTCTGCACTTGTTTCCTATTTTTGTGCCAACAATAAAACGCCCGGATCATCGGGCATTTTATTCTTACCATAAACTGGCAGGAACAACGTTTCCTATTTGCTTGCTGCCATTCCTGCCGCAGTCTTACTCATATCGAATCTCCTTTTCCATGACAATGCCTGACTGGAACTGTATCAGCAGCTTCTCGCTGGATTCCACTTTGATGGTCGAGATCAGCCGTCTGACAAGGTCATTGTCGAACTCCGGTATCTGGCAGGTGCTTGTGCTTAAGTAATGGTCAATATCTTGGATTCTCTGTTCATAGCTGTCAGCCATCCGTTTCTCGTTTCTGGCTGTTTTCTGTGCCTCTTTTAGGGCATTGATTTCCTCTGCTATGGTGCGGTAGCGTTCATCAAACTCCGGTGTGTAGGAGCCGGTCTTTGCATTCTCTGCGATCAGTGCCACCATCTCTTCCTGCTTTTCTTTTATCTTTTCTTCGTATTCCTCAGACTCTTTTGCGGTGCTGTAGTTCCCGATGACATGGATGATGTTCTGCCGGAAGTTTTCCATAAATTCCATATCATCACTCGTGATCCTGTGGATGGCTTCCATCACTGCCCTGTTTAATGCGTTCTCTTCGAGTGTCTCGGATTCCCCACATTTCTTCACTCCGTTGGTCAGCCGGTTGCTGCATCTCCAGACCACTTTCTTTTTCCCGTTTCTCGCCCAGGTGACTCTCCGGTACTCCTGCCCGCATTTTCCGCAGATCAGCATGCCGGTCAGTGCATAGGTGGAGGAATACCTGCTCCTCTGGTTCTTCTTCCGGGTGACAGCCGCCTTGCATAAGGATGCCCTCCGCATCATCTCTTCCTGTACCCTGTAGAACAGCTCCTTCGGGATAATCGCCTCATGGTCATCTTCCACATAATACTGCGGTACGATTCCAGTGTTCTTGACTTTCTTTTTTGTCATGAAATCCACCGTATAGGTTTTCTGCAGTAATGCATCTCCCATGTATTTTTCATTGCGGAGCATTTTGTCTATTACCGTGGAATGCCATTTGTCCTGCCCTGTGGCGGTCTTGATTCCCTGCTCTTCCAGATGCTTTGCGATCTTCCCGGTACTGTAGCCCTCCAGATAAAGCCGGAAAATCAGCTTTACGATCTCTGCCTCTTCGGGTACGATGACCAGGTCACCATCCTCGTTTTTGGTGTATCCCATGAACTTTGTGCAGTTTACGATGACCTTGCCTTTTTCAAATTTCCTCACGACTCCCCAGCGGATGTTCTCGCTGATGTTGCGGCTCTCCTCCTGTGCCAGACTGCTCAAGATGGTAATAAGGATTTCGCCGGTTCCCTCCAGTGTATTGATCCCCTCTTTCTCGAACACCACCGCCACGTTCTTTTCCTTCAGTTTTCGGATGGTCACCAGCGAGTCTACCGTGTTCCTCGCAAACCTGCTGACCGACTTTGTAAGGATCATGTCGATTTTTCCTGCAAGGGCATCCTGTATCATGGCATTAAAGTCTGCCCTCTTTTTGGTGTTTGTTCCACTCTTTCCGTCATCCGCATAGATGCCGGCATTTTTCCAGTTTTCGTTTTCGGATATCTTGCTGGTATAATACTCCAACTGTGCCTCGTAGCTGCTGTCCTGCTCTTCCAGTTCCGTACTGACACGGCAGTAGGCAGCGACCTTCATTTTCTTCTCTGACAGTTTCACATTCCGGTCATACTGTACCTTGGCAGGTATCATGCTGATCTTTTTTGCTGTTTCTGCCATCTGCTCTCCCTCCTAATCCTTGTATCCGGCTGTGACACGGCTCCCATTGATAAACTCCACTTCTGCCATGTTTCCTCCATGCACCCAGATGCGTGCGATTATTTTTCTATATAAATTTTCATCAAATGTTTCCAGTTCCTTTTTCCCTGCAAGGATGTTTTTGACCTCCTCTGTCCGGAACTCCCCATCCCTGACCTCCAGTGTCCGGTAGCGTTCCTCTGCCCTTTCATAGAGCAATTTCATCAGGTCTGTTTCTGTGCGTTCCTGTTCTTCTTTCATCCGCTGCAGGTTCCGCTCCAGAACCCGGTACTGAGGGCTGACCTTTTCCTCCTGCCTTTGTACCCGGAGCAGGCCTTTGTTTCGTATCACTGCATTGATGGCTTCCACACACACCTGCTTTGCCTGCCCGTCTGTAATAAAACTGTTCCTGCAGTTTTTTGCTCTGCCAATCACATAACTCTTGCACTTCCACTTGGCAGTGCCGCCACGCTCTTTTTTGTGGCTCGGCTGGATATGGCTGCATACTGCCCCGCATTCTGCACACCAGATGACACCTCCGAAGAGGATTCTCTCATCCCTGCCGGACCGGTGGTCTGCCCTTCCAAGCTCTGCCCTCACCTTTTCCCGTCTGCGCTGGACTCTCTCAAACAGTTCCTCTCCTATGAGCTGCGGATAGTATTCTGTGCCAAGGTAGCTTGGGTTTTCCAGTATCCTGCCAATGGATGCATGGGTCCAGGACACTTTCCCTTTTGCATTGCATATGTTTCTCCCTTTCAGGTTCTGGGCAATCCTGCCTGCCGCCACCCCGCTGTCATAGTCTGTAAATATCTGTTCCACAATTTTTCTCTGCTCTTCGCAGATGGTGATTTTTCCATCCACAACTTTATAGCCGATTGGCATGTGCCACTGCATCCTGTCTGCCTCCCCTCTCCGTCAGTTTCAGTCCGTTGTACAGGCAGAAGGTGATGTCGTGTTCTTTGGAGACCACGATCTTCTCCGCTGTCATTTTAAACAGTTGCTCGTCAAACTCCTCCATTAATCCGTCCTGTTCTGCGATCAGTTGGATAAGCTGTTCGGTCCGCACGATTTCTTTTGTCCTTCTCAGCTTTCTGGTCAAAAGTGTCTTTTTTCTCCTGCATTCCGTCAGTTGCCAGCCAAGCTTGCTACTGCTCTCCATAAAAAGAGCAGAGTCCATATATCCTTTCCTCATGACTTGGTTTAGGATTTGGCTCTGCCCGCTTATATCTTTGATTTCCTTATCCAGTTGTCTGATTTCCTCACTGTCCTGCCTTGCTGCCACAAGTTCTGTCAGCTCTTTTAACAGCGGCTCTAATATCGTTCCCTGATTGGTGTACAGCTTGTTCCACATGTCTGTAAAAGCCCGGTGCAGCACATCCTCCCGGATGGCTTTCAGGCAGCAGCGCTCTTTATCCTCCACATGTCCGCTGCACGTCCAGATGATTTTTTCATATGGTTTCCCGATGTAGATTTTCTGCCGCCGGAAGGTTCTTCCGCACTCTCCGCAGATGATTCTGCCGGAAAACAGGTATCTTTTGGTGTAGTCACTCTTGTTCATGTGCAGTACATCCACCCGGTATGCCATCAGGTTGCGTACCGCTTCTGCCTCCTCATGTGTGACGATTGGCGGATGGCTGTCTTTGATGAGATACTGGTTTCTCTGTCCGTTGTTTACCCTGCGGACAAATGGGAACCTTGTTTCTGTATATGTCCTCTGCTGAAGCATATCTCCCTCATAAATGGGATTTTTCAGAATGTCCTGTATCACCCCGTCCTGCCACTTTTCTGCACCCCGGATTGTTGGAATGCCTTTCTGGTTCAGTGCCTTTGCTATCACATACACTCCCATGCCGTTTAAGTAAGACTCATAAATCCACCTTACGGTTTCTGCCTCGGATTCTATGATGACTAAATTTCCATCCTCGTCTTTTCCATAGCCATACGCTGGCGTGGATATGATATAGGTTCCATCCTGAAAGCGTTTCTGTATCGCCCAGCGGTTGTTGCTTGAGATGTTTTCTGATTCCCCCTGCGCCACCGATGCCAGGATGGTAATGAACAGCTCGCTTTTTTCTGACAGCGTGTTGATATTCTCTTTTTCAAAGTAGATTCCAACGCCGATCTCCTTCAGCTTTCGGATGGTCTGGATGCATTCCACCGTATTTCTTGCAAATCTTGTGATGGATTTCGTAAGGATCAGGTCGATGTTCCCATCCTCACAGTCTGAAATCATCATCTGGAACTCATCCCTGTGCTTTACGTTTGTTCCGCTGATTCCTTCATCCGCATACACCCCTGCAAACTCCCACAGGGGGTTGCTCTCGATTTTTTCCGTATAGTACTCGACCTGTGCAGTATAGGAAGTTGCCTGTGCCTGACTGCCGGTACTGACTCTGGCATATCCGCACACTTTCAGCCTGCGTTCTTCCTGTGTATGTTTCTGCGCTTTTGCTGCCTTTATGACAGTCACTTTTTTTGCCATGCTTTTTTCTCCTTTCCCAGTATTTTCAAGGGTTTGCACTCCCTGTCAGCAACATACACTACCACATAGTCCTTTATATATCCAGTGTTATTACAGATATACTTTTGCTAATTCCGGGGAGAAAGTCTTGACATTCAAAACCCGGATTTTTTCCCATTCTTCCTCGGTTAACAGCTTATCTTCATGCATCCTTTTTAAGAGAAATTCGGCAATCTTATACCGCACCTCATTCGCTCCGCCTTCCATCATCTTTTCCCTTTTTCCTCCCGCAATTTAAGAACGTTAAATTCATTCTCCCAAGCCAAACACTTTTGCCCAGAAGAAACACCTTTACATCATCCCGATTTCAGCCATGGTTGCAGCCTCATCTTCTTCCCGGAAATACTGTTCCGATACATCCCTGCTGACTGAAAGCACCTCTCCTGCGTCCTTTTCTCCCATCTGGATTGGGATTAAGAACGGATTGATTTCCTTGCAGAATTCCTGATTCGGACAGCTATTGATAAAATAGCCGCAGGTATCTAATATCAGCCTGTCACACATATCTGTGATGACGATCTTTTCAGCCTCAAACATGTGGCTGCCGATATAATTTGCGATATTTTCTGCCGTAGTCGAGATATAGTCCTCTTTCCGCTCCCCTCCATCACTCGGATAAAGATAGGCATATCCTGCCCTCTCCGTTTCAAAAATCCTTAACATCATTTCGGTATCTTCTTTCTTCATCTCCTGTTTTCCTCCATTCCCCATTTTTCAGCTTTTCTTAACTCCACAAGAATACGGCGGAAGTTCCCCTCCGCCGCATGGTTTCTGTAATTAAGTCTTACTGCCATAATCCTTCACTTCATAAATAAAAAGTGTCTGTCCCTATTCGTCACTACTCCCCGGAACCAAAACGCCGCCAAAACAGAGAAGAAAAAATCCCAAAGCCGGCATTTCATGGGCAGTCAGTCCAGACTGTCTTTGGTCCCTGCCACTCGGACAGGCAGACATCACAGGTATCTCACCTCCACCACTGCGTGCTGGCTAATCTCAAGGTGTATCATTATAGGCCATTCCCCTCTTCGCGCCTGTCCACCACAGACAGGCTGTACCCCGGCTTTCCCGCTCGGCTCCTTAGATGCGATCTTTTTCACAGCATGGCTGGCAGAAAGAACATCTGCCCGATTGCTGCAGGAGTGTCACTGCGCCCCGGTTACGGCTCATGAAACGGCTAACGTATCTGAACTGCTGGATATGGCTGGCAGGATATGGCGTGATTCCATCCTGCGCTCGGAGCCCTGCATTCCTCTCCGGCATTTTTCAATGTGCGTTTTGTCTGCCTGTGTCGTATCCACACACGAGACATGAGAGGATTCCCGGAAGAGACCATCTGTCCAGAAAAAGTTCCTCTCATAAGGTACTCACAGAAAAACACGTTTTGAGGGGGTATTAATCAAAATATTTTTTTATTTTCTTTACCGCACCGTTTATGCTCTCCCGGATGTTCTTCTCTCCGACCCCTTCTTTCGCTGCAATCTGCCGGTATGTCATGCCCTCAAAAAAATAAAAATGCAGCCGCTCTCTCTGCACTGGGGTGAGTGACTGCATTGCTTTCTGCAGGGTTTCTATTTCCATCTGCCGGATGACCGTATCCTCTACCGATTCCCCGGTCAGCTCCACCAGATCTTCCGTTTCTCCCTCTGTATATCCGTCCTTGGTCGTATGTCTGATATCCCGCATTTCCTGTGCGTGGGCTTCTTTGCGGAACGTATCGACAAGTGCCTCGTAGACTTCTCTGGTCACATAGGTGTATTCCAGCTCACCAACTGCATCTTTATAAAAATCCTTTACTCTGATCCTGATCCATTCTGACATTCAAATGTCCTCCATTTCGTAATTTTTTTGAAATGAAGGACATCTGGCGGACCTCTGGGTTCTGCTTTACTGAAAAAAGACAATAAAAAAAGGTGCTGTTCCCATGCAAAATAAAGCATGCAAAACTGCACCCGGATGTTATCCTTATGAACTTTTCCCTTTCTGCCGCCCCCTGCAATCCGGTGCGGCATGAATTCCCCAAAACATGCCACGCCTTTCTTCTCCTAAGCCTTTTTGCGGTACTATACTTGGAAAGAAAGTTCGCTTCAATATAAGTGTAATAAGTCTTACGGTACCTGTAATAAGTTACCGTCTTGGATTGTCATCCCTCCTGTTTTCCAGAAAAAAAGTCCCTTCCGCATGTTCGGAAAGGACTATCCATTTTCGGTATGTGATTGTATCCATAACTGTGCTTTTCCTACGAGCATGAACAGTGCCGTGATGCAGATTCCCGTATAAACAGCGTAAGCATACGGTATCTGGCCTGCATGCCACAAAATGCCAAGCACAGCCAGTTCCAAAGCTGCGATCAGCCTTGCTTTTCTGCCAAAATGCTTTTGTTCCTCTTTATCCAGCTTCCGGTTCTTGCTGTGCATGGGACTGAGTAAAAAAATGATCCCTGCGGACACCAGCAATACTGCCAGCAGCCATGCCAGCGATGTCTTGTAAAACACAGCCTGTGTATAAACCGGAACCAGCAGCACCAGATTAGAACCAAGATAACAGAAAACCCTGCTGTCTGAGTGATATCCACCGGTATAACTGCGAAGAACCATAAAAGACAGGGTAAACACTGCCACAACCGCCAGTTGCTCTGTAAGCAGGCCGATGACCAGTGCTGTCACAACGTTTAGAAGCAGGATCATACCATTGCGTATTCCAAACTGGTATAATTCCTGCTCCTCCTCTTTTATGATTCCCCGCTCAACCATACGATGGCTGAGCCATTTCGTCATGATTTAAAACCTTCTGAGTTTTTTGGAATCTTCCGGCATCTTGTCCTGTCCCAGATACCACATGCAGGAACGGTTCGTTGCCATGGTTGTCACCATAAGTGCCAGTGCTGCCATCACACTCATGGATTTGCTGCTCAGTCGGTACATCCAGTTTCTTTTCTTCATTTTTAGTAAAACCCTCCTTTTTTTGATGTTTTCACTCTAACAGTTTCCATGTAAAAATCAATCTATCTGTAACAAGTTGCAGGTTTGCTGTAATAAGTTGCAGTCTCACTCCAGTTTTGCAACTCCGTTGAGCAGAAGGACTGCCTCAAAATGTTCCCCCTGATCCTTTAACATCAGCTCCCCACCGTATTTTTCTGCCACTTTCCGCACCGAACGGATTCCCCTGCCGTGTTTTATTTTATCTTTTTTGCTTGTCTGTTGATAGGAACTTGTCCCGGATGGCTTGCTGTTCTTAATGGATAAAAGCAGTCTGCCCTCCTGAAACTTTGATTCCACATGAACATACCGTTTTTCCTGTTCCACTGCCATCGCTGCCTCTATCGCATTATCCAAAAGATTCCCATACAGAACACCCATGTCCCCGATATCTACGGATACTCTCTGGGGGAGCAGCGTTGTAACCTGCATCGGTATCTCTTTCTCTTTTGCCTTTACGCTTTTTACTTTTAATATGGCATTCACCACAGGATTTGCGGAATAAATGATCTCTTCTGCCAGCCGGATGTCCTGTATCTGTTCCTGATACCGTTCCATGTCCTGATAGTATTCGTTCCGGTATAAGATTTCCCTCTGGATCATTTCCTCTTCGTGCTGTTTTTCTTCCACTGTCGTATACTTTTCAATCATCAGAAAAATTACATAATTAGTGATGATAATGACAAAGATGATGCACATGCACAGCACGACCATCTGTGCCGAGATTAATTCTTTTGCAACCTCTATCAGTAAAAAGCAACTGATCAGGCTGCATAAAGGTATCATTGTCAACATATATTGCGTTTCTTTTGGCATTGCTGATAGTCGAATGCTTTTTCCAGATTTCAGTCTGCAAAACACCTCCACATGCAAATTCCGCTTCATCGGATCACCGATTCCGCTAGCAACGGATCAGTGTTTCCGGTTGTAACGGAACACTTTTCCGCTTCGTCGGATCACGCATTCTTATAAAGTGTTATAGTTTTTTCGTAGTCATTATTTTTAGATTACGAAAGGAGGCATTTTTATGCAGGACTACAACACTATTATTGGTGCTATTCAGATGCGTCTGAATAAGTGCCCAACCAGATCTGTTATGGATCGTTTTCGAATCGGATCAAGCACTCTTAACTTGATCATGAGTCGATATAAGGCTCTTGAGCTCACCATTGACGAGCTTGAAGCTATGTCACCAAAAGAAGTAGAGAACCTCTTTTACCCACAGAAAAATCTTCAACGCAAAGAAGTTCCACTTCCAGATTTTCAGTATTACTATGATCGTATTCATGCCCCAAACAGTAGAGTAAATATTTCATTCTGTTGGCTGGATTACAAAGAAAAGAATCCAGATGGATATGAAAAATCTCAGTTCTATGAATACTATCAACGTTTTGTTCAGGAAAACTATGGTGGCACAAAAATTTCAATGGCGGTAAATCGCAAGCCTGGTGAAAAGATGTACATCGACTGGGTTGGCGACCAGCCTGGACTTCTGACGGATGTTACAACCGGTGAAATTATGAGAGTTCACATCTTTGCCACAACATTAGGCGTGAGCAGTATGATCTATGCAGAGGCATTTCCAAATGAAAAGCTACCTTGTTTTATCGAAGGCTGTGTACATGCGGTATCCTTCTATGGTGCAGTTGCTAAACACTTTGTCCCGGATAATCTAAAAACAGCTGTTACGAAGCATACAAAAGATGATCTTGTATTACAGTCAACCTTCTCTGATCTGGAAGACTTCTATGATACGATTGTGCTCCCACCACCGGCTCGTAAGCCTAAGGGAAAACCAACGGTCGAGAATCATGTGCGTTTCCTTGAAACACATCTTATAGAAAAGTTAAAAGAAAAGATTTACACATCCTTTGAGGATTTGAATGCTGATATCAAAAAGATAGTAGCCGTCCTCAATGCGAGACCTTTTCAGAATCAAGCTTTTTCCAGACAAGAAATGTTTATCAAGTATGACAAACCATGTATGAAACCACTGCCAGGCGGAGAATACACAACTTGTGATTACAAAGCAGTACTGAAGGTGCCTAATAATTATCACATCGATTATGACGGCCACTACTACTCTGTATTGTATACTTACTGCGGAAAACCAGCAATCCTTAAGGCTACACCTTCTGAGATTCGTATCTGTGATCAGTACAACCGTCTGATCTGCACGCACAGAAGATCTTATAAGGATTTTCCGTTGTACATAACTACGGATGAGCATATGCCTCCGGAACACCTTTATTATCAGGAAATCAATTCGAAAGATGGAAACTATTACAGGCGCTGGGCGTCTGTGTTCGGTCCTTCCATGTCGGAATTGATTGATCGAATCCTAAAATCTTCTAAACACGAAGAGCAGGCATTCAATGCATGTGCCGGGATACTACATCGAGTAAAAGCAATCCCTAAAGGCATTGCAGAAGAAGCCGCTCGTAAATGCATTGAAATGAACTCCTGTCGCTACTCGACGTACAGGCAGGTGCTTAAAAAGATGGAGTGCGATGAGCATCCAGAATCATCACCGGAATCACTTCCATCTCATGAAAACATCAGAGGAAAGGATTACTACAAGTAAAGGTGAATGATTATGGCCTATAGACAGAAAGAATACAATTATAACGACAAACTTACAAAGGATCAAAATCTTCTTATGGACAAACTCTATAAGATGCGTATGTCCGGCATGGCAGAAGCTTTTGAAAACCAACTTATGAATCCGAATTCGGGATTAGAGAGCTTTGAAACAAGGTTCTCTGAAATCATCAACCATGAGTGGTCAGGGAGAGAAAACAAGAAGTTCAATCGGCTCTTAAAACAAGCAACACTAAAATATCCGGCAGCTGACCTTGATAGTTCTCTTTATGATCCAGAGAGGCAGTTAAACACACATGTTATTGAATTACTGGCCAAAGGTGATTGGATTGATGAACCGAACAATCTTTTGATTACAGGTGGAGCAGGAGCTGGCAAAACGCATATTGCATGTGCACTTTGCGTCACAGCACTACATCAAATGAGAACTGTTAAATATATCCGTGCGAATTATCTGCTTCAAGAATCCGCCCATGCGCATA
>ERZ1106973.2723-NODE-2723-length-12410-cov-2.600648_pt1 | contig 12410 bp, 9 predicted proteins | sample MGYA00403686_ERZ1106973 | MGnify/ENA primary metagenome ERZ1106973 (study PRJEB35170, sample SAMEA104062408) | human gut metagenome | biome: human gut; feature: human-associated habitat; material: faeces | place: Denmark | collected 2012-11-06 ...
GACATCGCCGATGCAGAACATTCTGGAAGAATCGGAAAAGTAACCGTTCAAAATCGTGGAAACATCCACATTGATAATATCTCCCGCCTTCAAAATGACCTCTTTTGACGGGAATCCGTGGCACACCTGATCGTTCACCGAAGTGCACACGCTGTACGGATACCCCTGATAATGCAGCGGCGCCGGAATACCGCCCATACTGGTCGTCATGTCGTAGACAATCTTGTCAATCTCCGCCGTGTTCATGCCCTCATGAATGTGCTCCTGAATATAATCGAGCACCGCAATATTGATCTTACAACTCTCCTTAATTCCTGCAATCTGATCTGCATTCTTGATAATGTCATGGGTCGGGACGATATGTCCCTGTGCAGCGATCGCTGCAATCTTCTCGTCAAATGCCTGATGGCATGCCTTATATTTCCGTCCGCTTTTACACCAGCACGGATCATTTCTTCCAATTTTCACATGCATAGTCGTATCTTCTTTCATTTTATAAAATTCTTGTCATACTTCTGACCGGCACATCTGCCAAATCCCCATGTACCAGCCTACAAAACATATCCTATTATAACACACTTTATACATAAACGTATACTGCTTTTCTTTTTATGAGAAATTAGCTATAATAAAAGAAAAACATCAGGAGGATTCACATGAACGAAATAGATTTTATCTTAGAGCAATTAAAAGATCTGACGGCCATTGACAGTCCCACAGGTTTTACTGAATATGCCGCTGAACATGTCATGAATGTTTACAAAAAAATGGGCTACGCTCCTGTCCGCACTGCTAAAGGCGGAATCTTTCTTGATCTCGGCGGCAAGAATGAAGATGATGCCATTCTGCTCCGCATTTTCGATCGCCTCATCGGTCACCTGATCCATATCGATCAGCTTCTGCGCCTCCTGTTCGCGCAGGATTCTGCGCGCGTCCTTGACCTTGCAGTTTTTCTTCTTGGTCTTCGGCGGTATCATATCGCCGAAGATGTTGCCGATGGCAATGCTCATGCCCTCGTTGCTCATGTCAAGCTGATTGCCCTTCGGCGTATCCGTCACTTCAATCTCAATATATTGCTCTTCCAAAAGCCCCTGCCGCAGCTGCTGTCTGACCTGCTCTCTTGCCATTTCCACGCTGTTTTCCTCCGGCGCGGATTCACCCTTTGCGGATTGGCTGTCCAGATATTGCTGCTTCTGGCTGGTATAGCCGCCGCTGTTCATGATGAAGTCGAACGGATTCCTGCTCTGTCCTTCTTTTTTCTTATTCTTTCCCGGAATGATCGCTTCGACGATCTTTTCCTCGGCGATATCCTCAGCAATGCTGTATTTTTCTTCCAGCTTACTCTGCTTGGTCACGCGCATGGATGCCTCCACGAGGTCACGTACCATGGAATCGACATCTCTGCCGACATAACCGACTTCGGTAAACTTCGTCGCCTCGACCTTGACAAACGGCGCGTCCATCAGCTTGGCGAGGCGGCGCGCAATCTCGGTCTTACCACAGCCGGTCGGTCCCATCATGAGAATGTTCTTCGGGGTGATTTCTTCTCTCATTTCCTCGGAAAGCAGACTTCTCCGGTAGCGGTTTCTGAGCGCGATGGCTACGGATTTTTTCGCCTCCTCCTGTCCGATGATATATTTATCCAGTTCCGCTACGATTTCCTTCGGCGTCATACTGTATAATTTACTCTTCACTGCCATGTGGGAACCTCCTTATAATTTTTCCACAGAAATATTGCTGTTCGTGTAGACACAGATCGAGCTTGCGATGCGCAGGGATTCACGCACGATGGCCTCTGCATCCATCTCGGTATTGTTGAACAGCGCATTGGCTGCAGAGTAGGCAAAATTGCCGCCCGAACCGATGGCTACAAAGTCCTGATCTGGTTCGATGACCTCGCCGTTGCCGGAGATGACTAGCATCGAATCCTTGTCTGCAACGATCATCAGTGCCTCCAGGCTGCGCATGCCCTTGTCGGAACGCCAGATCTGTGCCAGGTCCACCGCCGCTTTTTTAAGATTGCCGGCGTGCTCCTCCAGCTTTTTTTCGAATTTCTCCGTCAGTGCGAACGCATCGGCTACCGAGCCTGCAAAGCCGGTCACAACGGTATTCTTATAGATCTTTCTGACTTTTTTCGCACCGTTTTTCATAATGGTGTGTTCGCCCATCGTTACCTGTCCGTCGCCGCCGATGCAGACGTCCTCCGGACCGCGTCTGACCGCGCAGATCGTGGTTGCATGAAATTGTACCATCTTGTTACACTCCTCTTGTTTTATTCCTTATATCCACATTTATCATTGGAACATGCATATTTCGTGGTTTTTGTGTGTTTTTCCAGTAAAAGTTCTCCGCACTGCGGACATTTGCGATCGGTCGGTTTGTACCAGTATGCGCGGGTGCAGGTCGGATAATTGCTGCAGCCGTAAAAGATTTTGCCGGAGCGTCCGCGTTTGGCGACAATATCACCGCCGCAGTCCGGACACTTGACTCCGGTCGATTGAACGATCGGCTTGGTGTTCTTGCATTCCGGATAACCGGTACAGGCCAGGAATTCTCCGAACCGCCCGGATTTGATTGCCATCGGCTTGCCGCAGAGCTCGCAAACCTCATCGGTAATCTGCACCGGAAGTTCAACCTTCTCAATCGCCTGATCCGCGATCTCCAGCTCCTTTTCAAACGGTCCGTAAAAGTCCCGCACCACCTGTTTCCAATCCAAGGTCTTGGTTTCAACGTCGTCCAGTTTATCCTCCATCTCAGCGGTAAATCCGGTATCGACGATCTCCTTGAAATATTCCTCCATCAGCTGCGTGACCAAAAATCCGAGATCAGTCGGCACCAGTACCTTCTTTTCGCGGCCGATATATTTTCTTTCTAAAATCGTTGCAATGATCGGCGCATAGGTACTTGGACGACCGATATTTTTCTCCTCCAGCTCCTTGACCAGACTTGCCTCGGTAAATCTTGCCGGCGGCTCGGTAAACTTCTGCTCAGGCAGCACTTCTTCTGCCTTGAGTGTTTCTCCCTCGGCAAGGTCCGGCAGCAATTTGTCCTTATCCTCGTCGAAATTCGGCGCATATATCTTCTGATAGCTGTCAAAGATCAGTTTAGAGCCGGATGCCTTCAGCCCGTAAGCACCGTTTTCGATGCTGACCTGCATACTGTCAAACACCGCAGGCGCCATCTGACTGGCGAGGAAGCGCGTCCAGATCAGCTTATACAGATTGTACTGATCCTTGGTCAGTGATTCCTTGATGGATTCCGGGTCCAGTGTGATATTGCTGGGACGAATCGCCTCATGCGCGTCCTGAATGTCCTTTTTCTTATTCGTATAGATATTGTTCGCGATATAATTTTTGCCGAAGTTCTCTTCGATATACGCGTGCGCCATAGCTTTCGCCTCTTCCGAGATACGCACCGAGTCGGTTCGGATATAGGTGACCAGACCGACGGTGCCTGCGCCCTTGACCTCCACACCCTCATAGAGCTGCTGGGAGACCATCATCGTCTTTTTGGTCGTGAAATTCAGCTTATTTGCTGCGTCCTGCTGCAGACTGCTGGTCGTAAACGGCGCAAACGGCTTACGCTGCCGCTCTCTGCGCACGATAGCTGCCACCTGATAGCTGCCGCCTGCAAGGTCGGTAAGAACCCTGTCAGCCTCAGCCTTGCTCGCGATGCTGATTTTTTTCTTCTGATATTCGGCAACCTTCGCGGTAAAGACCTTGCCCTTCTTGAATTTGACCTGAATATTCCAGTATTCCTGCGGTTTGAAATTGTTGATCTCGTTTTCGCGGTCACAGATGATCTTGAGCGCCGCGGACTGCACGCGCCCTGCGCTCAAGCCTCTGCGAATCTTGCGCCACAGAAGCGGGCTGATCTGATAACCTACCAGTCTGTCCAGCGCGCGTCTCGCCTGCTGTGCGTCCACCAGTCCGATATCGATGGCACGCGGCGATTTGACCGCCTTTTTGATCGCATCCTTTGTAATTTCGTTGAACACGATGCGGCATGGCTGATCCGGGTCCAGTCCCAAGAGGAAAGCCAGATGCCAGGAGATTGCCTCTCCCTCGCGGTCCGGGTCGGTTGCCAGATAGACTTTTCCGGCAGCCTTCGCCTCTTTTTTGAGCTCCTTGATCAGATCGCCCTTCCCGCGGATCGGAATATACTGCGGCTCAAAATCGTGTTCCACGTCGATGCCCAGTTTGCTCTTCGGCAGGTCTCTGACATGTCCGACCGAAGCAATGACCTTATAGGACGAGCCCAGATATTTACCGATAGTTTTCGCCTTGGACGGAGATTCCACGATGACCAGTGTTTTTTTCGCCGCCGCGGATTTGCGTCCTGTCTTTTTCGCGCTTGTCTTTTTCGCCGCCGTCGATTTCGCTGCGGATTTGGTATCCGCTTTTGCTTTTGCTTCTGTTTTTTTCGCTGTTTGCGCTGCCATTTTTCCTCCACAAAATGATATTTTCCTTCTTGTTATTTTCCTTTTTTACAGGCAAGTTATACAGTATGACGCTGTCTTTGACTGCCATGTGTATCCATTCACTGTATATAATAACACATATAATAGTACGAAACTTAACATTTTGCAATAAAAATTTTTCCGAAATGGTACACAACCAGTCCTTTGATCTCCAAAACACTGACAATCCCCGTCACATAGACCGAATCTTTTTGCAGTTTTTGACAGAGATCATCAATGCTTGTCTCCCCTTGCTTTTGTATCATGCGGTACACGAGCTGCTCGTCCTTGCCGAGCGCCGCAGCCTCCTCCGGATCAGCGGCAGGCGTCAGCCCCATACCCAGAAAAATATCGTCGATCACAGCAATCGGGGATGCGCCGTCCATGAGCAGCTTGTTGCAGCCCAGACTGTAAGCGCTGGTGATATTGCCCGGCACCGCAAAGATCTCTCTGCTGAGCGCCGCGGCATATTCTGCGGTGATCAAAGCGCCGCTGTTGGTTCCTGCCTCCACGACGGTCACCGCCTCCGCAAGCCCTGCGATGATGCGGTTCCGCTGCGGGAACGTCTGCGGTCTGGGCTGCAGACCCGGTGGAAACTGAGAAAGCAAAAGTCCTTTCGCGGCAATCTCCGCATAGAGCTTCGCGTTCTCTCGCGGATAGCAGATATCGACCCCGCTGCCGAGCACTGCAATGGTCTTGCCGCCCGCGCGCAGCGCACCCAGATGCGCAAAGCTGTCAATGCCCTTCGCCATGCCGCTGACCAGCACGACCTGATTCTGCGCCGCTGTTTTCCCGATCTGCATGGCGATACGCTTGCCGTACTCGCTGCACTTGCGGGAGCCGACCACCGCCAGCGCCCTTCGCCGTAGCAGGCTGGTATCGCCGATGGCATACAGACAGGGCGGCGGATCGGGAATATCACGCAGCATCGTTGGATAGTCCGTATCCGCCGGGTGTAGCGTCCGGATCGTGCGGCTTGCCGTTTCTCTGATTGGTTTCTGTGTGCTGATTTCGCTCATGCTACTGCCTCACTTTCGCTTTTATTTCTTTTTCTTACTTCCACTTATTTTTCCCGCTGTTCCCGTCGCGTCCTTACCTTTCTTCCTCAAAAAAGCGCGTATACTGCAGTGCGCCGGCAAGATGCTGCTGCCGTAGCTGTGCCTCCCCCTGCACATCGGCGATCGTCCGCGCCAGCTTCAAGATTTTGTGATAGCGGCGCGGACTCAGGTGATACCGCTCATACGCGAGCTGCAGGAAGCGCTGTCCCTCCGCATCCGGGATGCAGAATTCCTGCAGCTCACGCGCCTGCATCCTCGCGTTGCACTTGATATTGGTCCCGCGAAAGCGCGCGCGCTGCAATTCCCGCGCGCGGAGTACCTGTTCGCGCATTTCCGCAGAGGAACCTGTCAGCGGCGCAGTCAGAGAATCATAGCTGACGCGCCGGATCTCCACGCACATATCGATGCGTTCGCAGAGCGGACCGGAAAGGTGCGCGCGGTATTTATCAATCTGTGTGCGCGTACAGGTGCAAGGGTGGTTCTCGTCGCCCAAATAGCCGCAGGGGCAGGGGTTGGAGGCGGCTGCCAGTGAAAAGGCTGCCGGAAACACAAATTGCTGCCCGCGGCGAATCAAGCGAATCTCGCCCTCCTCCATCGGCTGCCGCAGCAGCTCTGTCCTTTGACGCCCGAATTCCAGGAACTCATCAATAAACAAAATGCCGTTGTGCGCGAGGGAAACCTCGCCGGGCTGCGGATCGAAGCCGCCGCCGAGAATCCCCGCCGGTGTCGTCGTGCTGTTCAGCTCGCGAAATGGTCTTTGCCGCATGATTGGCATGCTGTCGTTCAGTTTACCGACAACCGAATAGATCATCGAGGTCTCTAACTGCTCTGCCTGTGTCATCGCAGGCAGAATGGTTGGAATGCGCCTGGCCAGCATCGTTTTTCCTGTGCCCGGCGAACCGAGCAGCAAAATGCCATGTCCACCCGCGACTGCGATCGTGATCGCCTCCTTTGCGGTCTGCTGTCCCTTGACATCCGCAAAGTCCAACTCCGCACAGGCAGCCGCATCGCTGCCCTGCGCAAGACCCTCCTCTGCCTCAGCTTCACAAAAAACCGTTTCTTCCTCCCCGCGCAGGCTCGCGACCAGCTGCCTGAGATTGGAAACCGCTGCGACATGCGTACCGCTTTCTTTGGCAGCCAGCGTTCCCTCTCTGCGATTCGCCGCGGCCAGATAGACCGTCTCTGTTCTGCCGCACAGCCCGGTCATCATCGGCAGCACGCCACGCACGCCCTGTACCTCACCGTTCAAATTCAATTCTCCAAGAAAGGCTTTGCCCTCCAGCACCTCACTTGGGAGCAGCCCCTGTGCTGCCAGAAGCGCCGCCGCAATCGCCAAATCATAGTGGCTGCCGCTCTTGCGCACCCATGCCGGAGATAAATTCACTGTAATCCTGCCTTTTGGATAGTCAAAGCCGCTGTTCATAATCGCCCCGCGCACGCGCTCTGCGGACTCCTTGACCGCGGTATCTCCCAGACCGATGACATGATAGGCGGGCAGACCGCGCTCTGCCGAGACCTCGACAGTCACCTCCATGCCGCGGATGCCGGACAATCCGGCTGTCTTTGTAACTGCTAACATCGTTTACATTCCTTCCTTTTCTTTTTTTCTGCGATACTTTTTCTTTTCATTCTTTCGTACAACGCTGCATACTGCGGCGCCGCCGCGCTCGTTTCTCTCCTGCCGCAAGCTGTTTTCCTGCAATATTTACGCAATGCCTGCGCAAATACCACGTGACAACGGTGACGAAAATTCACAAAACAACCGATGCGCTAGACCGATAAGCCTCGTAGCTGCTCTGCCCGAATTTCAATTAAATCAAAGGAGATTTCGCGGCAATCCCCCGTATATCTCTGCAGATATATCTGTGCCGCATCGCGCATATGCCGCTGTTTTTGTCGGTTGACCGCCAGTCTGCCCGCACCGTAGGTATCGCTAAGCCGCGTCTTGACCTCTACGAAATGCAGAACGCCCTCTTTTTCAGCGATAATATCGATCTCACCCCATCGACAGGCAAAGTTCCGCGTTAGGATGCGATAGCCGCGCTGTAAAAGCAGCAGCGCCGCCAGCTCCTCCCCTGCGCGCCCAACATCCTTATTTTTGCTGTTTTTGTCGTTCATTCCATTATATCCTTTTTGTTCCATTTGTATAGATAAATATTACTATAAATCTTATTTATTGTCAATACATATTTTCCCATGAATCATGATATTCCTTTGTGCCTCTCCCGCGGCGCACAAAAGGCGCACAAAAAAAGAAAGCCCTGTTTCCATGCATCGTTTCATACATGGAAAACAAGTACTTTCCATTCGCGCGACCATACGTCCTGCTCTCTATCGCCTGCCTCGCATCCACGCCGCCAGCCGCCTGCGCAGTGATGCGCGCGGCGGCACACCGTCCTTTTCGCGAAACAGCAGGGTGCGAATCGCATAGACCACGCCCTCCTCTTCATTGGTGATTGTCACATAATCCGCGGCAGCTTTGATGTCCGGTGTCGCGTTGCCCATCGCCACACTGAACCCGCATTCCCGCAGCATCGTCAAATCGTTGGGGCTGTCGCCGAACGCCATCACGTGCGGCAATTCCAGCCCCAGTCTGCCGCAGACCTCTGCCAGTGCTGCAGCTTTGCTGGTCGTCACGCCGCCGATTTCGATATTGTGGTGCGTAGAGGACGTCACCGTCATATGCGGCAGCTTCGCAAACCGTTCCCACATTGCCATACGTGCTTCCTGCGCCGCAAAGTGAACATTGATATTTTCGATAGCCTCCCGATGCTCCCGCATCAGCGCATAAATATCATCCACAGGCGTACGTGTCCGCAGGACATACTTCGCGCTCATAAAATCCGACCCGTTCTGCGCGAGATCCTCGTAAATATTCCGCGCAATATAGGCTTTTCCCCCGGTGAATACCTCCACCGGATATGGCTCCTGCGGCAAAATTTCCAAAACGAGATCTACCGCCTCCGGCTCCATGCAGTCGGAGTAAAGAATCTCCCCGGTCGCCGCATCCGAAATATGCGCACCGTTGGAGGTAATGATATACTGCAGCCCCTGTATGTTTTTCACCGCTTCCGGTAGCGAGGCATAAACGCGCCCTGTTGCAATGACCACATGGATACCGCGCCGGATTGCTTCCTCCAGTGTTTCCTTCGTTCTGCGCGTCAGACCGTTCCGCGTCAGCGTCGTTCCGTCCAGATCCAGTGCAATCATGCGGATCGTATCAAAATCAAAGTCACCGCCGTAAATCGGACCAGAGCTGACGGCTGCGGCTCTCGTCTTATCATCTCTTTTCATATACCGCCTCATTTCTCCAGACAATCCAAAAATTCCCGATTATACTGCCGCACCTGCTTCATCGTCGCAGCGCCGTCATGCCCCGGATAAATCGTGTAGTCGTTTGACCATTTGTCGATCACCGCTTTGCAGGACTTTATCATATCCTGCGGACTGCCGTCCGCCAAATCCGTCCGTCCCAGATCGGTATCAAAGATCGTATCTCCGGTGAACACCACCTTGCTCTTTTCCGACAATATGCAGATCGAGCCCCGCGTATGCCCCGGCGTGTGATAAACGCGCAGTGTCTCCCCATCCAGATCGATCTCATCACCGTCCGCGAGCAGTCTGTCCACCGGCTGCCGATAGACAAACGCATCCTGCTCGTGCATCATGACCGGACATTCAAAATAATCGCGCAGCTTCTCCGCGCCACCCACATGGTCATAATGATGATGTGTCAGGATCACCCCCTGCATCGCAAGTCCCTGTTCTGCAATATATGCGATAAACCTTTTCGGCTCATAGCCCGGATCAATGACATAACAGCTCCCGCCGCGCATGCGGCTGATGATATAACCGTTGCTTTCTAAGCTCCCGCCGACCAGTCGTTTGATTTTCATAAATGCCTCCTGTGATATTTCGTACTTTCTATTGTACATGAAACGGCAATGACTTGCAAATTATAAATATTATGTTAAAATAGATTCGTAGCGTTTACACTTGCTGCCGCTTGTAGTTTCTTAACATTTTTTTGGCTTGCAAAATAATCGAAAACGTGTTTTGATAATATACCAATGAAGCAATATAGGAGGTTTTCATGAAAATAGCCATTGTCGGTGCCGGCAAGCTTGGTCTCAAAGTGACCAATGCGCTGACCGGAGGCGATCATTCCATTACCATCATAGATCAAAACGAAGCGATCATCAATCGCATTTCCCAACAGTACGATGTCATGACGGTCGTCGGCAACGCCAAACAGGTCAGCCTGCTCAGACGAAGCGCCATTGGCACCTTCGATTTTCTGATTGCCTGCACAGACAGCGATGAAAAGAACATGATCATCGCGTCCTTTGCCAAAAAAATAGGTTGCTCTAAGGTCATCGCCCGCGTACGCGATCCGGAGCATATGAATCAGATTGACTTTATCAAGGAAACGCTCAACATTGATCACATCGTCAACCCGGATCTTTCCATCACACTAGAGATCTACAAGTATCTGGTCGAAAAATACACACTGACCAACGGCATCTTTACCAGCGGCAAAGTCTCCATGGTGCAGTTCAACGTCAAACGCATGAGCCGTCTGATCAACCTTACCATGCGTCAGGTGCCGAATCTTTTGCCGAACATGCTGATCGTTGCAATCTCCAGAAACGGTAAGATCATCATTCCGCATGGCGACACCATCGTTGAGGATCACGACACCCTCTACCTGATCGGCGAAAAGAATGAAATTACCGAGCTGCATAACCGCGTTTACGAGCGCGGCAAATATACCAATCTGCAAAAGGTCATGATCGCCGGCGGCGGCAAGACCGGCTTTTACCTTGCCAAGCGACTCTCAGAATTCGGCATTGCCGTCAAGATCATCGAAAAGGACAAGGATCGCTGTTACTATCTCTCCACGCATCTGGATGATGTCATGGTGCTGCATGGCGACGCGACCGATCAGGCGCTGCTGGAAGAAGAAAATCTCGAAGAGATGGATGCCTTCATTGCTGCGACCGGTCTCGACGAAGAAAATCTTCTGCTTGCGCTGATTGCCAAGCAGGTCAAGGTCGAGGACGTCATTTCCAAGGTCAGCCGCGAAAGCTACAAGGATCTCATCGAGCAGATGGGCATTGACATGGTGCTCAACCCGTTGGATATCATCACCAGTACAATTCTGCGCTACATTCAAGGCTCTAAGCGCATCATTTCCTCTCTGCTGATTCAAGGGCAGGCGGAAATCATGGAAATCATCGCCACCAACGATATGAAGCTTGCCAATGTACCGCTTGCGCAGATTCAACTGCCGGATGGCGTGCTGATTGCTGCCATTCACCGCGGCAACCACGTCATCATTCCAAACGGACAGACGATGATTCATGAAGATGATAAAGTCACCATCTTTTGTCTGCTTTCGGACATCGGCGAACTCGAAAAGCTGATGACCATCAAACGCGGTCTTTTAAGATAAACAGAAACGACACAAGAAAGGATACGTATGGGTGCAAAGTTTCATCATACCCTCCGCATACAAGGCGCCATGCTGCTGGTATTGGCTGTCTCGATGCTGATTCCGCTGCTAATCGCGCTATACACCCGTGAAAACAGCAGCGGCAAGGCGTTTGCCACTGTGCTGGCAGGCTGCCTTTTCGTTGGGCTTCTTATCAGACAGTTTTGCAAGCCTTCTCAGGCAAAAATGAAAGTCCGGGACGGCTTTCTTGTGGTGTCCGTCAGCTGGCTGCTCTGCTCCGTCATCGGTGCGCTGCCCTTCTGGCTGTCCGGCGCGATCCCTTCAGCAGCGGACGCTTTTTTTGAATCCTGCTCTGGTTTCAGCACGACGGGCGCTTCGATCCTGACTGATATCGAAGCCATGCCGAGATCGCTTGGCGTTCCTTTACACACTGGCTTGGCGGTATGGGTATCGTCGTTTTCGTCATGGCACTGCTCCCGGTGCTCGGCATCAGCGGGCAGATCGCTGCGAATGCAGAGACGCCGGGTCCGACCAAGGACAAGCTGACCGCACACTTTTCCGATACCGCACGCAACCTTTATCTGCTCTACCTGGGCTTTACGCTTGCAGAGGTACTGCTGCTCAAGCTCGGCGGTATGAGCTTTTACGATGCGTTCATTCACAGCTTCGGTACGATTGGAACCGGCGGATTTTCCAATTACAACAACAGCGTCGCGCATTTTGACAGCCCGTATATACAGATCGTTATTCTGCTGTTCATGGTTCTGGCAGGAATGAATTTCAATCTGCTATATCTAACCTTGACCCGCAAGCGCGGGCTGGCTGCCCTCCTCCGCGATGAAGAAATCAGATTCTATCTGACGATCATGGGAGCTGCTTCCCTGTTGGTGTTTGCGGCAAATCAGATTTTTTCGCAGTTTCACCGACCGCTGCAATCGCTTTTGGACAGTGCCTTTCAAGTCGTTTCCGTTATGACAACGACAGGCTACATAACGGCAGACTACGATATCTGGCCGACGTTTTCAAGGATGGTCATTCTATGCCTGCTGTTCTTCGGCGGCTGCTCCTCATCCACCTCCGGCGGCGTCAAATGCGTGCGGATTCTGGTCTGTCTGAAGCTGATCCGCAGAAGCTTTTCGCTGCGCCTGCATCCAAACCGTATCGTACCGATCACGCTCAATGATGCGGAGCTGCCGACTGAGGTAGTCATCAAGATCACGAATTTCGTTCTGACCTATATTGCAGTTATTTTTATCGGCACGCTGTTGGTCTCTGTCGATAATCTGGACTTCATATCCAGTTTCTCCGCGGTAGCTACTTGTGTCGGCAATATCGGTCCGGGATTTCATTTCGTTGGACCAACCTGCAATTTTTCTATGTATTCAAATTTTGCCAAACTGGTGCTGGTTTTTGATATGCTGGCAGGACGTCTGGAAAT
>ERZ1106973.2727-NODE-2727-length-12376-cov-2.195358_pt1 | contig 12376 bp, 11 predicted proteins | sample MGYA00403686_ERZ1106973 | MGnify/ENA primary metagenome ERZ1106973 (study PRJEB35170, sample SAMEA104062408) | human gut metagenome | biome: human gut; feature: human-associated habitat; material: faeces | place: Denmark | collected 2012-11-06 ...
GTTTTGGTTCCTTTGCCGCCGTGGGCAAAGGAACCCGCCGCCGGGGCGGCGGAATCCTTCTATTTCCTAAAAGCAGCAAAAAAGAGAGCCATCAACAGATGGCTCTCTTTTTCCACAATTCAGCCTGCACTTGTGGAAAGCGCAAAGGCGAAACGAAGTTTCGCACAAAGTTCTTTGCCAAGCTTTCTTTCAAGAAAGCGGTCAAGCCTCGTGGGAGTTGAGCAGGGACTGCTTGATGTCCCACAGCTTCTGAGAAAGGTCCACATAGTAGTTGTGGGGATTCTCAAAGCGCTTGACCTCGTCCCACAGGGAGTCCACCTGCCGCTGGCAGTAGGCCCGGCTGGCCTTCAGGTCGGGGACCTCGTACACCAGCTTGCCGTTGAGGAACACGGGGACCATGAGCTCCTTGGCCTCAAAGTCGGTGTAGGTCTTGCGCTTCCAGGTGGCGTTGGGGTCGAAGAGCTCCAGGGGCTGGGTGAAGTCAAACTCCTCGTCCCGCAGGCAGATGAGATCGGCCTCCGCTTTGCCCGTGGCCTTGGAGAAGATGCGGTAGATCTTCTTGAAGTGGGGGGTGGTGATCTTGGCGGCGTTCTCGCTGATCTTGATCTTGGGGATGATGGTGCCGTCCTCGTCCTCAATGGCCACCAGCTTGTACACCCCGCCGAACACAGGCTCGGACCGGGAGGTGATGAGCCGCTCGCCCACGCCGAAGGAATCCACCTTGGCGCCCTGCATCAGCATATCGCGGATGATGTACTCATCCAGGGAGTTGGAGGCGCAGATGGGGCAGTCCTCGAAGCCGGCGTCATCCAGCATTTTGCGCGCCTTTTTGGAAAGGTACGCAATGTCGCCGGAATCGATGCGTACGCCCTTGGGACGGATGCCCAGAGGCTTGAGTACTTCGTCGAACACGCGGATGGCATTGGGCACACCGCTCTTCACCACGCTGTAAGTATCCACCAGCAGCGTGCAGTTGTCGGGGTAAAGCTCGGCGTACCGCTTGAAGGCCTCGTATTCGCTGGGGAACATCTGCACCCAGCTATGGGCCATGGTACCCAGCGCGGGAATGCCGAACTGCCTGTCCGCCATGACGCAGGCGGTGCCTACCACGCCGCCGATGTACGCTGCGCGCGCGCCCAGCACGGCGGCGTCGTACCCCTGTGCCCGCCGGGAGCCGAACTCCATCACCGGGCGGCCCTGCGCCGCACGGACAATGCGGTTCGTCTTGGTGGCGATCAGGCTTTGATGGTTGAAGGTGACCAGAAGCAGCGTCTCGATGAGTTGGGCCTCGATGGCCGGGCCCTCCACGATGACGATGGGCTCGTGGGGGAAAATGGGCGTGCCCTCGGCCACAGCCCAGATATTGCAGTGGAATTCAAAGCGGCGCAGATAGTCGAGGAACTGCTCGGAGAAGCAGCCCTTGCCCCGCAGGTATTCGATGTCCTCTTCGCTGAAGTGAAGGTTATCCACTACCTCACAGAACTGCTCCAGGCCCGCGGCAATGGCAAAGCCGCCGCCGTCGGGTATCTTGCGGAAGAACATGTCGAACACGCCCACCTTGTCGGTGTAGCCTTCTTCGAAATAGCCGGCCGCCATGGTCAGCTCGTAGAAATCCATCAGAAGCGTCAGGTTGCGTGCGTCGTTGATATTTGTCATCACAGATTCCGGCTTTCTTTATTGTATTTGCTGCATTTATTTCAAAAACAAAAAGGGGCGTCAGTCCTCGCCCGGCGGGCCGAAGGTGAAATCGTCTTCGAGGAAGCCGAGGTCAAGCTCGTCCGGCCCGGAGCTGGGGGGACGGGAGGCGGAGGGCTTTCCCGCAGGAGGCGGAACGCCGCGCCCGGCTGAGGGAGGCCGGGCGGGCCGCGGAGCGCGGGGCGCATTGCCCGGGCCGCCCGCGCGGCGGACGCGCTGCCGCTTCTGCCGGTTGTACATCCAGAACGTCAGCAGGCCGTATCCCACAAGAAAGATGGCCGTCAGGATACATACCACACGAAAATAAAGCCCGCCGAAGAATGCCTGCACGCGTGACACCGCATACAAAAAACCGTTCCGGGCCACGTCCTGCCCTGCAATGAGATCCACGGTGCCGACCAGCGCGCCGTTCAGCGTCAGCGTCACGGTGCCGACCTTGTCTCCCATGGCAATGGGAGCGTCCACGCTTTCGGGCACATCGAAGGTTTTTTCCAGCAGCTCGTCGCTGTCGTTGGGCAGCACGGTCTTAAGGTCGCCGGCGGGGTAGAGCATCAGCGTGTCCGCTTCAGAGGAATAATTCACCTTGACCTCCGTCACGGGCGAACCGGTGTCGATGGAAGGCTTGATGGAGTAATTGGCGAACAGCCAGTCGTAGATGGTGGCGGTGTCATGAAACGAATAAGCATAGTCGTCCTCGGCCGCGTCCCACGGCGCGCCCAGCACCACGCCGATGTATGTCTCGCCTTTGTCGTTGACGGCGGCGGAGACAAAGTTGCGGCCTGCGGCCTGCGTGGACCCCGTTTTGATGCCCTTGATGTAGGAACGGTATACAGCAGAGGAGGGCTTGATCATAGCGTCCGAACTGAGAATGGTGTACGGCTCGCTGTGGCTTTCCGCAGCGGGCATCTGGTAGGTCGCCGTACCCACGACGGTGCGGAAAATCTCGTGCTTCCAGCATTCCTGGGCGATAAGCGCAAGATCATGGGCGGAGGAGTAGTTGCCCGCCTCCATCTCTGCAAGCCCGTTGGTGCTGGTGAAATTGGTGTTGGTGCAGCCCAGCGCGGCCGCGCGGGCGTTCATCAGCGCGTAAAAGTTGTTCAGGTTTCCGTTGCCCAGGTAATACCCCACGGCCTCGGCGGCCTCGTTGGCGCTTGGCAGCATCATCGCGTACAGCATGTTCAGCGCGCTCACGGTCTCACCCGGCCAAATGTCGGCCGTGGATGAATCCGGGTTGGTGATGGGAGGGACATACAGGCTTCGTTCGGCGGTGATTTTGGTGTTTTCCAGGTCGCTCACATTTTCCATCAGCAGCAGCGCGGTCATCAATTTGGTCAGGCTGGCCACGCTTCGCTGCTCGTCCGCGTTTTGTTCAAATACCACGATGCCCGTGTCCAGGTTGACGAAATAAGCCGACTGCGCCGTGATGGACGTACCTTCGGGGAGCTCGTACCCGGCGGCAAAGGCGCGCGGCGAAAGAAAAATAACGATAAGAAACAGGGCTGCAAGCCCGGCAGCGCATTTTTTCATATGGAAATTCCTCGCAGAAAATGTTAAGATAAAAGAAACACCTGCATAGTATGACCCGGCAGGCGTGAAAAAAGGCTGTTCATACTTTAGATTATAGCAGATTGGCACGAAAATGAAAAGGATTTTTGCCGCCGCGCGCATTCTGCGCGCGCGGAGCGAAATACAAACGGGAGGGTAAAACTATGGAGATCAAACGCAACGGGGCAAACGGCCGCCGCGCGCAGAGCGTGTCGTACAACGGCATCCTGTACACCAGCGGCATCACCACCACAGACCTGGACGCCGATATCACGGGCCAGACGCAGGACGTCATCCACATCATCGACAACATTCTGGCGCGCAACGGCATTGACAAAACGCGGGTGCTCACAGCTGCCATCACGCTGGCGGACATGGCCGATTACGGCGCGTTCAACGCCGTGTGGGACGCCTGGGTCGTGGACGGCTATGAACCGGCGCGCAGCGTCACGGGCGGCCAGCTGGCCGTGCCGGAATACAAAATTAAAATTTCGGTGACGGCGGCGCTTTGAGCCCGCCGGAAGGGGGCGTACCGCATGAGCAAATACGTCATGGCCCTCGACCAGGGCACGACGTCCAGCCGCGCCATTATTTTTGACGAGCACCAGAACATCGTCAACATGGCACAGAAGGAATTTACACAGCATTATCCCAAAGCGGGCTGGGTGGAGCACGACCCGCTGGAGATCTATGCCTCCCAGTACGGCGTGCTGGTGGAGGTGCTGGCCCGCAGCGGCATGGAGGCGGGCGAGATCTCGGCCATCGGCATCACCAACCAGCGCGAGACGACCATCGTCTGGGACAAAAACACCGGCCGTCCGGTGTACAATGCCATCGTGTGGCAGTGCCGCCGCACGTCCGATTTCTGCACGAATCTTGTGGAGCGGGGCTATGCGGACGAGATCAGGGCCAAAACAGGCCTGCTCATCGACGCATATTTCAGCGCGACAAAAATCAAGTGGATCTTGGACAATGTGGAAGGCGCACGTGAGCGGGCCGAGCGGGGCGAACTTTTATTCGGCACCGTGGACACCTGGCTCATCTGGAAGCTGACGGGCGGCGCGGCCCATGTGACGGACGTCACCAACGCCTCGCGCACGATGCTGTTCAACATCCATACGCTGGAATGGGACAAGGATATCTGTGCGCTGCTCGACATTCCCATGTGCATGCTGCCCAAAGTTTGCGATTCCAGCATGGTGTACGGTGCGGCGCGCATCGGCGGGGCCGAAATACCCATCGCGGGCGCGGCGGGCGGCTGTCAGGCGGAAATCGGCACGGCCAGCGCGATGGGCGCGGCGGCGCTGTGCTATCTGGGCGGCGGCGATGCGCAGGCCGTCTGCCACGCGGCGGCCATCGCCATCAAGGCCATGCTCGGGCTGGTCTGCGACCCGATTGCCGGGCTTGTGGAGGTGCCCTGCGTAAAGCGCAACGCGGCGGGCGCCGTGATCGCCATGTCCAGCGCGGATATGGCGCTGGCGGGCATTCGCTCGGCCGTGCCGCCGGACGAGGTGATTCTGGCGATGCGCGAGGTCGGCGACAAGATGGACGTCTCCCTCAAGGAAACGGGCGTCGGCGGCGTGGCGGGCACGCCCTTCGGGCAGAAGATCGCCGAAAAGATGGGGATGGCGTAAACTATTATACGGCAAAGGGCTGCCGCAGAAGGCCATATCGGTCTTCATGCGGCAGCCCTTTATGATGATGCGTGTTTATCCGGCGAGTTGTTACGGCTCGATGATGTTAAAGGGGTTGGTTCCTGTAATCTGGAACTGGTTCATGTTCTCCATCATCCGCGTCAGCAGCTCGGCGCGGCCCTCGATTTGAACGGCCTTGGCGACGGTTTCCTGATTGTTGGTCAGAATCGCGAAGAGCGCGTTCTTCGGGCAGGTGACGGATACGTCCGCGCTGTCGGACAGCGTGTTCTTGTAGACCAGCAGCACGCCGTTCTTCACGCGGAGCATGTGCCGCTCGCCTACGTCGGGCAGCGTCACATTCACGGTGAAATCCTCGTCGGCCAGCGCCTGCTTATCCATGACGATGGCCATATAATCAAACAGCATCGGCGCGGACAGCGCTTTGACCATTTCGCCGGTGTTCTTCGCGGCGGCCGTGAGATTCGCGTTGCCATGGCGCAGCTCCTGCGCGGCGGTCAGGTATTCGTTGCGCCACGGGCCGGATTCCGCCTGATACCCAAGCTGCTCCATCGCGTCGGCGCACAGCAGGCGCGCGTCGGTGTTCGTCGGATCGGCAAACACGATGGCATTCGTGATCTCGGCGACCCACTGATATTCGCCCTTGTCAAAGTCGGCCTTTGCCATCTGCAGCACCTTGTCCACGTCGCCCAGATACTCCACCCACTTCTTCGCGCTGTCGCTGGGCGCGAGGGGATTCAGATGGACGGGGTTGCTGTCATACCAGCCCATGAATTTCTGATAGACCGCCTTGGCGTTGTGCGCCACCGTGCCGTAGTACTGGCGGGTGTACCAGATCTTGTTCAGCGCCTCCGGCAGCTCGATCATGCTGGAGATCTCGTCGCTGGTGTAGCCCTGATTGATATAGGTCAGGGTCTGATCGTTGATGTACTTATATACCGCCGCCGTGTTGACCATGTAATCGTTTACCACGTCGTTTCCCCAATGCGGCCAGTTGTGGGACTGGAAGGTAACCTCCACATCCTTCCCATAAAGGGAAATCGCCTCGGTGATATAGCCCGCCCATGCCGCGCCGTCGCGCACCTCCGCGCCGCGCAGCGTGTAGAGATTGTGGAGCGTGCCGGTGCAGTTTTCCGCCATCCAAAGCGCCTTGTACTGGGGCAGCCACGTGTTCATTTCGGCGGGCGCTTCCGTGCCGGGGGTGAGCTGGAATTCCAGCTCCACGCCGTCGATGGTCAGCCTTTCGCCGGATTCCCTGATCTCATAGCTGGGCGTCATAAAGGAGATCGTGCCGACGGATTGCCCCATGCCGATGCCCTGCGCCAGCTTGCCGGTCACGCCGGGTTTGAGCAAAATGCCGTACTGATAGTTACTGCGGCGACCCATGCCCTTTCCGGCGTAGACATTCTCCTTCACGGCGTGCTCCGTAAAGCCTGCGGGCGCAATGACGGGAATTTTGCCGCTGGCAAGCTGCTCCTCGATGGAAAGCGTCTCATCCGCCTTATCCTCCGCCGCCATCACACCGGCGATGCCGCCGAAATGATCGACGTGGGAGTGAGAGATGACGACAGCCTTGACCGGGAAATGGCCGAGGTTCTTTTCGATGAGCTGCATGGCGGCTTGGCTGCATTCCACGCTCATCAGCGTATCAAAGACGATCCAGCCCGTGTCGCCCTTGACGACGGTGAGGTTGGCCATGTCGTAGCCGCGCACCTGATAGATGCCGTCGGCCACCTCGAAGAGCCCGTAGACGTGGTTATTTATCGTGTTCTCCCACAGGCTGGGGTTCACGCTGTCGGGCGCTTTCTCGTAATCATCCAGAAACGCGAAAGCGTCCTGACTCCAAATCATCCTTCCATCTTCGTCCTTCAGCTCCAGCGTTTCCGGCGCGTCGATCAGGCCGCGCGTGGCGAACGCATATTCCTGCTTGTCACTGAAATCCAGCTCGTCATAGACCGCAGCGTTTGCCTGCGCCGTGAACGCCGTGGCGGGTTTGACCTCGCGATTCAGGTCGAGCCCGCCGGTTTCCGCCATCGCGCAGGAAAAGAGCATCGGAACGGCAAGGAGCATCGCTATCCAACGTTTCATCGAATTATTCCTCCTGAGGATCGGTTATTCCTGAATGTGGATGACGGGGGGCTGCCACGCATCCAGCGCGTTCATATCCGGCAGATAGATGCGCATGAACAGATGGAATTCTCCGTCGGAAACGGGCAGCCAGTTGGAGGGATCCTCCGGCGCTTCCTTCGACAGGGTGATATCCAGCGTGCCGTCCTCGTTCAGCCGATAGGCGGAGCGGTCGTTGACGCAGTAGCGGTCGATGGGGTTGTCGATGAGAAAGTTTTCCTCGTTGTAGGCGGTCACCGACCAGAAGCCGCCCTCCAGCGTCGGCGGAAGCGTTTCAAAGTGGATCGTGTAGGTCTTCTCGCCGGTCAGCGCCGCGCCGGCCGCGTCCGTATGCGTCTTGGGATAGATCGCCACATCGACCGTGTTCGCGCCCAGCCCGACCAGCGCCACCATGGCGCGGTAGGTATACGCCGTTCCGAAATCGCCGATGGGTCTGCCGAAGTAGATCCACTGGCCGAGATTTTGGGCGTACTTCGCGCTCTCGGCGGAAAGCGTGGCACGCATGCCCTTGAGCATCTGCGTCCAGCGCTCGGCAGCCTCCGCGCCCAGAATGGATGCGTCGAAGGTCATGCCCGGCCCCACGTGGATGGCGGCGAGCTTTTCCAGCAGCGCCGCATCGGCCTCGGCGGGCGGGTTCGCCTGCATCAGCGCGTTAGCCGTGTTGAAGAACTCCGCAGGCGGCATGGAGAGCACCTTGTTCACGGGAACAAAGTCGTTTTCCTTGGCATACGTGCCCGCCGGCGCGGCGTAGTCGCCGCCCGCCAGGTACGCCGAGAGCGGAAGGAGCCGCATCTGATCCTGAATGGCGTATACGTTGGGCAGATCCTCGTTTCCGGAGAGCACGACGCGGGCAATCGACCACACCGTTTCGGTGGGCACATCCACGCGGGTCACATTCTCGGGCAGCTCGCCCGCCCAGCTCGGGAGCGCGATGACGTATGCGCCCGCCTGATCCAGCACGGCGGCGGTGTTCGTCCATGCGTCCAAAAGCTGCACGTTGCAGAAACGATCCGTTTCCGGCAGGACGTACACCATGGGTTCTGCGCCGATATCAAGCCACGCCTGCGAATAGAGGGTATCCACATTCGGCGTAACGACGGTGCGGAAGGAGGCGTCCGCCAGCTTCTTGGCATGGTTGATCTGGTTGACGGGCGCGCGCCCCGTCACGCTTCCGTCCGTATTGGTTGACATGGTTTTCGTCGCGTTGGTCAGCACCAGCGGGAAAGCGTAGATGTACGCCTCGCTGACCTGCTCCCATACGGCGTCCGTCTCGGTCGGTTCGGCGATGCAGGCGGGGGTCCATCCGCAGGAAAACAGAATCAGCGCCGTCAATAGGGTTGCAAGGCTTTTTTTCATGGTGACATCTCCCTTTTTCATCTCTTACCAAAGTGCAACGGTTCTCCGAAAAATTATGCCCTTCCTTCGTCGAGAAGGCCGCTATGCTTTTCCTCCTTCCTTTCGGCCAGTCTCAGCAGTTCTCTCTTTGCGGCTTCGATCTGCGGGGTAAACAGCGCGCGCTCGGCAAAGATCATATAGTTGTTGAGGGCGAGAATCGACAGGTGAACGAACGGCTCGACCTCGGCGGGCGTGCAATCCAGAACCGCCGCGATTTTTTCCGTGTAATAGGGGTATCTGGACGCAAGGCGGCTCAGGGCAAATTTGACCTTCTCCCCGTATTCCCGCGACACGCACACGCTGACCAGGAAGCGCATGGTCGGCGACATTTTATCCGCCAGCGCGCCCAGGCGATCCATCATGCTCTTGACATCCTGGATATCCTCAAACACGATGCCGAACGCGCCCTTTTCAATCCGCTCGATGGCCGCCTCGGCGCAGGCGAGCACGATTTCCTCCTTGGTGGAGAAATAATAATAGATGCCGCCGTTTTGCAGCTTCGCCGCCATGCAGAGATCCTTTGTGGTGGTGATCGTCAACCCCTTTTCAACAAAGCAATCGAGGCAGACGGCGATGATTTCCCTTCTTCTTTCGGTTTTCTTGTCTTCGTTCAAGCGATGACCTCCCTTTTCCGGCTTACCAGTGTACTGATGATAAGAGCGTACCACACTTTGCAAGATAAATCAAGCAGTTGCTTGGATTTTGTCGCATATTTTTTTTAGGTAATCACTCCTAAAATCTGACATGTTCTTCGGCACCGTATGCCCCCAATAATTGACACAAACGCCTTACCGATACGGAAAATAGTGTTCAGCCTTCGATTGAAATTCTTTTAGATTCACGATTTTCATATCGTCATTGAATTCTATGATTGATACGCCGTCAAACCCGCCGATTTCATGGTTATAATCACACTCAAAATACCATTCTGCAACGGTAAACATCCCTTGGTGAATGAAATTTTTAATATCCCATTTCAAGACTCTGCCGCTCTTATTCCAATCCGCAAACCATTTCAAGATTTGGGATAAGCCACGATATTCGGGTCCGTAGCACTCGCTGTATACAATGTCCTCGGAAAAGATGCTTCCCAACGGCTCGATATTTTGGTCAAGCCACGCCTGAAAATACCTTTTGACAATTTCGTCCCTCTGCATAGAAAACATCTCCTTCACTTCTTAGTTCGATTGAAATTTACATCGCCGACTTTTTCCACTTTCGAATCTTCGTTCTGAATGTCCCGAAGGGCGCAACAGTGTTCACATGAATGAACTTGTAAACCGCCCACACCGCCGTTTGGGTGGCGTCGTCCGCCCACTTTCTCCTATGCGGCTGAAACAGCTCTTCCTCGCTCACGAAATCAATCATCGCGTCGATCCGCGAAGCGTTTTCCGCCAGCCGCGCTTTCAATTCGGTCAAAGACAGGTGGGCATGCTCTCACGCTGTCTCCTCCTTCAAATGGGGCGAGTTCCAAATGCTCGTATCTGCCCGTTATTCCCCGCTCTCGTCTGGATAAAGGGGACGCAGAAAGAAATCGGGCCCCTTCTCTTCGAACAGGATCAGCGAAACCCCGAGCAGCAAATCCGCATGAACGGCGGGCTCGTCCAGCGGAATGTTGAAATCCTCCTGTATTCTTCGAATCCTGTAAAGCACCGTGTTGCGATGGGTGAAGAGCGCGTCGCAGGTTCTTTTAAGCGAACGGCAGCAGGTCAGGTAGTGGTAGAGCGTTTCGCAATACTGCGTATCCTTTTTCTTGTCGTGCGCCGCCATCACCCGAATTTCCCTTGCGATCAAATCGTCGCGCCCCTCGACGTTTTTTAATAGCAGCGGCGTTCTGAGCTGGGATACCGTGCAGACGCTTCCGCTGTGAAAGCGGCGATCCGTCATCAGCTCCAGCGCCTCGTGCGCCGTGCGGTAAAGCGCCGGGAGGCTGAATAAATCGTCAAGATCGTCTGATAAAACGACCTTCAACTCAAATTCCTTCGCTAATGCGGAGAAGCCGTTGAAATCCGCTTTGCCATACAGAAACAGAAACACGTTCCCCCGATACAGAAAGGAATGGGATTGCGGAAACCTTGCGCCGAGTTCATCCTTCAAATGCCGTTTTCCAAGGTATTCGTCGTGGTAAGCGGTCAGATCAATCAGCGCAAAGCCCGTGGGATGAAAATCGGCGAGGTATGTGCCGGAGGCCTGCAACTGGAAATACAGCGCGGAGGAAAAGCCGCCGTCTAAAAGATGCATTAAAATATCCTCGGCCGTTTCAAAAGGCTTATCGTGGCGGCTTGTTTCAATGAACGCCTGTTTCGCCAAAATCTGCTCGACCGTATTCCATGTTTCCTGCGGAATTTTTTGCAAATGCCCGTCCGTATCTACGCAAATCAGGAAACCGAGCCGAACACCGGAGCTGATCAGCGGCACAAAGCGGCGGCGATAGACGCTGTCCTCCAGTTTTACGTAGTCGGCGGTTCCCGCCATCAGCGCTTCGCTTCGGCTGATAATGGCGCCGGCTTCATAGGTGATTTCGCCGCGGCTGACAGACGCCTGAAAAAGCGGATCGGAAAAACCCAGCGGCCGATGATACGCAACCACGTGAAACGTGTCGTCCAGCACAAGCAGCGGACAGTCCAGCAGCGCTCCGGCGTCTGCGGCTAGGCTTTTCAAATCATCCTGCGCGAAGAACTCGGCCAGCAGCGCGTCCGCGCTGTAGTTTTTCTGTTTGACGGCTTCCACGGTTTCGCCTCCTTCATTTGTGCTGAAAGCACAAGTAGCTTTTTCTTTATTATACTGTCGAACCATTTTCATTTCAAGCATAAAAAGCTATACTATCCGCAGAAATAAAGGAAAGGCCATAAAAGGGAGGCGCAAATGATGATGGTTTCAAAATCAATGAAAGTGTTAAATATCATAGCCGGTGTGCTCCTGATGGCGTTGGGCGTCTATTGCCTGTGCAATCAGGACATCGCCGCCATGACCGCCGGTTTGATGATCGGCGTATTGATGCTGCTGTCCGGCGTGATGGAGATCGTTGTGTTTGCAACGACGAGCGGGTTCATGCTCGGTTCGGGCTGGCTTTTGCTTGACGGCGTGTTGACCGTCATCCTTTCCTTGTTTCTGCTGCTGAACCAGTGGTTCACCATGATGTCGCTGCCGTTTCTGTTTACGCTGTGGCTGCTGTTTTCCGGCGTTTCGCGGTTCGTCAGCGCGTTTGATCTGCGCGCCTGTGGCGTTCGCGGATGGGGATGGATTTTGGCCGTCGGCGTCATTCTGATCGCGGCCGGGTTCGTCTGCATGATGGATCCGTGGGTGAGCGTTGCGGCAATCGGCGTGACGGTCGGGCTGGTCTTCCTGCTGGAAGGCGTCAGCGCCGTGGTCTACGCCTGCATCCCGCGAGACAAGTAAGCCGTGCTTGTTTGCAGATTCTTCTGCAAAGCAAAGCTTTCCATATAGATATTGAATCATAGGTAGGAGGAATGTGCTATGCTGCCTGTTGTGTATGGTGAAAATATGTTTGACGACCTGTTTGACAATGGCTTCTTCGGTTCTCATAACCCGCTGTTCGGCAAGAACGCCAGAAACCTGATGAAGACCGATATTCGCGAGACGGACGACGCGAAGGCGTATCGTCTGGCGGTCGAGCTGCCCGGCTTCAAGAAGGATGAAATCAGTCTCGATCTGCGGGATGGCTATCTGACCATCAGCGCAGCGAAGGGACTGGATCAGGATGAGGCTGAGAAAGAAAGCGGCAGATACATCCGCAGGGAGCGTTATGCCGGAGCCTGTGAGAGAACCTTCTATGTGGGAACTGAGGTTACAGAAGAAGATATCAAAGGCGAGTTCAAACATGGTATCCTGAAACTGTTTGTTCCGAAGAAAGAAGCAAAACCTGCAGTTGAGCAGAAAAAATACATTGCAATTGAATAATCAGACTATATTGCCTGAACTGTGATTGCACGATTTGTCTG
>ERZ1106973.2729-NODE-2729-length-12359-cov-52.569002_pt1 | contig 12359 bp, 9 predicted proteins | sample MGYA00403686_ERZ1106973 | MGnify/ENA primary metagenome ERZ1106973 (study PRJEB35170, sample SAMEA104062408) | human gut metagenome | biome: human gut; feature: human-associated habitat; material: faeces | place: Denmark | collected 2012-11-06 ...
TCGGCTCTTTTTTATATAAATTTGTAATTTACACCATTATATGGACTTTATCGCTTTTTGGGCGGGTTTGGGATGCTGTTTGGGGAATTTCTGCGGTTTCAGCTACTTTTTCCTGCTCTTTTCAAGCTTTTTGGCTGGGTTTGGGGTGCTGTTTTAGAAATTTTAGGAATTACAGCTCCACAAGACCCGCTTGCTATGCTACCAACCTATGGCTATTGTACATTATGATAATTTAAAAATCCAGTATTTTCTAAATAAAAAGACAAAAAAAGTGAATTTCAGAAAAAATAAAAATAATTATTGCTCAAGATTCATAGGTGCCCCTGCCATATGGAAACATTTCTACCCAAATATTATGATTAAAGGTTCAAAAGGTATCATCGATGCATGCTTGCATGCAATTCGATGTATACCTTAGTGACACGCACCACACCGAGAAAGTAGCAATTTGCTGCGGGGACGCAGAAAATTAGCGGACTTCGAGGTGTAGTCAGATTATGGAAATGCGTAGCATGTAGCAATCTGATTAATCATAAATGAGGGGCAAAATACCTTTTGCCCCTCATATCATTATTATCTTGTATGAATAAAATAAACTATGCATTATTGCTTTCTATGAATGAAATAAACTATGTATTATTGCTTTCTATGAATGAAATAAACTCAGCAGCATTTCTCGGTTTTGAGAAATAGTAGCCCTGAATGTAATCTATTCCAAGCTCATCCAGCTTTGCCAACTGCTCCTTCTCCTCGATTCCCTCAGAAACAATCTCAAGCTTTAGCTTTTGAATCATGCCCATTGCGGCATCCATAACCGGCTTGCCCTTTCCGTTGTCAAAATATGCATTTGTCATGCCTCTGTCAAACTTCACAATGTCAATCGGCATATCAACAATATAGCTTAAATTTGACTGACCTGTGCCAAAATCATCAAGCGCAAACCTCACTCCCACCTTACGCAGGGCATTCATATTATCAAGCAGTATCTTTTTTTCAGTGATAGATGCAGACTCTGTAATCTCAAGTACAATATCATTTGCATCCACATGATATTTCTCCATAATTGCAATAAAATCCTGCGCTAAATGGTCATAAGCACACTGCACCACTGACAGGTTGCATTCAATATACTCAATTCCCATCGCATGTATATCATGCTGTACAATAAATCTGCACACTATCTCAAACACGCGCTCTCCAAGCCTTAAAATGAGTCCCCGCTTCTCAGCTACAGCAATAAACCTGCCCGGAGGTATGATATTTCCCTCGCGTGACCTTATTCTGACAAGCGCCTCCGCAGAGGTGAATTTATGCGTTTTAGTGTTATAAATAGGCTGGTAAAATACCTCAACACGGTTATCGCGCAATGCCTCTATTATCTCATTCTCAACCGAATTTTCATCATATATGTGCTCAATGACTTCATTATTTATGAGCATCACGCCGCGCCCCGTAAACTCAGCTCTGTTACGCTTGGCATATTGAAAAAGCCCCAGTATATCCGATGGTCTCCGCACAAGCTCAGTAGACCTTAGATAATATATCTCCCCAAACAGCATCGTCATATTGTCACCGCCCCATGGCTTGTCGAACCTGCGTTCCAATATTCCGATTGTTTTTTCTGCACTATCAGTATTCTCAAAAACCAGCAGATACTCGTTTGCCGAGCTTCTAAAAACATAATTATCAGGCAGCTTATTTATAAAAGAAACCACCTCATAAAAAATACTTTTTTCCATCTCGCGGGTGAAAAAATCATTTTCATTGCTTCCATAGCGAATACACACTATCGATACATCATTCCCCTGTCCATATGCCTCCTTCATGTATTCAAAAAGGGCATTGAGGTTGAAAAACCCTGTATCCCTGTCAATATTTGCCATCGGATTTTCAAGCATAATAAAAAGGATAAGCACACCTATCACACTCGCAAAGCTGACAATCAATATTTTTTTATCTATAAACTGAATAACCGCCGATATAAACATAAGAGCCACCCAGACCTGCATGCTCTTTCTTCTTCTCGGATTTATAGCCTGACTGTATTTTTTTGTCAGCATTAGAATAAGCGCCAGCAGAATTACAGTTACTGCATATGTTATAATAACAGCCGGACCATATGTATAAACTATATTATCCGAATCATAAATTTTAATCGGTACGACCATTATCAGAATATCAGTTAAGATTCCAAATATCCACAGCCGCTTTCTCCACTTGCGCTCAAGCTCTTTTTTCCTGAAAATATCCACGCATATATACCAGAAGGCCACCATGGCAACCCATGTAACCGTCCAGAGATATAATTTGCAGATAATATTGGTAGCAGTATGAGGATATCCGCTTCTTTTTTCAATTGCAACAAGTGCGAAAATATCAAAGAAAAGTGACAGCAAGCCTGCAATCCATACCTCAACAAAAGCCTTCGATGTATGTAATATAATCTTTTTCTGCGAAATATAAAAATACATTATTACGAACATCACCGCAATGGCACACATTTGTGAAACAATATTCATATCCCCTATTTCCTGTACCTTTCCTAAATCAGGCCAATACACTAGTACTATTTTACCGTTATTTTACCAATAAAGCAATATATTGTTTTGATTTACAAAGAACTAAATAAAAAAGTTACTATTCACACTGAACAGTAACAAAAAAACACGCTATGCGCGTGCTCCAAAATAATACAGTCGATAACTATTCAGATACATACATAAATAAATCGGCGTGACAAGATTCGAACTTGCGACCTCTACGTCCCGAACGTAGCGCTCTACCAAACTGAGCCACACGCCGTCTGCAATTCGTTTTGCAACTATTAAATAATATCACAATGTATAAATTTTGTCTACCCCATAATATATATTTATGGTATGATTTATGCTGTATAAGATGATAAAAATTTACACTATTGTGCCCAGCCTCACAGCGAGGTATCATACCCATGGCAGAACTGTAATTTAATCACGTAATTATTTTCTTTATACTATGAAGCCGGCCCGGCAGCGCAGCGACCGGCTTAGCACCACGGTATATAAATTATAAGGAGAATATCATGACAAATCAGACAAATCACATAAATAAAACAGCCATAATAACCGGAGCTTCACGCGGTATCGGTGCCGCCATTGCCAAAAAGCTGGCTTCCTGTGGCTATAACCTCTCACTTTGCTGCCGCAATTCATCTAACAGGCTAAATACACTTGCTGATGAGCTTCACTGTGCATACGGAATTGAGGTGCTATGCTACACCGGAAATGTAGGAGACTTTTTCTTTGCCAAGGATATGGTTACGAAAACCATTTCCCATTTTGGCCATGTAGATGTGCTCATTAACAATGCCGGCATATCGCATATCGGGCTGCTGAGCGACATGACACCGGAGGAATGGAACAATATCGTGGCAATAAATCTGACCGGTGTTTTCAACTTTACAAAGCTCGTCATCCCTTATATGGTTGCCGATAAATGTGGCCGTATACTACAGATTTCCTCTGTCTGGGGCAATGTCGGAGCATCCTGCGAGGTGGCATACTCAGCCTGCAAGGGCGGTATAAATGCATTTACCAAGGCACTCGGCAAGGAGCTTGCGCCATCGCATATTCCGGTAAATGCCATAGCCTGCGGTGTCATAGATACCGATATGAACCGCTGCTTTGATGAGACAGAACGCGCTGAGCTTGCCGATGAAATCCCTGCCGGACGCTTTGCCACAGCCTGTGAGGTTGCAGATATGGCTTACTCCGTCATCACTGCACCTGATTACCTCACAGGACAGATAATCACTTTTGATGGTGGCTGGATTTAAAATTGTAATTTTAATTTTTCGTAATTTTTAGATATTTGTTGATTTTTGTAATTATTGTGTTACAATTCATTTATGAGCAGTATAAATAACTTTCTATTAGAAAAGCAACTATCAACCATTAGTACAACTGTGCCTGACAGGCTTGATTATCTGATGAGGCTCCACAACTTGACCAACATTGCTCTTTCTGAAATCATGTGCTGTGCAGAATCAACTATTTCAGGCTACAGGACAGGCCGTAGAGTGCCTGACATTTTTGTCATTTGCCATCTAAGTACAATTTTTGGTGTCACACCCAATTATTTTCTTGGATTCACAGACGAAATTTGTCCAACTCACAACTGATTATGTGATATATACATACAAGGCCTTCCGGTATCACTTCACAACCATCACCGGCTGCTGACGCAAATGTCACATAAAATATATTGAAAAATGAAAGGGGGAAATGTTACAGTCTAAGCCAAAACTGTAACGAAAAACAGCCCGGTGCACATATCACAATGTGTACCGGGCTGCAGATTTTATTGTTACTCTGCCACAAGTATTATCGTGGTTCTCGCAGGAACTCTTATGGTGTTGACACCCAAAAGCTCTGTCTTTTCCGTGAAGTCCTCTCCGTCAAAATACTCTGCATTGGTGTTGGTGTCCACATGCCAGTGTTTTCCGTTCGGAAGCACCGGAAGCTGCATCACAAGCGGCTCCCAATATGCATTCATGCAATAGAATACAATATCATCCTCCGTGTCCTCCTCATTTCTTCCGGCATACATGATGCCGATAAGCTTCGTCTTGTAATCTGTCGAGGCATTAAACGGTGTACCGTTGTGCACACTGATTTCCGGAAACTGGCAGGATGAAGGCTTTGTCATCTTTCTGAGTATAGGATGCTCTTTCCTGAACTGAATCATATGACGTACGAAATCATGGATTTCCTTGAATTCCTCAAGCCTGCTCCAGTCGAGCCATGAAATGATATTGTCCTGACAATACGCATTGTTGTTTCCAAACTGGGTGTTGCAGAACTCATCGCCCGCAAAAAACATCGCCGGGCCACGGCTGCACAAAAGCGCTGCAAATGCATTCTTTATAAGGCGCCTTCTAAGTCCGTTTACATTTGGATCGTCTGTCTCGCCCTCTGCGCCACAGTTCCAGCTATGTCCGTTGTTGTCTCCGTCTGTGTTATTCCAGCCGTTTTTCTCATTGTGCTTTTCATTGTATGAGTAAAGATCATACAGTGTAAAGCCATCATGACAGGTCATGAAATTGACTGATGCCTTGTGTCCTCTGCTCTCCGGGCTGTAAAGGTCGCGTGAGCCGGTGATACGTGTGATGGCATTTCCCGCCATACCGTCATCGCCCTTTAAAAAGCTTCTCATGTCATCCCTGTATCTGCCGTTCCACTCAGCCCATCTGTTCCATGACGGGAAGCTTCCCACCTGATACAGTCCGCCTGCATCCCAGGCCTCTGCGATGAGCTTCATCTTGCCAAGTACCGGGTCGAATGCCAGCGACTCAAGAATCGGCGGATTGGCCATAGGTGCACCGTTTTGGTCTCTTCCGAGAATGGAAGCCAGGTCAAATCTGAAGCCATCCACTCTGTACTCAATTGCCCAGTGTCTCAGACAGTCTATGATAAAGCTGCGTACAACAGGATGATTACAGTTCATAACGTTTCCACAGCCACTGAAATTGTAGTAGTGTGCATCCGGTGTAAGCATATAGTACACGTTATTGTCTATTCCCTTGAAGGAGAAGCACGGTCCCATCTCATTTCCCTCAGCGGTATGGTTGAACACCACATCAAGAATGACCTCTATGCCATTTTCCTTTAAAGCCTTTATCAGCGATTTCAGCTCGTCTCCCTCGTGGTTGTGCTCCTCGTTGAAGGCATAGCTGGTATTCGGTGCAAAAAATGATACTGTGTTGTAGCCCCAGTAATTGTAAAGCTGCACACCATCGACCACTCTCGCGCTCTCAATCTCATCAAACTCAAAAATCGGCATGAGCTCCACTGCATTTATTCCAAGGTCCTTAAGATACGGAATCTTATCCTTCAATCCGGCAAATGTGCCCGGTGCGCTGACTCCAGATGACTTATCCTTTGTATAGCCCCTCACATGTGTCTCATAAATCACAAGGTCCTCAAAGGGCTGCTCAAGCTGCTTTATGTTGCCCCAGTCAAAGCTGCTTTTTACAACTCTGGCTCTGTACTCAAAATCCTTGCCACCCTCCGGTTTTTCTCCCCATTTTCGCTGTCCTGTGACCGCTCTGGAATATGGGTCTAAAAGGACATTTTCCTCGTTAAACAAAAGTCCCTTTGCCGGCTCATAAGGCCCGTCAAAAGAAAATGCATACTCAAATTCATCCGGCTTTATATCATAAACAAGCATGGAGTAGGTATCTCCTATCCTATATGAATCAGGAAACGGAATCCTCGCATACGGCTTTGGTGCCTGTGGCTTGAACAATAAAAGAGTGCACCTTGTTGCTCCATGGGAATTGATGGTAAAGCTCACTCCGTTCGATGCCACGCACGCTCCGTACATTCTGAAAAAGCCCGGACGTATCTTAAATCCCTCTACCACATCAAGCGGCAGCAGGCCTGTATTTACTACATCCTCATGCTTTTCTTCTTTACTGCGCTCTCTCCACATATACATATTGCTCATTGCTCCCTTACTATATTTGTATGATGGTACATGCCTTTTGTTGCATGACTGCTTTTTATCTTAATTCGTTAAAAATCGTAACTGTTCAGTACCTTCACAGTTGCAAAATCTGCTATTAATTTACATGCAGCTTTCCACGCTCATCAATCTCTATATTACTACAATTTTGTGAATATGTGTTCATTAAATTGCATATCTCCTGAGCTTTTTCGCCAGAAGCCACTGTCGGTCTGAAATCATTGTATGCGCTCGTGCTGCTTAAGGTGCATGGAATAATCTGAGCATCTATGCCCGGCTGCAATTCACCATTTATCAGAGTAAATGCCTGCTGATAAATCGCCGTGTTCTTGTCTGCCGGATTTTTGTTGCCTCCGAAGCAGAAATTTCCAAGGCTGTAGCATATCATTTTGCCGTTATAGACCTCCATCCCCTGCAGTACATGAGGGTGGTTTCCAACAACCAGGTCTGCTCCCCAGTCAATGATACGGTGTGCCGCCGCCTGCTGATAGTCATTAGGATAATGGTCGCCTTCTATGCCCCAGTGGCAGCATGCTATAACTATCGCCGCTCCCTGTTCACGAAGCTGCGCTATACCGTTTTGGATATATGCCTCTCGGTCACCGTTTTGTGACAAAAGGCTGACCGACACTATTCCAATCCTTGTCCCATCAGCAGTCTCATAAATACCGGTATGATCATTAAAGCCATATACTATCCCGGCATTGTCGAGCACATTTCTCGTATCGTCAAGTCCCTGCTGTCCATAGTCGTATGTGTGATTGTTTCCAAGACTGCAGGCCTCGATGGAGCTGCCCGTCATAATTCCGATGTAGCTAGGCTTTCCCTTAAGGTTCCAGCGCTTTTCTACACGCTCCGTCGCATCCGATAGCACACACTCCAGATTGATGAGTGTCATATCGTCAGCCTCAAAAATATCTCTCACACCACCGAAAAAGTAGTCCTGTCCCTTTGAGTCATAATAAGAATTAAAGCTTCCGTCATAGCTTTGCTCCTGATTGTTGCCGAGTGTACAGTCTCCTGTAGCCGTAATCACTATGGTTGACATCTGTGGCTGCTGTGTATCCGCATCTGTTACCTCAGCTTTGGTTGCATCAGACTGTGTACTCTCTGTGCCTTCTGCCGTACTGTCAACAGCATTCTCATCTTCTTTTCCGGTATCCGATGTGTCTTTAACTACATCCACACCATTCCGGTTAGCGGCTTCCTTTATATTATCTCCAATATATTCTTTTCCTATGAGTGCTCCCGCCATAATGATGCATAAAACCAAAAGCACACATAATAGAATTTTTAATCCCTTGTTTTTCATAGTTCTCCTCATATGTAATCTTATACTGTGTTGTATTTGAAAAAGCTTTATTCAGAATCACCACACACCCTTAAAATATCAACCGTGTGCGCACTTGCTCCCATCAGGTCTGCTCTCTCACATGTTGAAAGATGATACTGTACAAACATATCAAACTCCTCCTCGTCAAGAGCATTCAAAAATGGTCTGATATAATTTGCTGCGCCATCGGCTGCTATTATCTTTTCGCGTGTAAGGGCTGCCTGTGCATTTAATGCCTCTATATCTTCTAATCGGACAAAACTGTACAAATCATTAGCTTTTTCTGTACAATGGAAGCTCTCATCCAGCATTCCGCCCTCTATGCCATCTTTTATATGCTTCTCCTTTATGGCATAGGTTATCACGCTGTACTCATTCATAATGTATGCCACAAGTATGTAACCGCCCGGTTTTGTCACCCTTTTTGCCTCATTCAATGCGGCAAGCTTTTCCTCCGCCGACTTCAGATGATACATAGGTCCGAATACGAGTGTGAGGTCAAATTCATCGTTTCCAAACTTTTTAAACTTTGTGGCATTGCCCTGGTATGCCTTTACTTTATCGCTCTTTTGCTTCAGTCTGCCGAGGTTATGCTTAACTAACTCGAGTGCTGTCACATCATAGCCCTCCTCAGCAAGAGGCACTGAATATCTGCCTGTTCCCGCACCGACATCCAGAATTTTGATTTGTGAGTGAAGCTCAAGCTGCTTCTCATTCATCAAGCTGCCAAGACAATCGTGTATATACTTCATGGAGGTGATAAACTCTACCCTGCCGTGACGGCTGTTCAGGCGCTTTTCCTCGTTGAATTTGTTATAGTATTCTTCTAATTCTGTCACGTATATTCCTCCCTGTATTATTCCTCGATATGCTCACGTCCCTGCGCAATGATTGTGCGCACATGTCCGTCTGCAAGCGAATAAAACACTGATTTGCCCTCACGTCTGCTGTTTACAAGCTTGTTTGCCTTTAATATCCTAAGCTGGTGTGATATAGCGGACTGTGTCATGTTAAGCACCTTTGCAAGGTCGCAGACGCATACCTCCGCTTCAAACAACACAAAGAGGATTCTAATCCGGGTGGAGTCGCCAAACACTTTAAAAAGCTCTGCAAGGTCGTAGAGCTCAGTTTCCTCAGGCATTGTATCATTTACTATTTTCAGAAGGTCTTCGTGGATTTCGTTGCAGTCGCAACATTCTATCTGTTCATTTATGTTTTCGCTCATGGTGTGGTGTCCTTTCTGCGTTATTTTTTCATTATTTTTGCGTTATTTTTACTTTATTGGCTATGGGGCGGGTGCTCCGCATAAATTGCATGTGCCTTCGCTCAGTATTTCGCTATTAAGACTCTGTAGGAATTATGATTTAGATTTTGGCTATAGGACGCAACCGGCTTTTAGCGCCGTCCATGGCGCTAACGCCTTGTCCGTGCGTCCATGCACGGACATCGCTGTGTTGTGACATAATTCCAACAGACTCTAAATATCTCCATATTCGCGATGTCACATGCAATTTCTGCAAGCACCCTTTGGTTTTGGCTCATTGAAGGGTATGGACGCGTCGTATTGGCGGGAGCGTAACTGCTCAGTGCCTTCGCAGTTACGGGGCTGGTCCGGATGCGTGTAAGGGCACTGCAGGAATTTACTTAGCTTTTGTTTATTAGCTATTGCCGTTTAATTGTCTTTTGTTACTGTCACACTTTCGTGTGAACAGTAACTTCTTTTATTATACGCGAAAGACAGAGTGCACCTCTTGGGTGCATTCTGTCTGGTATTTTTTATATAGTAGTTTTATGGCATTTTGATATCTGCTCTTTGATATCTGCTCTTTAGGCTCTATGCATTTAAAGCTTGTGTACGAATAATGCGCGGATTGCATTTAGCACTGCTATCACCATTACTCCTACGTCTGCAAATATTGCGAGCCACATATTGGCTATTCCGACTGCTCCGAGCACTAGGCAGATCAGCTTGATGCCTATTGCGAAGTATGTGTTTTCATATACTATTCGCAGGCATTTGCGCGATATTTTTATTGCTTTTGCTATCTTTAGCGGATCATCATCCATGAGGACGATATCTGCGGCTTCGATTGCCGCATCTGAGCCCATGGCGCCCATTGCAATTCCTATATCGGCTCTTGAGAGCACCGGTGCATCGTTGATTCCGTCTCCGACGAAGGCGAGCTTTTCTTTGCTGCCCTTCCTTGCGAGCAGTTCCTCCACCTTTGCTACTTTATCACCCGGTAAAAGCTCACTGTATACTTCATCAATTCCCAGCTCTGCCGCTACTGAGTCGGCTACTGTCCTCGAATCGCCGGTAAGCATTATTGTACCTTTTATTCCGGCTTTTTTCAATGCCTTTATTGCTGCCGCTGAGGTTGGTTTTATCTTATCTGAGATAAGGATATAGCCCTCATAGCTGCCGTCTATTGCGATATGGACTATGGTGCCGACCTTGTCAGTTTCACTGTAGCTTAAGCCCAGCTTTTTCATAAGCTTATAGTTTCCTGCCGCTACAGATATGCCATCTACCTTTGCGGTGATTCCATGGCCGCTGATTTCCTCAATGTCTGTCACGCGGTTTCTGTCGATTTCCTTTCCATACGCCTTCTGTAAACTTCTGCTGATTGGATGCGATGAGCTGCTCTCTGCAAGTGCTGCGTACTCGATCACCTTTTCTCTATCGAGCGTATTGTCGTAGACTCCTGCCACCTCGAAAACGCCCTCTGTCATGGTACCGGTCTTGTCAAATACAACGTATCTGGTCTGTGATAAGGTCTCAAGATAGTTTGAGCCCTTTACAAGAACACCCTCGCGGCTGGCTCCGCCGATTCCTGCAAAAAAGCTGAGCGGAATACTGATAACCAGTGCGCACGGACAGCTTATTACGAGGAAGGTAAGTGCCCTGTATATCCAGCTACCCCACTGTGGTGCGGCTGACATGAAAAGTATTCTGACAATCGGTGGCAGTATTGCAAGTGCAAGTGCACTGTAGCAGACTGCCGGAGTGTAATACTTGGCAAATTTTGATATGAAGTTTTCTGATTTTGATTTCTTTGAGCTTGAATTTTCAACGAGGTCAAGTATCTTTGAAACCGTTGATTCGCCAAACTCTTTGGTCGTTTTAATCTTTAAAACACCGGACATATTGATGCATCCGCTGATTATCTCATCACCGCATTTTGCATCCCTCGGCACGCTCTCACCTGTAAGCGCGCTGGTGTTTAATGTAGATGAGCCATCAACTATCACACCGTCGATAGGAACCTTTTCTCCGGGCTGTACCACGATTACTGAGCCGATAGCGACCTCATCAGGATCAACCTGGGTGAGCTTTCCGTCCACCTCAATATTGGCATAGTCGGGTCTGATGTCCATGAGCTCACTGATATTCTTACGGCTCTTTCCGACTGCATAGCTCTGAAACAGCTCTCCTATCTGGTAGAAAAGCATAACGGCTATAGCCTCTGTATAGTCACCATTCTCATAGAGCGCAACCGCTATCGCACCCACAGTGGCAACCGCCATCAGGAAATTTTCATCAAATACCTGCTTGTTTTTGATTCCCTTAAATGCTTTTTTCAGGATATCGTATCCTATAACCAGATAAGGGACCATGTAAAGCAGGAACCTGATAATTCCCTTAACCGGTATGAAATGTAATATAATCATGAGTACCGCTGCGATTATGATACGCGCAAGTACTTTTTTCTGCTTTTTATTCATACGCCATAGCTCCATTCATTATAATCTCTTGATAATCGCCCTTACTATAGCGCAGGCATTGAAATAATAACATTTGTCATTCCTGCGCCCGGCAATTTATAAGAAAATCTCGCAGTCGTCCTCTACCTTTTTACAGTTCTTAAGAACCTCCTGCATAACCGCCTTTGCATCCTGTCCCTCTTCAAACTCAACGCTCATCTTGAGTGTCATGAAATTGACTGTAGCATCCTTTACACCTGCTGTATTCTTTGCGGCATCCTCCATCTTGTTGGCGCAGTTAGCGCAGTCTACTTCGATCTTATAAGTTTTTTTCATTTTGGAAAACTCCTCTCTTAATTTTCTCCTGTTGTCAGAACAATTAAATCGTTGTTTAATTGTATCTTCATCATACTTAGTTGAACTGGCTTCGTCAACGCTTTGGAAGCACATCCTGCCATTTGGGTAAAAGGTCCTGCCGCTTGGGAAAATATAGCCTTTATCGGCACATTCCAGTGCCTTGATAAGGGCAACCAGAACACTTTCCGCGATTTTCTTTGCGTCGCTTTATAATACGCCGTAGCGACCAGATGCAATACAGTGCCAATGCGGCAAGCAAAATCAAAGACGCCATACAAATCTCCTATCTATATTTGGTACACCTTGTAAAACCTGCTGTCTTAAAACAATACAAGAGAGCCGATCTGATACACTCCAAAAGTAACAATCCATGCCACCGCTAGCTGGAAAAGGGCAGTAAATCCCATCCATATCCAACTGCCTGACTCCTTGCGAATGGTAGCCAGAGCCGCCGCACAGG
>ERZ1106973.2733-NODE-2733-length-12340-cov-3.218478_pt1 | contig 12340 bp, 4 predicted proteins | sample MGYA00403686_ERZ1106973 | MGnify/ENA primary metagenome ERZ1106973 (study PRJEB35170, sample SAMEA104062408) | human gut metagenome | biome: human gut; feature: human-associated habitat; material: faeces | place: Denmark | collected 2012-11-06 ...
CGAACCGCTGAAGCAGCGTATCGTCGGCAGAGTCGCACTCAACGATATCGTCGATCCGCTCAGCGGAGAGGTTATCGTAGAACAGAACGAAGAGATCCTTGAACCGGCAGCAGAGCGCGTCGAAGCCTGCGGCATCGAAAGCGTTGCTATCCGTTCGGTCATGACCTGCCACTCCAGAACCGGTATCTGCGCGAAGTGCTACGGTCGCAACCTGGCGACCGGTGAAGAAGTCAACATCGGCGAAGCAGTCGGTATCACCGCGGCACAGTCCATCGGTGAACCGGGTACGCAGCTGACGATGAGAACGTTCCATACGGGCGGTGTAGCCGGCGGCGACATCACCCAAGGTCTGCCGAGAGTCGAGGAACTGTTCGAGGCGCGTAAGCCGAAGGGTCTTGCGGAGATCTGCGAGGCGGACGGTACCGTCATCGCCATTGAGGCAAGAAAGGACAACAAAACAGAGGTGCGCGTACGCGGTGAGGAAGAGGATAGGACCTATATCATTCCTTACGGCGCGCGGATCAACGTCAAAGAGGGCGATCAAGTATTCGCGGGCGGACAGATCACACGCGGACCTTTGAACCCGCACGATATTTTAAGATTGAACGGCGTCGAGGGCGTATATCAGTACCTGCTCAAGGAAGTACAGCGCGTATACAAGCAGCAGGGTGTAGATATCAACGATAAACACGTAGAGGTGATCGTCAGCCAGATGCTTTCCAAGTATAAGATCGAAGATGCCGGCGATACAGACCTGCTTCCGGGCGGTTTGTACGGCAAGTTTGAGATCGAAGAGGCAAACGCGAAGGCATTGGAGGAAGGCGGCGAGCCATGCGTACCGAAGAGAATTCTCCTTGGTATCACCAAGGCATCGCTGGCGACCAACTCCTTCCTGTCCGCGGCGTCCTTCCAGGAAACGACCAGAGTCCTGACAGATGCGGCGATCAAGGGCAAGAACGATAAGCTGCTCGGTCTCAAAGAGAACGTCATCATCGGTAAGCTGATTCCGGCGGGAACCGGTATGAAGCGTTACAGAAACATTGAGCTGGATTACGGCGTCAATGCGGAGATCATGGAAAACTTCGAGAGACAGCAGGCTGAAGAGGCTGCGCGCGCAGAGGCTGAGGAGAGAGCCTTCCTGGAAATGCAGCAGGCGGAGGCGGAAGCAGCTGCACAGGAAGCGGCAGATGCTGATGATGCTGCTGTGGAGATCACCATGTATGACGAGGATGGCGAGGACGCAGCAGAGGCTGTGGACACCGCTGCCGATGAAGCAGCAGAAGCTGCTGCGGAAGCGGATGCTGCAGAGGCAGAAGGACACGACAGAGAAGAAACGCTGCCGGAGGAGGAATAGTACCTCAAGTGCAGCAATGGCAACAAATGCAAATGGGGCGGAGTGATCCGCTCCATTTTGTGGATATGGAAAAAATACAGGAGAAGATAGGAAGATAGAAAGAAGAGGGGAAATGGAAAAAGACAGATTGTTTGAAAGCCACGTAGATATTATCAAATATAAGGTTCTGCGAGAGCTTGCAAGGCAGACCTGGGCAGGGCGGGATGCTTTCATGGCATTTAATGATATTGCCAATGTGGTCGTCAAAAAGGGCGAGCCGCCGAGCCGCTGCTGCATCTATAAGGATCGCGCGGTCATTGCAGAGCGGATCCGCATCGGACTGGGGGAATATCATGGCAGCAAGGATACCGTACAGGTCGTTTCGATTGCCTGTGATGAATGCCCGAAGTCCGGGCATGTCGTCACCAGCCTGTGCCGGGGCTGTCTGGCGCATTATTGTCGCTCGGTGTGCCCAAAGGGGGCGATTGCCATCGATACCAAGGGGTATGCGCACATCGACAAGGAACGCTGTATCGAGTGCGGACGCTGCGCGTCTGCCTGCAAGTACCATGCGATTACGAATATGATACGGCCTTGCGAACGCTCTTGTCCGGTAGATGCCATCAGTATGTCAGAGGATGGAAGCGCAAGCATCGATCAGGATCAGTGCATTGTCTGCGGGACCTGTATTACAGAGTGCCCGTTCGGCGCGCTGAATGATATCTCGGCGGTAGTCCGGGTCATCCATGCGATTCAGGCAAAGGGGAAAGAGAACAGGCGCATTTACGCCATTGTGGCGCCTGCGGTTGCCTCGCAGTATCCGGGCTTCACGACCGCAAAGGTGTTCGGCGCGATCAAGGCGATCGGCTTCGATGAAGTCGTAGAGGTTGCGGCCGGTGCGGACGAGACGGCGCTCACAGAAGCGGAGGAGCTCCTGGAACGCGGCTTCTTGACCAGCTCCTGCTGCCCGGCATTCGTGGAATACGTGCGAAACGAGTTCCCGATGCTGGCAGATAAGGTCTCGGATACGCCGTCACCGATGGTGATGACCGGACGCGCGATCAAGGCAAAGGATCCGCGAGCAATCGTCGTGTTCATCGGACCTTGCGTTGCCAAGAAGTACGAGCGTAAGACCGAAAAGGCGGAGCCATACATCGACCATGTGCTGACCTTCATGGAGCTGCAGGCCTTGTTCGACAGCACCGACATTGATATAGAGGACGTGAAGGAGTTGGAGCTGCAGGATGCGTCCTGCTATGGCAGGGGGTTTGCGCAGAGCGGCGGCGTGACGGCAGCAATCGTCGAGGCACTCAAAGAGCTCGGTCATGCGGATTTTGCGTTCAAGCCTGTGATCGCCAACGGTGTGGAGGAGTGCCGCGCGGCGCTGCTCAAGGCGAAGGCGGGCAGACTGGACGGTAATTTCATCGAGGGCATGATCTGCGCGGGCGGCTGCGTGCGCGGCAACGGTACGATGGTCAACAAAAAGAATACGCCGATGCACATGCAGCAGTACTGCGAGGCAAGCACGCGCAAAAGCTTGCAAAATACAAAATAGCGGTTGACACAGAGCAGTGTTTTCTGTTATAATTATAAACGCTTTCGAGCAAATTCGGCCTGAGGACTTGACAACAGGTCGTTTTGGCTTGAAAAAATAAATTCACATTCCAGAAGAAAGGAGAAAAAGGATGCCTACTATAAACCAATTAGTACGCGAAGGTAGAACCAGTGCTGCGAAGAAGTCCACAGCCCCTGCATTGAACAAGGGAATGAACTCTCTGAGAAGAGTTGCGACTGACACACATTCCCCACAGAAAAGAGGCGTTTGCACTTCTGTTAAGACAGTGACTCCGAAGAAGCCTAACTCAGCTTTGAGAAAGGTTGCCAGAGTTCGTCTGACCAACGGCATTGAAGTGACTGCTTACATCCCTGGTATCGGCCACAACCTGCAGGAACACAGCGTTGTTCTGATCAGAGGCGGCAGAGTCAAAGACCTTCCGGGTGTAAGATACCACATCGTAAGAGGAACCCTTGATACTGCAGGCGTGAACAACAGACTGCAGGCGCGTTCCAAATACGGCGCAAAGAGACCGAAAGCAGCGAAGAAGTAGTATTTCGGTACGGCAAAAACGCGGTAGAGCATTCTTTTCAGAATAAAAGAAGCGCTCGCGGTCATCCTATAGGATAGATCGAGTACCCCGCTGGCTGAGACTGGTCGGATGACAGATTGCAGCCTGACCAGAGTAATCCGTATGCCGCAGGAAACAGATCCGGACGGGAAGATTTTCCCGGGTGGGCAGACGGGTGAAGCAAAGTGCAATGAAAACGTTAAATTTTAGTTTGCAGATCGTTCCGTACTAGATAAGACAGACGCGGAATGATCCGGCGAGGAGGGAAGAGAAGTGCCAAGAAAAGGTAATGTACCAAAGAGAGACGTACTTCCAGATCCAGTTTACGGAAGCGTGACTGTTGCAAAGCTGATCAACAGCATCATGCTTGACGGTAAGGTTGTGAAATCTGGGGCTGCTAGAACTTACACTCTGCCATATGGCGAATATACGTATCTGATTAAGGCGAAGGGTTACGCCAAGGTTAGCGATACGCTGAAGGTTGACAAGAATTCAAATACCAAGGTGACGATTACCCTGACAGAGTCAAGTGCCTGGGATGGCGCAACCCTATCAAAACCATCAGGGGATGGCACAGAAGCAAGTCCATATATAATTGAGGACGGCGAAAGGTTGGCTTGGCTAGCGAAAACGGTAAATGATGCTTCATCAGTTAAATCGATTTACGCTGAATTGGCTGACGACATCGATCTGGGCAACAATCTTTGGACACCTATTGGTAAGGATTTTCATGAGTTCCAGGGAAGCTTCGATGGTAAAGGTTATACTGTTTCTGGAATCAATGTAAAGGATACTACAAATGCAGGTTTATTTGGCGTAGTTAAGGGCGCTGAAATTAAGAACCTTATTGTAAGCGGAACTATCAGTGGTACAGAAAATGCAGGAGGTATCGCAGGTAAGGCGAAAAGCATCGCTTGCGAATTTACAAACTGCGGAAATGAAGCTAATGTAAACGGAAAGACCGCAGGCGGTATATTAGGAAACAACTTTACTTCAGATGTAAAATGCTCTATCTCAGCTTGCTATAATACAGGAAGTATCGTAGCAAGTGTAAGAGCGGGAGGACTTATAGCACATCATAATGCTTTCAAAACAGAATTAAATATCAGTAATTCGTATAACACTGGGAAAATAGATTCTAAACAGTATGCAGGAGGATTAACAACTTCAAATGCAACTATAGGATATTCTTATTCTTGTGGAAAGATTACAGCCTCAGAAAATAAAAACGCTGGCGCATTGTCATCCTCAGGTGATAATAATATTACTAACTCTTACTATGTAACGGGAGTTGCGAAGGATAATGCAGGTGCTACTGCAGTTTCACCTGCGGAACTTCAGAAGCTTGTAATCAGTGATGAATTTGAGCATGTAAGTGGAATTAACAGAAACTATCCTGTGCTTAAGTGGCAGGGGCTTAAGGCTAAGGCAGGCAAGGTGGTTTTTGCAAAGAGCACTGAATTTGAAATGGAAAAGGTAGCAATGGACGGAGCTACTGGGGAAGAAGATGATGGCTTTACTCTTCTGCCTACACCTGTACTGAAGTGGAATGCAGTAGAAGGTGCGGCTAAATATGTAGTTACCATTTGGAAGAACTGCCCTACTGATGCTGCAGTAGGGGAAGAAGATATTGAGGAATTCATTGGATGGCCAGATGATGAGGTTATGCAGTACCTTAATGAAAAACAGTTTGCTGAATATGAGAAGCTCGAGAAAGAGGTAACTGTAGACGGAAAAGTCACATATCCAAGAGCTGAATATCTTCAGAAATTCTTTAAGGAAAACTACGGAAGCTATGAAATGGAACTCAAGCAGGTTGCAACAATCTATGATGTTGAAGGAATAAAATACGATTGCACTAAGCTTTTCAATGACTTGGGCGAAGGTGTATATTATGCGGCAGTTGTAGCAATGGATGCTGACGGAAGCTGCATAATGCCGACTGCAAATGATGTAGAGGATAAGGTAATCGGATATCAGAGCCCATATAACAGACTGAAAAAAGTTACTGGCTTAAAATGGGATGAGAATACTAAAACTAAAGCTATATGGGATGCCAAGGACAACTTCACTGAAAACGACCAGTACACAATAAATCTGTATAAGGTTACGGGAAAAGGTGAAAAAGCGGAAGACTTTCATTTCATTAAGAGTTTTCAGGTAAGCGGTAAAGTTCATGCCAGCGATTTCAGAAATGCTTTTGCGGCAGAAACAGATTATGCGTTCACTGTAACTGCTAACGTTGGACTTCCGTATCAGAGCAAATATGGCATGATAGACAGCCCTGAGTCAGATATGAGCCCTGTGTATAAGGCACAGAAATCTGAGGCTCCAGGTGAAAACCATGAAGGATGGACTGCAATATCTTCAGCAAAAGAATGGATAGAACTTGCAAACGTAGAGGATGCTTTCTCTGTTCCAGAGGATACAACATCTCCAAATAAGCAGGAAATAGAATGGAGCAAGAATTATTATCTAACTGATGATATCGACTTCTCTACACTAAGTGCAGCAGATCAGGCAAAGACAAAATCTATTGGTAACATCAATTATAGATTTATGGGTAAACTAGATGGTAATGGTCATAAGATTAAAGGCCTTACACTGAGCAATAATGACGCAGGCTTGTTCTGGTATGTGGGAAGCACAGGATATATTTACAACTTAATAATTGAAAATGCTAACGTACTGTTTTCTGATAATGCTGCTGTAGTGGCACAGAATAACTATGGTAAAATCGAAAAGTGCGGAGTTATCAATTGTAATATCACAGCAGACACAGGAGCTGTTCTTGGCGGAATGGTTTCTAGAAACTACGGAATCATTTGCGAATCTTATGTAGAAGGTGGAAGCCTTACATCAAACAGCGACAGAGCAACAGGCCATGCTGGTTTTGTCGGTGCAAATGAAACAGGTGGGCTAATTGAACGTTGCTGGACATCAATGAATATCAAAACAGACAGTGACTACGCTGCTGGTTTTGTTGGATTGGGCTACGGCGGAACAATTCGCGATTGCTTTGCATTAGGAAATGTTAATGCTAGAAGCTACTCTGGAGGTTTTGTTGGAAGATCCGTTTACGAAGGCAATATGTACGAAAACTGCTACGCTGCCGGAAAAGTAACTGTTACAGGTAATGAGGGACATGGATTCATTGGGGGAAATAAGCCTGACTCCAGCTTCCAGACTGAGCAGAGTAAAACGATTACAAACTGCTACTACAACGCAGAATCGCCAAAAGATGAGAACGGCGCAATTGCTAAGACATTAGCTGAAATGAAGGCGAAAGCTTTCTTAGATGATTTAAATAAGAGCGCGAGCTGGTCACAGGATGCTGAGCACAACGAAGGTCTTCCATATCTGGCTGACGTTAAGGCTCCAGAAAAGACTAAAACTTCTGAAATTACAGTGGATATCGCCCTAGCGACTTATGATAAAAAAGACTATAAGTTTGGGAAGAAGGGCGATGTTATCAGCGTAACTATGGAGTCTAACGGAAACTCAAGACTGGTGGATCTAATGGATGCAGCTGTTGCTCAGGACAAGCTGACATATGAGTATGAGACAAGTACAGCCTTCGGCAGATTTATCAAAACCATCAATGGTTACTCAATTGTCGCACCGGATGGCTGGATGTTTACAATTAATGATGAACTTTCAAATGTCAGTGCATCACTGGCAACAGTGAAGAACGGCGATAAGGTTCTTTGGTTTGAGGGAACTACAGAAAACCACTTCCAGGGACCAACTTGGGTGGAACTTAAAAATCCTGACTTTACATGGACTGACATTAATTCAGCAGAAGAGCTTAAGGCACTGGCAACAAGCACAGATGCTGAGGTTCTTGGAAAGAATTATCGTCTAAAGAAGGATATTAATCTTGAAGGCAAAGAATTCTCTGGAATCGGAAGCAGTGCTCATCCGTTTACAGGAATATTTGATGGACAGAATCATACTGTATCTAACTTTGTTATTAAGGGAAGCGGAGAAGGTACAGGTTTCTTCAATGTTATTCTAGGTGCTACTGTTAAGAACCTGAAGCTGGAAAAGGCTGATGTAACAGGTAAAGACAATGTAGGTGCACTGGTTGGTTGGGCTAAGGTTCAGCTTGACAAGGAAAACATGAAGGACAATGTCGCTAACCTTGTTGGAAACTGCTCTGCAAGCGGAACCGTTAGCGGTGTTCAGAGAGTCGGTGGTTTGGTAGGTCTTAATGACGGAAAAACTGATACGGATACATTGTTTTCAATTTCAAGTTCAGTAAACAAGGGAACCTTTGATGGAACTGTAGTAGGTGACTATAAGGTTGGCGGACTTGTTGGAGATAACGAGGGAACTGTTACAAAAGGAGATGTATCAGGAAAAGTTGAAGCTGCTGAGAGTGCTAGAACGGCAGCCATGGTTGGCGGTTTTGTTGGAGATAACGCTGGTAGCGTATATGATGGTGCAACTAGTGCAACTGTAAGCGGAAACAACTCCGTTGGAGGTTTTGCGGGAATCAGCGATGGCATTGTGAAAAATTGCTACAGCACGGGTAATGTTAAGGGAAGCAGTAATGTTGGAGGCTTCGCTGGCTCCATAAGCAAGGCTGAAAATGTTATTGGTGCTGGAACTGTAACTGTTACAGGTGACTCGTTGACTGGATACGCAGGTGGTTTTGCCGGTAATATGGGCGGAACGCTAGTTGGCATAGACAGCAGAATTACTATTAAAAACGCCTTTGGAAATTGCGTGGCGTCTGATGGTAAAATCCTTGGAACTATTGGAAACACCAATAAGTTCACAGGGGATGAGGAAAAGAAAATCCTTGGAGAAATGGGGCTTACAACAATTAAAGATGTAAGTGACAAACTCTTTGAGATGTTCGGAGTACGTCTGGAGGGCGTGGTAGAAATAGACCTTGAAGAGGTTCTTGGAAATATCGACGCGGCAGTAAGTAGCAGTATTACAAGCAACGGTAATGCGGCATGGCAGATGGCTGATTTGATCGCTTATGCTGACGCTTACGGAAATGGTAAAGTTGAGCTTTCAGATGCGAAGAAGCAGGAACTTTTGAACTACTTCATCACAACTGGTGCAGAGGCAACGGACGCAGGTGATGTGGCAAAGAGTATTATTGCTATGAAGGCAATGGGATATGATGCTAGAAAGGTTGAAACTGTAAATTCTACAGCAGGAAGCTATTTCAATATGGTTGACAAACTAAAGAATATGGTCAAGAATAAGACTGGCGGAAGCGGCAGTATCTACAATTTACCATATATCTTGATTGCTCTTCAGCAGGATGAAAAATATGCTACTGTAGAAGAAATTAAGAGCGTTGTCGACTTGATATTAACTCAGCAGCTTGCTGATGGAGGCTGGGGATACACTAATAAAGGAGAAGAAATCCTTGATATGGATACTTCAGCACCGGTAATTCTTGCTTTGTCAAAGTACTACAGAGCAAATGACGCTGTTAAGACTGCGCTGGATAAAGTATTAAATGCGGATGTAATTGCTAAGTTCCAAGGCAAGACAGGGGCAATTTATTCTTCATGGACTAATGCTCCTAGTGCAGAATCCACAGGACTTGTACTAGCTGGACTTGCGGCCTGCGGAAAGGACTATAAGGAATATAAAGTTGGCCCTAAAAACCTAGTTGATGGCCTTGCGAGAATGTTGAATAAGGAGAAAAACGGATTCTTGTATAGTGGAGAGACTAACGTACTGGCTACAGAGCAGGGATTCCGTGGATTGCTAGCAGCTAAGCAAGGAGAAAAAATAGGAAAAGCCTATAATATCTACGACTTTAGTAACAAGGGTTCAGCCGTTGCAAAGGCAACAGGTAACGGTGCAACAAGTAAACCATCAGAACCTACAGGCAAGGATGACATTACCGTATATCTAACTGTCAAAACTGACACAGACGAATGGCTAGGTCGCGCCCCTGTCACTGTTAAAGACGGTGCAACTGTATACCACGCACTTACATCAGGTCTTGCAGCAGCTGGAATGAGCCAGAAAGGTGCTGAGGATGGCTATGTTAAATCTATTACAAAAGGAAATGTAACTTTAGGAGAATTTGATAAAGGGCAAAATTCAGGCTGGTTGTATAAGGTAAACGGTTCATTACCTGCAATTCCGTTGACATCATACAAGCTGTCAGGCGGTGACGAAATTCTTTGGTACTATACTGTTGACTATAAACAAGATCCTGCAGCAGGTGGCATGGACACACCAGAAAAGGACGTAACAACTTCCGGTTCTGGTGCATCCACAACAACCAAGTCGCCTACTGACGTAACGGTTTCTAACAAAACCAACACAGACGGAACAGTTGAATCAACTGCCACAGTAACAGTTAAGAAAGAGAATCAGGATGAAATCATCAAGCAGGCTAAGGAAAACAATTCTAAGGATATCGTTTTAGACGTTGCAGCATCCGACTCAAAGGGCGCAGACAACATTCAGTTAGAACTTCCTAAGGATATGGTAAATTCAATTGTTAAGAACACTGAAGCTACTGTAACTGTTAAGTCAGAACAGGGTGAAATGACAATTGATAAGGAAACTTTAGCTCAGATTTCTAAGGATGCTAAGGGAACAACTGTCGTTGTTAACATTAACAAGGCTAAGGCTGCAACTGACGAGCAGAAGAAGCTAACTGGAGAGAACACAGTTGTTTATAAGTTGACTGTCATGTCTGGAAATGAAGTAATCAGCCAGTTCAATGGTAAGATTACTGTTAAGCTTCCAATCCCTGCAGCACTTCTAGATAAGACTGTTGCAGCAGTTCACTTCGATAGTGCAGACAAGTTCACTGTAATGGATGGCAAGAGCGTAAGCATGGCTGGCGCAGAATATTATGTATTTGACACAACCCACTTCAGCGAATTCGGACTTGTAGATGCTAAGGAAGCAGGAATTGCAACTGACGATAAGAAGGACGATGCGGACAAACTTGATAATGCTGCAAAGGTAAAGAAAGCTAAGAAAATTACTTCTAAGATGAAGATTACAACCGTTGCAACAAAGACAAAGAAGAAGAATGTAAAAGTTAACGTTAAGATGACTAAGAAGACTAAGGCTGATATCAAGGCTCTTAAGGATCTTGGTTACAACGTTAAGTACAGCTTCTACCGTTCAACAAAGAAGAGCGGAAGCTATAAGGTAGCAGCGACTAAGAAGGCAAACACTTACACCTTCGTAAAGGGTAAGAAGGCTAAGCGCTATTACTACAAGACTCAGATTCGCGTATATGACAAGAAGGGTAAGTTAATCACAAAGACTACTCTTAATAACAGCAAGTATGCAGGCAAAATTTGGGCAAAGTAATTAATAACACATCTGGGTTAGCAGTGCTTGAATTCTTCGTTGCCAGGATGTATTATATTTAAATTCCCGGGTTTGACACCTAAATGAAGGGGCTGTCGCATTAACGGTTATTTTCCGTTAATGCGACAGCCCCTTTGTTTTCATACGAAAACAAGAGGGATTCGAACCCGTGAGGGCATGTGAAAACACATGGATAGACAAAACAGAGGGGCTGTGTCAGCCCCTCTGAATCGTAGAAACCTATGCAAATGTTCTGCTTAGTCCCAATCGTCATCGTAGTCAAAATGCTCTACATCCATGTCGCGGATTTTACCTGTCTTTGCATTGATCTCGTACTCGTATTCTGCAGAATTTGTGTAAAACTCGATCTCATAAACGCGGATGCCATCTTCATAATCCAGTTTGGTTTTGGTGAAGGTAGCGGAAGAAGCGGAGACTCCGGCATCTTTCAGGGCGATGGATTTTGCTTTGGCCTTGCCGATATAGGTCGAGGACGAAGTGTTTTTCCTCGGAATTTTGTAATTCTCAATGTCCTTATCGTAAGAGATGATTTTGCCGTTGGAAGCAAGAATCTCATAATCGTACTCGGTGTTGCCGCTGTAGAATTCGATTTCATAAACACGTCTGCCGTCCTCGTAGTCCAGTTTTGCTTTGACGAAAGTCGCCTTGGAAGCAGAAACGCCTGCGTGCTTGAGTGCGATGGATTTCGCTTTGGCCTTGGTGATGCGCTTGGATGAGGTGGTTTCCTTCGGAATCGAGTATCCTTCAATATCCTTGTCGAAGGAGAGAATTTCACCACTCGATGCAAGAATTTCGTAGTCATACTCGATGTTGCCGCTGTAGAATTCGATTTCGTAAACCTGCTGCCCATCCTCATAATCCAGTTTCGCGGTTACGAAGGTCGCCTTAGAGGCAGAAACACCTGCGTGCTTGAGTGCGATGGATTTGGCTTTGGCCTTTGTGATTTTTTTCGTAGTGGTTGTTTGGCTTCCGGTAGTTGTTCCGGTTTCTGTATCCTGCGTGACAGAGTTTCTGTCAGCCTGCAGGATAGTGCCATCGACAGCATTGACGCGATATTCGTAGGTGTAGCTGCCGGAGGTAAAGGTTACCGTATAGAAGGAGACGCCGTTTTCTGTGCGATACTTTGCAGTCAGGTCGTTGACCTGATTTTCCTTCAGGCCTGCATCACTGAGCGCAATATCCGCGCCTTTGCCCATGCCGATGAGAGCAGCTGATGTGCTGGCGTCTGCTTGACTCATGGAGAACGATACGCCGGAGATCACCAGCGCGCCGCAGACTGCGATAGCCGCGAGTTTTTTCTGATAATTTGATACATTCGTAAATTTTTTCATAGTGTCAACATCCTTTCCTAACATTTATGCCCCGCAGATAAGCACTGCGGGAATCGTGCTTGTTTTGCTTTTATGTGAACATTGTAGCCTGTCAAGATTAAAGAAATATTAAAAAATGAAAAAAATATGCGATAAAATTGATCGGAGGATTTTGTGGTTATGGACGTTGCGGAAGAAGCGTTGATTCGATAATAGGCTGCATTTCTCTAGCA
>ERZ1106973.2736-NODE-2736-length-12329-cov-3.352371_pt1 | contig 12329 bp, 1 predicted proteins | sample MGYA00403686_ERZ1106973 | MGnify/ENA primary metagenome ERZ1106973 (study PRJEB35170, sample SAMEA104062408) | human gut metagenome | biome: human gut; feature: human-associated habitat; material: faeces | place: Denmark | collected 2012-11-06 ...
TGAGAAAGGGGTCCCGTCCCGGCAAAAGCGCCGGGGCGGGACCCTTTGTTTCAGGATTGATGGATAAGGTGTTTGGTGCAGCCGGAAGGCTTCCGGCTGCGTTTCAGGATCAGCCTTGTCCGTGGTTCAGCGTGTTCTGGACGATCTGCTGCGCCAGGTCGTCAGTGGCCGGCGTATCGGACTGCACGAGGATCGTAATGTCTCCGTGGTCGCTGTGATGGGTGAACTCGGCGTAATTGCCGAGGCTGATTCCGTGTTCCTCTCCTCCGATAGCCGTCGGTGCCCAATCCCCGGAGAGGTGGAGCTTATCGCCCTCTATGGAGATGCCGATGCTCTTCAGATCATCCAGATTCGTAAGGCTCAGGCTGTCCGGCTTGGACGTGATGAGCACTTCGATATCGCTCTGGATGGGATTGTTGTCCGGGTTGGCGAACAGGCTGTCCAACGTGTCCTTTTCGGCTCCGACGAGGAAGTCGATGCCTTCACCGCCGCTGGCGTGGGCCATGCCCTGGTTGTAGACGAGGATATCGTTTCCGGCTCCGCCGTAGAGCGAGTTGTGGCCCGTCCCGCCGTCGAGGTAATCGTTACCCGCGCCGCCGTACAGGATGTCGTCGCCCGTGCCGCCGAAGATCTGATCGTCCCCTTCGCCGCCGAACAGCCAATCGTTGCCCGCGCCGCCGTGGATGACGTCGTCGCCGCCTTCGCCGAAGATCACCTGTGAATGCGCCGCTGTCTGGTCGCCGAGCGTATCGGCTCCGGCGTGGCCGAGTTGCGTGTGCAGATCCGTCAGGTTGATTTCCAGCGAGCCGTTGGAATGGCCCTCATGACCGCTTACGGTATATCCGAAGGATTCCTTCAGGGCGGAACCGTCGGCTTGTGCCTGCGCCAGCTTGTGGAGGCCGTCCTCCGAGGTGTCCAGAGTGTAGGTGTACTGTCCGGTTTCCGCATTGAAATGCAGGCTCCCGAATTCTCCCTGGATGTTGCCGTCCACGGCCTTGTCGAAGGCGTAGGCGAGCTGGTGCCCGTCCGCATCCATTCCGGGCAGATGATCGCCCTGGGCCATGCCCGGCGTCAGGTTGCCCAGATCTATGTCCGCAGGGGGTGTACCCGTGCCCATGAAGCTCACAGACAGGGAATCTTCGCCTGCCGGGGTCATCGCCGTGGCATGGCCGTCATTGACGATGATCTGGAAGTCATGCGTCACGAGGCTCCCCAAAGCGGCCCCGGCTATGGCCTCTGGGCTGGCGGTGAAGGCGTAGTGCCAGTTGCCGCCGTCGCCCTGCGTCAGCTCGAACGTGCCCAGGCCGTCGATGGTGACGGTGCCGTGCGTGCCGGTGGAATCCAGCGTTACGCCGTGTGCCTTGCCGTCGACGCTGATGGCGAAGGAATGCGTATCGTAGAAGGAACCATCGGCCTTTACATCGGCATCGGTGAAGATGAAGGACCCCGTGGTTCCGTTGTCGGTGTGCGACTCCCTGATCACCGGGGCGTCGTTGGTGCCGGTGAGATTGACGGTGATGGTCTGGGTGGCCTTCCCGCCGTTGCCGTCGTCCACGGTGACCGTGAACGTTTCTGTGTACTTGTCTCCCTCTCCGAGCGCGTCGCTGGTCAGGGTGTACTTGTAGTTGCCGTGTTCATCGATGGTCAGCGTACCGTACTTGCCTTCGGCTGCTGCACCGTTTTCCGCCTCGGCCGCTCCGGCGGGCCTGACCGAGAAGGTGTGCGTGTCATAGAAGGTTCCGTCGGCCTTCTTGTCCGCATCGTTGAACGTGATGGTACCGGTTATTTCGGCCTGCCCGCTGGCCAGTTCCGTCAGGTTGAGCGCAGGGGTAGGGCTGGTGATCACAGGGGCGTCGTTGGTGCCCTGAATCTGGATCTGCAGGTCGGAAGGCGTCGTGGTTTGCGCTCCGTAGGTGTCGACGGCGACGACGTTGAAGTGCTCGGCGGCCATTTCGCCAGCGCCAAGATGCTGCGCCTGCCCCTTGTTGAACGTGTAGGTGTAGTTGCCGTCCTTATCGATGCTGATGGTGCCGTACTTGCCGGTGAGCGAGTCGACAAGCTCGCCCTTGTCGTTCACGAACTTGAAGGCAACGACGTGGTCGCCTTCGTCGTATTCGCGGGCCGTCACCTGTCCGGTCACCTTGGAGACGCCGCCGTCTTCAACCAGCGGAGCCGGATTGGCGATGATGACGCCGTGCTCGCCGCTCGTGATGACGGGGGCGGTGTTGGTGCCTTCGATATTGACGACGAGTTCCTTTGTATCTGACAGTCCTGACGTGTCAGTGACGGTCACATTAATAGAAGTCTCGTACAAACGGCCCGCCGCCATCTTGAGCACGGTTTCGGACGTGTTGTCGAGCGTGAACGTGTATGCACCGGTCTTGGGATCGATGGTGAACGTACCGTATTCGTTGGTTATTTCAGTAAGAGGATTGCCGTCGGCATCCTTACCGAAGGAGTAGGTCAGGTGCCCCTGATCCGCGATATCCTTGTCGAAGCCCACGGCGGTGTCACCAACGGCGTCAGCGTCGCCTTCGCGCACTGAGAGGACCTTGCCGAGTGTGAGCTCGGGCGTGTCGTCGGTGCCCTTGACGTTGACCGTGACATCAACGGTCGTCGTTTCCCCGTGCTTATCCGTCACAGTGATCGTGAAAGTTTCCTTAATGCTGCTCTTGGCGTCGAGGCCCTGCACTTCCGGGTCGGCATTGTTCAGGGTGTAGATATACTTTCCGGTAGCCGGATCGATGTGCAGCGTACCGTACTCGCCTTCCACGACCGTTCCCTTGCCGTTGATGGAAAAGTGCAGGTTGTTCAGCCCTTCGTCATCCTTGATGATATCGTTCAGGTTGCCTTCCTGCGAGACGGTCACGTCCTCCACAACGTTCAGGACGTGCTCGCCCGGAACCACTTCGGGGCCGTGGTTGGTGCCGTTGATGGTGACGGTAATCTCCTGCTTAACCACCTCGCCGTGTGCGTCACGCACGAAGATGATGAACGAATCGGGAAGTGACTCGCCCTTTGGCAGATGGTCGGGCAACTTTGCCCCGTCGGTCGTGTAGGTGTAGGTGCAGTTGCCGTCCTTATCGAAGGTCAGCGTGACAGTGCCGTACTTGGTCGTCAGCGTGTTGTTTCCGCCCTCGAAGTAGTACTTGAGCGTCGAGGTTTCGGTTCCCTCAGGGAGGGGCTTCCCGTCAGTTCCCAAAAGCTTGTCGATGTCATGCGCCTTCAGGGGTCCTGAGGTCGTCAGATTGCCCAGCCCATCGTCGCCTTCCTGAATCGTCATATTCTGGTAGCTGTCGATGACCGGTGCGTCGTTGGTGCCGTGGATGGTGATGGTGATCTTGGAGTTTGTCGGCGTGCCGTTGAGCATGACGTTGAACTCTTCCTTCTCCATCTGTCCTTCGGCGAGGTCTTGCACCTTGCCCGGCTTGCCGTTTTCGCCGTTGTACAGGGTATAGGTGTACTTCCCGGTAACGGGATCGACGACGAGGTAGCCGTACTTGCCTTCCGCGGTTACGAAACCGTCGGCGGCGCTGCTCTGGATTTGCTTTCCGGTTCCGTGCCCAAACTCATCCTTTTCTTCGATGCCGAAGACGCGGTCGGGAGGCGTTCCGGTGTGCCCTTCGCCGTCCCACTTGGCATGGAGCTGGCCTTCGAAGATCAGGCCTTCCGTGACATCAGGCGTTTGCGGCAGATCCCTGCCGTCCTCGACCACCGCGCCGTTGAACTCACTCTTGTCGGCGTCGATGATGAGGCCCGCTCCCCCGTCCCATCCACCCTCGTTGTCGGGCTTATGGATGTTGATGGTGAGATCCTTCTGCTCCTCGGAAACCTTGCCGTGGGGGTCGACCACCACGACCTTCGCGCCGTCGGGCAGCGTCTCGCCGTTCTGGAGCTTATTGAGGGCTTCGTCGAGCTTCGTGCTCTCGTTGTCCAGCGTATACTTGTAATGCGTGATGATCGAACCGTCCGCCGCGGTCTCGTAGGTGAGGACGATGGTGCCGTATTCGGTCTTGAGTTCCGTGACGGGCTTCCCATCCTTGCCGACCAGCATGAAACGGAGCTGGCCGTCCGGATCGTCCACGTCGGTCGCGCCGGAGAGGGTCCCCGTGAAGACCACGCCGGGGACGCCGCCGTCGCTTCCATCGGGATCGACGAAGGCGTCCTGCTTCACGTCGCCCTCAAGGCCGGTAACCGTATTCGTAAAGGTCGGGGCGTCGTTGGTGCCCTTGATGGTGATGGTGATGTCCTTCTCGACGATCTTGCCGCCTTCGATCTCCACCTGCACCTTGAAGGTTTCGGTCTTGACGTCGCCATCGTTCATGGACTGGACGATCTTCGAGCCGTTTTCCGTCAGCGTATAGGTATACTTACCGTGCTGATCGATGGTCAGCGTGCCGAGCGGCTTGCCTTCCGCACCTGCGAAGACGGTCTGCGTATTCGTCCACGTCAGGTTGCCGCCGATATCCTCGGCATCGACCCTGCCGCCCAGCGTCAACTGTCCGGTGATGGAGGGATCATGGCTGTGATCGCCTTCCGAAGGCGTTACGATCGCGCCGTTATCCTCAAATATCACCGTGTTATCGAAGCTGATGGTCGGTATATCCTCCGTTCCGGTAACATCGATGACCAGCTTGCCGGAGCTGTGGGCCCCGAGCGGGTCGGTGACGCGGACGTCGAACACTTCCTGTGGGAGCTTGGAATCGGTGAGGCTCTGGCCTGCATTCAGCTCCTTCAGCAGCTCGGGCTTGGTGATCTCGTAGGTGTAGCTGCCATCCTGATTGAGCTTGAGGATGCCGTACTTGCCTTCGATGATCTGCACCAGCTTGCCGCCGCTCTCGATGCTGTAGCTGAGGTTGCCCGCCGCGTCGCCGTGGCTCTTGTCGGGGTCGTGGGCGCTCAGGTTTCCCGAAAGGGTGTGGCTGCCGTCTTCCTGCAACACGCCTTCACTGGTCTGGTCGGAAGTGATCTTCGTGAAGGTCTTCCCGTTCGCGTCGGTGACGACTTCGGCGATGACGTTCCCGTTTTCGTCGGTGAAGACGGGCCGGTCATTGGTGCCCTTCACGTAGACATCCACATCCTGTGTGGGGATGAGGTTCGAGTTGTCGGTATTGATGTTGAACGAGCCGTCCGCGTTGGCGCCGCCGTTCACGAGGGATTCGTGGGCGGAATCGTAGACGCCGACCTTGAGGTTGTCGAACAGCTTTTCACGCTGTCCCGCGTCGAGGGCGTCGAGGTTCGCGGCTTCCTTCGTGCCCGGTTCCGGCAGGATGAAGGAGTAGACGATCTTGGACACGCCGTTCTCGGTGACGACTTCGGCGTGCAGGGTCCCGTAGTCGGTGTGCAGGTCGCCCGCGTAGAACTTGCCGCCCACGACGAACCCGGCGATCAGATGCCCCGCGCCCTCTCCTGTGTCGACCTGCTTGACCTCGAACGAGCCGAGCGCGTGCCCGCCGCTGTTGAAGTGGCCGTCCACGAGCTGGCCGTTGACGTGGATGGAGCCGTCCACGTCCGTATTAGTGTTGGGCACGACGCCCGCCTCGGTGATTTCGGCCATGATCGCGTTGGGGAGCTTGCCCACGAGGATCGGGGCGTCAGCGCCGCCCGTCACGTTGATGGTGACGTGCTGCTGCGACCACGCGCCCTTTTCGTCGCGCACGAAGATGGTGAATTCATCCGTGTACTTTTCGCCGTAGACCAGGTCTTCGTTCGGCGTGTAGGTATACTTGCCGGTGGACGAGTCGATGGTGAACACGCCGTGCCCGGTTTCGATCCGGGTATGAGCGTTGCCCATGCCCTTGTCGCCGTCAAAGGCCGCCTTCAGGTCATTGATGTCGGCACTGTCCGCGTCGCCGATATGGCCTCCGGCGATGCCGTAGGTCAGCCTGGAACCGAAGTCCACGTCCGTTCCCTTGGCATTGGCCGAGAAGGACTTGTCATCTTCGGTCATGGTGATTGTGGCGTGGGTCGTCGCGTTTCCGTCGGGCGTCGTACCCGTGGAAATAACGAGGCGGTGATCATCGCCGCCGAGCAGTTCCAGTTCGGGCCGATCGTTGGTGCCCTTGATGGTGACGCCGAATGAACCGTTGAAAACGCCGCCGTGCGGGTCGGTGACTGAGAAGTTGATGATCCGGTTGGAGGAGTTGTCCGCGCCGAACATGTTCACGATCATGCTGCCCGCCGAGCCGTCCGGGGACAGGGTAAAGGAGTATGAACCGTCCGGGTTGACGGTCAGGGTGCCGAGCGCCACCTGAGAGAGGATGGAAGCCGCGTTGCCGTAAGTGAGATCCTGATTCTGTCCCAGCAGCCCTTCGGCTCGAAGCTGCGCTTCGAGCTTGTCGAAGGCGTCCTTCGGGAAGTTGGAGTTGAAGAGGGTGGCCCTGACGTTGTTGAAGTCTCCGCCATTGCTCAGCAGGTGAGTCATGGTCCACGTGCCGTCGGCATTGTGGCTCGGCGTGCCGCAATTGCCCGAGCCCCGCAAGCTGATCTTGAACTGATCCTCTCCGGTTCCGAAACCCTCGCTGATGTCGTCGTCCACGTCCTTGAGGTTCGTTATATTCAGCGTACCGGAGGTGACCCGGTGCTCGCCAGCGCCGAGGGTGCCGTCCGTATCGGCCGTGGTCGCGGTGTTGCCGTCATGGACACCCACCTCCTTGACGGTGATGCCCTGCATCGTGGCGGAAGGCCGGTCGTTGGAGCCGTTGATCACGACGGTGACGTCATGCGTGCTCGAAGCCGTTTCGCCGTGGGAATCCTTCACGCTGATGGAGAAGTCGAGTTCCACCTTGTCGCCGAGCTGGAGCTGATCGGTGGCGTTGCCGGTGGATTCGGCCTTCGTGAACGTGTACTCGCCGGTCTTGGTGTCCAGATGGAACGTGCCGTAGTCGGTGACGATGGTTCCGTCCGACTTGACGGAGGTAACCGTGATCTCGGTCTTCGTACCGTCGGCGAGCGTCAGATGGCCGATCACGTCGCCCTTCCCGAACGTGACGGGGTTGTGAGCCTTGTCGGAGAAGTAATACGTCAGCTTGCCCTGATCGCTGGTGTCCATGTCGGTGGCGCCCACCGACCCCTTGCTCACGTCATGGGTGGTGTCGACGGCGGTATTGTCCGCCTTGAAACCGGATTCCGTCACCGTGAGCGTATTCTCGGTCTTGGCGATGACGGGCGCATCGTTGGAGCCGTTGACGGTGATGGTGATGGTCTGTTCGGACCATGCGCCGTGCTCGTCGCGCACGTAGATGGTGAAGGTATCGTAACCCTGTTCCGGCTTGCCGTCGGGCTTGAGGCCGAGCTTGTCCGCAGCGCCGCCCTTGGCGGTGTCCAGCGTGTAGGTGTACTCGCCGGTGCTCGGATCAATAGTCAGGGAGCCGTACGTGCCCGTGGCCGAATGATGTCCGCCGCCCATGCCGGGGTTGCTACCGTCCGCGTCGAACGCGGTGTCCCGGTTGCCCGCGCTGGTGCTTACGCCGTATTCGAGCGTGGGGTTGGAATCGGGGTCAGCACCCTCGAAGGTACCGGTGACGGTGAGGTCTTCCGCGACTTCATTATGGTCCTTGTCGTAGCCGGGATCACTGACGACCGTGTCGCTCGTCGGAGTCAGGGTCAGAGTAGGCCGGTCGTTGGTGCCCACGATGTTGATCGTGATGTCCACGGAGGCCGTGCCGCCGTGCCCGTCGCTCACGGTGATGGTGAAGATTTCCTTCTCGGTCTGGCCCTGCGCGAGGGACTCCGTTTTCCCTTCATCGATCGTGTAGGTATAGGTTCCGTCCTTGTGCAGGATGATGGAACCGAATTCGGTTTCCAGCGTAATGTTGCCGTTGGCGTCCGTCTTGGGATCGCCGATGAGGGTCGTGCCGGAGCCTTCCTTCGCCCCGATGTCGAGGGTCAGGGTGTCGGTGGTGTCGGTATCCTTGACGTGGACCTGACCGGAAATTTCATTCCGGGAGAGGCTGTTATCCGCGTCGGTCAGCTCGCGGGAATCGTCGGAGGGATCCGGAGTCTTCGCCGTGTCGGTGGTGGAGCCGTGGTCCGTCGAGGTGTCCACGACGCCCGCTTCCTTGACCCAGTGCTCGGCGTCGTCAGCCGTAATCGTCGGCGTGTCGTTGGAACCGGTGACCGTGACGGAAATGGGCTTCGCCGTCCACGCGCCGTGCTCGTCACGCACGTAGATGGTGAACTCGTCGGTTCCGGTCTGCGGGTTGCCGTCGGCGTCGAGGCCGAGCCGGTCGGCGTTTTCGTTGGTCTTGTAGGTGTAGGTATTGCTCTCCGGATCGATGGTCAGCGTGCCGTACCTGCCTTCAATCACGATCTTGCCGCCGACCTGATGGAGCGGTTCGCCCATGCCGGGCTTGCCGTCGGAACCGGAACCGAAGGCGAGGTTTCGGCCCGCTTCGGACTCCACGTCCTGCTTGCCGAGCGCCACGCCGTAGCGCAGGTTCGCCCCGCGATCGTCGTCGTCGGACTTGAGCGTCCCGGAAACGGTGGTGTCGTTGGCGACGTCGGCCTTTTCGGTGATGTCGAACTTGACTTCTCCGGTCTTATCGTCGGTCACGACCGTGACGTTGTCGCCGTGGGTGGGTTCAACCAGATCGAGCGTGGGCCGATCGTTGGTGCCCTTGATCTTCACGGCCAGCATGTGTTCGGCTGTTCCGCCGTTCCCGTCGTCGACGGTGGTGCGGAAGTTGAAGTTCAGCTCTTCGCCCTGCGCCAGCTTGTCGGCGTCGGACCCGCTGATGTCGAAGGTAAACTTGCCGGTCTGCGTGTCGAGGGTGAGCGTGCCGTAGTTCGTCTCAATGATCTGGATATGCGGATTGCTCGGATCAAACGTGGAGGAGATGACCCTAACTTCCACGGTATCGGGAGCGTCGGGGTCACTGCCCTTGATCGCCACATTCAGGCTGTCGGCGGAGCCGTTGCCTGTGGTCAGCCCGTTGATGCCATAGGTGAGCTTGTCGTGAACGTCCAGGTCACCCGCATTCAGGGACAGATCGCCTTCAATGGAGAGCTTGTGCTCGCCGGCGCCTATCCATGTGCCGCCGACCTTTTCAGTCGTGGAGGTATTGGCGTCGTCCTTAATCCAATCTTCGGGCCTGTCATAGACCCCCTGTTCCTTCAGTTCGATGGAAGTCTGCTTGATCCACGGCGTATCGTTGGTGCCGTGCAGGGTAACGGTGATCTCCTTCGTGGAGGTCGCGCCGTGCTCGTCGGTGACGGTCACTTCGAAGGTTTCGATCTTGGTTTCGTCCTTGCCGAGTCCCTTGATCGCGTCGGGGTTGGCTTCATAAGTCCACTGTCCGGTGGCGGGATCGAGGGTCAGCGTGCCGTAGTCCGTGGTGAACGTGGCGTTCGTGTCGCCGTCGGTCCCGTGTGCGCCGTCAGTGCCCGTGCCGGAGGTGTCCTTGCCGCCAGCGATATGGAAGGCCTGATCCGTCCCGGCGTCGCGGTCGTTGTCGGTGACCGTGAAGGTGCCGTCGATGGACAGATCGCCGCCCTGCGTGATGTTCCAGTCGCTGCCCGTGATGTCGAGGGTGGGGATGTCGTTGGTGCCGTGGATGGCCACGGTGACGGTCTTCGCCGTCCACGCATTGTGCTCGTCGCGCACGTAGATGGTGAAGGTTTCGTAAATGGTGTCGCCCTCGGCGAGCTGATCAAGGGAGGTGTAGGTCTTGCCGTCGAGCTCGAAGCTGACGTTTTCGCCTTCGCCCTTCATGGCGTAGGTGTAGGAGCCATTGGAGTTGATCGTCAGGCTGCCGTACTGGCCGCCCGCAACCATGGAAGAGGCCGCGCCGCCCGTGGCGGTGGAGTCGGCCGTGTTGAATACGGAAGGATCGAACATCTTGGTGGCCTCGCCCGCGACCGCGCCGAAATACAGGATATGCCCTGTGTCGACGTCATTGCCGCTGGCGGTTCCGGTGTCGGTGGTATGGCCCGTGAAGGAGGTGTTTTCCTTGCCGGGATCAGTGGTGGGGGTGTTGGCGTCGTCACGGCCCACGCCGTCCTCGACCACATGGAGGTTGCCGTCGCCGCCGAGCAGATCGTTGAGATTGTCGTTGGACAGATCAAGCGTGGGGACGTCGTTGGTGCCGTTGATGGTGACGGTGATGGTCTGGGGCACGCTCCGGCCGGTCTGGGCGTCGGTGACGTAGACGGTGAAGGTCTCGGTCACGGTCTGGCCGAGGGCGAGGTTGTTGACGGCATTGCCGTCCGCGCCTGCTTCGCCGGGATTCTTGTTGTTGAGCGTGTACTCGTAGGAGCCGTCCGCGCGGAAGGTCAGGGTGCCGTAGGCCGAAGTGTAGGCATAGACGACGTCCCCGGTGCCGGGAGTTCCGGTTCCGGTCACAGTGGTGGAGGCGCCGCCGTCGGTCAGGCTCGATCCTGCGTGCTCGACGTGGAAGTTAAGCTTGTTGACATCGTGCTCCGTGGAGCCCGCCCCGTTTTCCTTGTCGGCATCGGAAGCGAAGATCCTGCCGGAAAGGGTTCCGGTCTGATGCTGGCCTTCGCCCGTTCCGCCGGGCGTCGTGGGCGTGTTGCCGTCGCCGTTTTCCGAGGGCTGGTAGACGCCCTGTTCCTTGAAGTCGAGATGGAAGTTGCTTTGATCGGTGTCGATCACCGGGATGTCGTTGGTGCCGGTGATGGTAACGGTGATGGTCTGGGTGGAGGTCGCGCCGTGTTCGTCGGTAACGGTCACTTCAAAGGTTTCGACCTTGGTTTCCCCGGCATTGAGCTGCTGGACCTTGTCGCTGGCGTTGTTGAGCGCATAGGTCCACTGCCCGGTGGCGGGATCAAGGGTCAGCTTGCCGTAGTCCGTAGTGAACGTGGCGTCCGTGCTGCCTGTGGCGGAGTGGGAACCGTCGGAAGGGCTGGTGCCGTCGGCGGCGGGCGTGTTGCTGCCGCCTTCGATGTGGAACGTCTGGTTCTGCCCGCTGTCGCTGTCCGGGTCCTGCACGGCGAATGTGCCGCCCACGGAGGCTGTGTCTTCGTGGATGTCCTGCGCGGCGTTGGCGATGGAGAGTTCGGGCCGGTCGTTGGTGCCGGTGAGGGTGACGGTGATTTCCTGCGTGGTGAGGCCGCCGCGTCCGTCGCTCACGTAGACGGTGAAGGTTTCGGTACGGGTTTCGCCAAGAGCGAGGCCGTTGGTATCGGGATCAGCGTTGTCGATGGTATAGGTGTAGGTCCCGTCGGGGGCCATTGCCATCACGCCATAGGGGGTGACGATGCTGGTCACCTGCGCCCCGTTCGCGTCGATGAAGCCGAAGGAAAGCGTGTCGCCGTTGGCGTCGGTGCCGGTGGCCCTGCCGGACATGGAGGGGACGCCCTCGTAGAGTTCATTGCCGCCGGGGAACACGCCGGATTCGATGACGCCGAGCGAGCCGCTGACGCTGAGGGTCGGCGCGTAGTTGGGGGTATCGTCGCCGCGCAGGCCGCCCCACGGGTCGCGCTCGGGGAAGAAGGCGCGGTTGCTGCTCAGGTCGAGCCCGTCAAGGCGGTTTATACCGTTGATGAGGGCGTCGTCGGCATATTCGCGGAAGCGTCCGCCGTCCGCGCTGGCGGCGTTTGCCGCCGGACCGGCCGCGGGCATGAGGTCGGGTTCGTTCAGGGCCGTGAAGAATTGCTCGCCCGCGATCGGAGTGCCTTCGATCACGAAGTCGGGCATGGAATCCTTGGTATAGGCCGTATAGAAATCACGCAGGACAACGGTGCTGCCGTCGTCGAAACGGAAAATAAGGTCATTGCCGGAACGTTCCAGCGTTGCCTGATCAGTAGGGAAGTTGAGGTCGATTCGGCTGTCCCCGGCCGCTTCGAAGACGGCCTGAGTGCCCGCTTCCGGCTTATTGAGAATGATGTCCGCCATATCAGGACTCCTTAACGGTAGGAGGAAAAACAAAAGAGGCCTCTGCACGTAATGTGCAGGGCCTTATCTACGATGGAGCAGTCCTGATGATGTCGGGCTGGGAGAGGTGCGCGAAGGCGCGTTTCTCAAGAATGATGGGCATCCCCAAGGGGGCGGGATGCCGAAAACTTTTCTTGTTTATAAGCAGTCGTGCATCGGCTGTCAATGAGACTTGTTTCTATTTGGCGTCCCGGCGGGTGGGTATCATCGGGACCGTCGCCATTGAATCCATGCAGATCTTTAGGGCTTTTTTACTTCGGAAGAGAGAGTCTCGCCCGAAGCCGCTGCTTTTTGCTGTGTTCCGGGCTCGCCGGGGATGCCCTTTTGCCGGAGGTGTGAGGCTCCGGCAAAAGGTTTGGGCTGATGCTGGATGGCGGGTATACATCCGTCCGGGTTGGTGCCGGAAACGGACGAATGCCTATCGGAGGTATGGAGG
>ERZ1106973.2738-NODE-2738-length-12318-cov-5.521080_pt1 | contig 12318 bp, 10 predicted proteins | sample MGYA00403686_ERZ1106973 | MGnify/ENA primary metagenome ERZ1106973 (study PRJEB35170, sample SAMEA104062408) | human gut metagenome | biome: human gut; feature: human-associated habitat; material: faeces | place: Denmark | collected 2012-11-06 ...
TTGGCCTTTTCCGGCTCCGCTCCTCCTCCCCGGAACAGAAGGGCAAAGTCCAAATACCAGAGCCGGGCAGCCGCTGAGCCCTAACTGCAAGGGCCCGCAATTCCAGCGGAATTGCGGGCCCTGTTTTGCCTCAGAAGGATGGATCGCGGAAGACGCACGCCCCGCCCACATAGGTGCGCAGCACCCGGGCGGAGAGCAGTTCCTCCGGCGGGCAGGTCAGCAGGTTGCGGTCCACCAGGAGGAAGTCGGCCAGCAGGCCGGAGCGTATGCGCCCTTTGATGCGCTCCTCACCGGAGGCGTAAGCGCCGCCTGCGGTATAAGCGTACAGCGCCTGGTAGGGCGTAAGGGCCTGCTCCGGCAGGAAGGGGCCGTTTCCGGTGAAGTCCCGCCGGGTGACGGCGCAGTAGACCCCCTCCAGGGGGTGAAAGCACTCCACCGGGCAGTCGGTGCCGAAAGCCATGTGGAGGCCCAGCCGCTCCATGTCGCCCCAGGCGTAGGAGTGGGCCAGGCGTTTTCCGCCCAGTCGTCCGGGGGCGATGTGCATGTCGCCGTTGATGAACACCGGCTGGACAAAGGCGGTGACATCCAGCTCCGCCATGCGGCGGAGCTGTCCCTCCGACAGGATCTGACAGTGCACCATGCCGTGACGGGGGTGCAGCCAGGGCAGCTCCGCGCGGGCCCGCTGGAAAGCGTTGAGCACCATCTCAGCCGCTCCGTCTCCGATGGCGTGGATGGCAACGGCCATATTGTGCCGGTGGGCGGTGACCACCAGCCGGTCCAACTGTGCCTGCTCCGGGTAGATGGGCAGGCCGCAGGTGTCCGGGGCGTCGGAATAGGGCTCCCGCAGGAAGGCCGTCCGCGCCCCCAGGGAGCCGTCGGCCAGGAGCTTCACCGTGGAGATGCGGAAGCGGTCGCCGCCGCCGAAGCAGGCCCCGCCCCGGGTGAAGAACTCCTCCAGGGTCTCCGGCTCGGTGAGCAGGGCCTGCTCGGCAAAGCGCAGCTTCAGCGCCCCCCGCTCGGCCAGCTCCCGCAGGCCGTCCATGAGGGCGTAGGGCTCCTCGTCCGGCGCATACTTGAAATCGTCGCTCTGTATGCTGGTCAGGCCCTCCGCCAGCAGGTCGTGCTGGGACTGAACTACCTGCTCCAGCAGGGGCCTCAGGCCCACGGAGGGGATGGCGGCCTTGATGTCGTCCAATACGTTCTCCTTCACTACGCCGTTGGGCGCTCCGGTCTCGTCCACCTCGGCAAAGGCGCCGTAGTGCCCCACCGTGTCCCGGTTGATGTGCAGCAGCTCCAGAGCCCTGGAATTGAGCGCCCCCACGTGGAAGCAGGAGCGCAGGATCAGGATGGGGTACTCCGTACTCACCTGGTCCAGCTCCCGGCGGGTGGGAAAGCGCCGCTCGCCGGTGAACTGCTCCTGGTTCCACCCCTCGCCCAGAAGCCAGCGGCCGGAGCCGGCCTCCAGCCCGGCCAGCCCCCGGCGCAGGCGCTCCTGCACCTCCGCCAGAGAGGTACAGCCGAAGAGGTTGACGGACAGCTTTGTTTTGACATAGTGGATGAAGTGCAGGTGGGAGTCATTGAAGCCGGGCATTACAAAGCGGCCCTGGAGATCCAGAGTCTCCCAGGCTCCCCTGGAAAAGCGGCGGGTGAAGTCCTCGGCGTCCGCCCGACCGCCCACATAGGCGAAGTATGCGCCGTCCACTACGGCGGCCTCCGCCATTGGGCGGGCCGGGTCCATGGTGGCGATGGTTCCATTGGTCAGCAGCAGCATGGGTGTTTCTCCTCTCCGCATTTAGTCCCGGAACGGGTCGGGATCAAAGTGCTCATCCAGGGCTGCCAGAAACTCGGCCAGCACCTCCACCGTCTGCTCCACATCGGCCAGAGAGCCCACCTCACTGGGGGAGTGCATGTAGCGCAGGGGAATAAAAAGGGTGGTCACGGGCAGGCCCGCACCCGTCTGGTTGAGCTTATCCGCATCGGTGCCCATAACGCCTGGGGTGACGGCATACTGCAGGGGGATTCCCAACCGCCCGGCGGCCTCCTCCAGCGCCCGGTTGAGAGGCGCGCTGCACACCGAGCCCTTGGCCAGGGCGGGGCCGCCGCCCAGCTTGATACGGCCGAAGCGCTGGGGGGGCATACCGGAGAAATCAGAGGTGTGGATCACATCCACCGCGACAGCCAGCGTGGGCCGCACCCGGCCTGCTGCATGGAAGGCGCCCCGCATGGTGGTCTCCTCTCCGGTGGTGGTGGCCGCAAAGACGCCCACCTTCGCCCCCTTCTCCCGGGCCCGCAGCAGAGCGTGGAGCACGGTATAGGCGCCCAGGCGGTTGTCCAGCCCCCGGCCGGCGATGCAGTCGTTCTCCAGCTCGTCCACGGCATAGGAGTAGGTGACGAAATCCCCGGGGGCGACCAGCTCCAGGGCCTCCGCCCGGCTGGTGAAGCCACAGTCGATGTAGAGATCGGTCAGCTCGATGTCGGTGCGCACCTCGCCGTTGCGCAGCAGCAGGCCCATAACACCGGTGAGCCGCTTCCGCCCCAGCACCGTCACCCGCTTACCCTGAGCCAGTGCCAGACGGATGCCGCCGGCCTTGCCCACCTGGAGGTAGCCGTCGTCGGTGATGTGGGTCACCCGGAAGCCGATCTCGTCGATATGTCCGCACAGGAGCACCCGGAAGGGGGATGCGCTGTTGATGGAGGAAATCACATCCCCCGCCAGATCGGTCTCCACCTCCGCTCCCTGCTCCCGCATGTAGGCGGCCACCTTTTTCTGAAGGGGGATCTCCCCGCCGCTCACCGACTCGGTGCGGAGCATCTCATATAAAAAAGCCTTGTTCATGACCCTATCGTTCCTTTCTAACGCCGACCGGCCATGCGGTCTTCCCTGCGCAGCAGGAGCTGAAAGCGCACTCCGTCGGCCCAGTTGGAGGCCCAGATGTCCCCCTTGTGAAACTGCACAATCTTTTTTGCGATGTAGAGGCCCAGGCCGAAGTTGCCGTCCGCCCCCTTGTAGAACTTTTGAAACAGGACGTTCAGAGTCGGCTGCGGGATGGGCGCGCCGTCGTTCTCCACGGTCAGGAGGTAGCCGCCCTCCTCCTCCCCGGTCAACTCCATGCGGATGTAGCTGGCCGCATAGCGCAGGCCGTTTTCCACCAGATTGTCAAAGACGGTCTGGAGCGCAGCCGCATTCCCCGACACCGTGAGGCCGGCCGGGACGTCCACCTCCAGCCGGATACCCCGCTCGTTGCCCCGAAACCGCCTGCGGCACTCCTCCATCAGTCCCCGGAGCTCCACCGGCCGGAAGTCGCTCTGTTTGCCCAGCATGTGATCGAAGGAGGAGACATAGAGCAGCTTCCTGATCCCTGCCTCCACCGCCAGGCTCTCCTTCATGATGATGTCGATGGCCTCGGAGCCGTAGATGCCGTCCTGATAGGCGGCGCAGCAGTTCTGGATGACCATAATGGGGGTCTTGAGCCCATGGGACACACTCTGGTAGAAAAACTCCTCGTCCTCGTTGAGCTCCACCACATTGCGCTGAATCTGTGACAGGGTGTTGACAATCGTCCCGATCTCGTCCCGGCGAGCCGTCTGCAAGACCGGCTCACTCCAGTTTTTGCCCTTGATGCGCTCCAGATTCCCTGCCAGCCGCTCCAGGGGCTCGGTAATGCGCCGGGCCGCCAGCTTGGCGGCGAACAGGTTTGCAATGAGCAGCAGGGGGAACAGGGCGGCCAGCCCATACCACTGTCCGGGCTCCTCCGGCCGGAGCAGGAGGAGGACGTACAGCAGGATGGCGGCCAAAGTGAGTCCCTCCGCCAGTGAGAGGCAGGCCCAGAGCTGGACGCTCAGGGGCCAGTCCTGTAGCCAGTATCTAGTCGCAAAGCGATTCATGTCTCTCCCCCGTCAGGCAGTAGCCCAGGCCATAAAGCGTACTGATTTCGATGCCGGGCAGCTTCTTGCGCAGGCGGCGGATCGTGTCGTCTACCACCCGGTCGGAGCCATAAAAGGTATAGCCCCACACGGCGTCCAGGATGTCGCCCCGCTTCAGGACGTGCCCCCGGTTAGCCGCCAGATAGAGCAGCAGGTCGTACTCCTTCACCGTGAGGCTGATACTCTCGCCGCCGCAGTAAACCAGGTGCTTTTCCAGATGGACCGTGTACGGCCCCACCTGGACCTCCGCTGTTTTAGGCCGTCCCCCCTTCAGCAACCGCTGAACCTTGATGACCAGCTCCCGCACCAGAAAGGGTTTGGAGATGTAATCGTCCCCGCCCAGCTCCAGCCCGGCCAGGCGGTCGATATCCTGGTTGCGGGCGGAAATGAAGATCACATAGCTGTTGGGATTCTTCCGCTGTACCTCCCGAAAGACGGTGAAGCCGTCGATGTCCGGGAGCATAATGTCGATCACCCACAGGTCAGTGGGCTTGTCCAGCCCCTGCACAGCATCCTCCCCCCGCAGGTAGCTGCGGACGGAGTAGCCCTCCTTCTGCAGATATTTGGTAATCAGATTGTTGAGAACGGCCTCGTCCTCCAAAACGCTGATCCACATGCCGCACACACCTCTCTCCCCAATTGCTCAGGAGCATAATACCAAGCCCGTAATACTTTGCTATTATACCATATTCCCGGGGCGGCTGGTAGAGGATGCCGGAAAGAAAGGGCGCCCCCCATGCGCGGCAGGTGGCATGAGGGGCGCCTCGGCTCAGCCGATCACCGTATAGTACTGGAAGTCCCACTGGCCGACCGGGGTGCGGCCGGGGCCGGAAACCTTGCCGTGGTCAATGACCTGGGTATAGGTGGTATAGTAGATCGGGCAGATGACCATATTCTCCATGAGGACATCCTCAGCCTCCTTCAGGTAGGCGTCGCGCTCCTCCCCGGAGGTCTTGGCCGCCATCTTCACGGCGTTGTCATAGGCCTCGTTTTCCGGGTTGAGAATGGTATCCCCGGGCACGCCGGAGTAGGGCTTGTAGCGCCAGCGGACATCGTTCATGCCCTCGGCGGTGAAGAGGGAGAGCATGGTCATGGGGTCGTTGTAGTCGGCGCTCCAGCCGGTGAAGGCAATGCTCCAGTCGCCGGAGTTGATGGTGTTGGTGAACACCGCGTACTCCTGCACCTGCAGGTTAACCTTGATGCCCAGGTTTTCCTGCCACATCTGCTGCACCGCCTCCACAATCAGGGAGTTGTTGCCGCTGTCGTAGTAAAGGACGTTCAGCTCGGGGAAGCCCGCCCCGCCTGGGTAGCCGGCCTCAGCCAGATAGGCCTGAGCATCCTCCACCTTGGCGGAGTAGGGGTCGATTTCGTACTCCTCCACCACGTTTCCGTTCTCATCCAGCGCCCGCATACTCTCGCCGGTGGACAGCTTGAAGGGAGGCGCCACAAAGGCGGAGGCGGGTACAGAGCCGTCACGCAGGATCTGGTCGGTGATGGTGCTCCGGTCAATGGCCAGGGACAGGGCCTTGCGCACATTGAGGTCGTTCACCACGTCGGCGTCCATGTTGAACTGGAAGTAGCTGTTGCCCAGGGCGGGCTCGCTGGAGAAGTTGGGGTCCTCGGCCAGCAGGCGGGGAATCTCCGCGCCGGGCAGGATGGAGGTGACGTTGATTTCGCCGGCCTCATAGCCCTGGAGGGAGGTGGTGGCGTCGGAGATGAAGAGGATGCGCACGCCGGCCAGATTCACATTATCGGCGTTCCAGAAGTTGGGATTCTTCTTCAGCAGAATGTGGGAGCCCACCTTGTACTCCTCCAGCATGAACGCGCCGTTGGAGACGCATTTGGCGGGATCCTTTTCCCAGCCCTCGCCGGTAGAGGCCATATCCTCGCGGCAGGGCATGTAGGTAAACCAGGACACCAGGTTCAGGAAGTATGCGGTGGGCTGCTTCAGCTCCACCTGGAGGGTCTTGTCGTCCAGGGCCTTGACCGCCACTTCGTCCCGGCTGCCTTCGCCGCTGAAGTACTCATAAGCGCCCTTGATGTAGTCGGTCATCAGGAAGGCGTAGGGGGAGGCCATCTCCGGGGAGCAGGCCCGCTTCCAGGCGTACTCGTAGTCGTGGGCGGTGACCGGCTCGCCGTCGGACCAGGTCAGGCCGTCCCGCAGATAGAAGGTGTACACGGTGTCCTCAACGCCGTCGGCGTTGGCCGAGAGCTCGTAGCGCTCGGCGGATGCCATCTGGACGCCGTCCCGGGTGTCGCGCACCAGGCCGTCGTAGAGGTTCAGAATGACATGGCCGCCCATGCTGGAGGTGTTAAGCTGGGGGTCCCAGGTCTTGGGTTCCTCGCCCACGTTGTAAACCAGGTACTCCGAGGATGCACCGCCGGAGCCGGAGTCCGTTCCGGTGGGCTGCGGGCTGTCGTTCCCGCCGCCGGAGTTGGTGGTGGGCGCGCAGGCCGTCAGCCCCAGGATCATGGAACCGGCCAGCAGCATGGAAACGAGATGCTTCGCTTTCATAATATGCCTCCTTTTTCCTCATTCCCCCTTGCGGGGGTCACTCTATGGCAGGCAACCGCATGGTTGCTTCCCACCTCGGTCAGCGGCGGCTCCTGCTCGGCGCACAACTGCGTGGCGTAAGGGCAGCGGGTGCGGAACCGGCAGCCGGAAGGGGGATCGATGGGGCTGGGGATGTCCCCCTGCAGCATGATGGGCTCGCTCCTGTGCGCCAGCTCCGGGTCGGGGAGGGGCACGGAGGAGAGCAGGGCCTCGGTATAGGGGTGGAGATGGTTCTGGTAGATTTCCTCGCTGTCCCCCACCTCCACCAGCTTGCCCAGGTACATGACGCCGATGCGGTTGGAGATATGGCGCACCATGGACAGGTCGTGGGCGATAAACAGGTACGTCAGCCCGAACTCCCGCTGGAGATCCTCCAGCATATTGACCACCTGGGCCTGAATGGACACGTCCAGGGCGGAGATGGGCTCGTCGCAGACGATGAACTCGGGATTGACCGCCAGGGCGCGGGCGATGCCGATGCGCTGGCGCTGGCCGCCGGAGAACTCGTGGGGGTAGCGGTTGGCGTGCTCCCGCATCAGGCCCACGTGGTCCAGCAGTTCATAGACCCGCTGGCTCCTCTGCTCCTTGGTGGTGAGTTCGGAGTGAAGATCCAGCGCCTCCCGGATGATGTCCATGACCGTCATACGGGAGTCCAGGGAGGCATAGGGATCCTGAAAGATCATCTGGATACGCTTGCGGTAGGGGAGCAGCTGGGGGCCGGTCAGATGGCTGATATCCGTCCCGTCGTAGAGGATTTTTCCCTCGGTGGGCTCATAGAGCCGGGTGATGGTGCGTCCCAGGGTGCTCTTGCCGCAGCCCGACTCGCCCACCAGGCCAAAGGTCTCGTGGCGCAGGATATGGAAGCTGACATGATCCACGGACTGCACTACTTGTTTTCTGCGGCCCAGCAGGCCCATGGGCTTATAAAAGTATTTGGTCAGGCCCTCCAGCTCCAGGAGCTTATCCGTCGGCACGCCGCATCGCCTCCTTCCGCTGAACATACTCCGGATTGACGGGGGCCTCCTCGTGGAGGAGCCAGCACATCGTCCGGTGGCCATCCTCCTGGAAATAGGGGGGCATCTCCTCCATACACACATTCATGCAGTAGGGGCACCGGGTGCTGAAGGGACAGCCCTTCGGCGGGTGAATCAGGTTGGGCGGGGTACCGGGAATGGGCTTAAGCCGCTGCTTCTCCCCGCCCGTGACACGGGGGATGGAGTCAATCAGACCCATGGTATATGGGTGCTTCGGGTGGTAGAAGATCTCCTCCACCGTGCCGTCCTCCATAATCAGCCCGCCGTACATCACCACCACCTTGTCGCACAGGGTGGCCACCACGCCCAGGTCGTGGGTAATCAGGATCGTGGTCATGTCCAGCTCCCGGTTCAGGCGCTTGATCAGGTTGAGGATCTGGGCCTGGATGGTCACATCCAGGGCGGTGGTGGGCTCGTCGGCGATGAGCAGCTTGGGGCTGCACGCCAGAGCAATGGCGATCATGGCCCGCTGGCGCATGCCGCCGGAGAACTCGTGGGGGTAGTTGTGAATTCGCTTCTCGGGGGATGGGATACCCACCATACGCAGCATCTCAATGGCCCGCCGTTTGGCCTCACCCTTGCCGATATCCTCATGCTCCTGGAGCATCTCCATGATCTGGTTGCCCACAGTATACACCGGGTTGAGGGAGGTCATGGGGTCCTGAAAGATCATGGCAATCTCCTTGCCGCGCACCCGGCGCATCCGGCGCTTTCCGTAGGAGAGGATGTCCTGGTCCTGGAAAAAAATCTCTCCGTCCACCACCCGGCCGGGGTGCTGAAGCAGGCCCATGATGGACAGGCTGGTGACGCTCTTGCCGCTGCCGCTCTCTCCCACGATGCCCAGCACCTCGCCCTGGTTCACATCAAAGCTGATGCCGCGCACCGCCTTTACCTCGCCTACGTGGGTGAAAAAGGAGGTCTTTAGATTTCGAACCGAAAGTAAACGTCTTGACATATCGCAAACTCACTTTCTCAGCCGCGGGTCCAGAGAGTCCCGCAGTCCGTCGCTGAACAGGTTGAGCGCCAGGATGGTGATACTCATGATGAGGGCGGGGTAGAAGAGCTGATAAGGGCTGGTGTAAAGGCTGGGCAGCGCGGCGTTGGCCAGCGCGCCCCAAGAGGCCTGGGGCTTGGAGACGCCCAGTCCGATGAAGCTCAGAAACGCCTCGGTGAACATGGCACTGGGGATCTGCATGGTCAGGGCCACCATGATGGGGCCCATGGCGTTGGGAATGAGGTGGCGCACCAGGATCTTCCGGGTGGGCACACCCAGCAGGACGGCGGCGGAGACAAACTCCTGCTCCCGCATGGTGAGCACCTGGGAGCGGACGATGCGCACCATGCCCACCCAGTAGGTCAGGCCCATGGCCAGAATGATTGAGTGCAGGCCCGAGCCCAGCACCACCATGATGAGAATGACATAGAGCATCATGGGGATGGAGCTGATGGTGTCCACAATCCGCATCATGATGTTGTCCACAGCGCCGCCGAAGTAGCCAGCAATGCCGCCGTAGAGTACGCCCACGATCAGGTTGACCAGGGCGGCCACCACGCCCACCAGCAGTGAGACCCGGGCGCCGTACACCACGCGGATGAACAGATCGCGGCCCAGGGAGTCGGTGCCCCAGATATAGGTCTTGTTCAGGACGGTTTTGGCGGGGGTGATCTGCGCCCCGTCGTAGAACACACGGAAGCGGTCGATCTTGTCCTCCAGGATGTGCTCGGCCTCCCGCAGACTCACCGTCTCGGGGGCGTCCTCCCCGTAGTACTCCCTCAGGTACTCCACCTCCGCCACGGTGACGGGACTGCCATCGCCGTGGGCAGCCTCCTGGGTGATAAACTCCGATTTGGCCCGGAAGTACACGCCGTAATCCACCAGCAAATCCTTTCCGTTGATCTCATATAGGTAGGTCCGCCCGGCTTTGTCATCCTTGACCAGGGTGGAGGCCCCAAGCAGGTGGCCGGAGCCGTCGGTGTCAATACACTTGTAGTCGCTGGTGACATAGACGAAGCTGTTACCGCCCAGATCGTAGATTTCCAGCTCCGGCGGGATGTTGGCGTACCGCAGGTCCTGTTCCTCGTAGGAATAGGGCCAGAACATGGGCACAAAAATGGCGGAGAGCACCACAATCACCACCACCACCATGGACAGGAGCGCGGTCTTGTTCCGGCACAGCCGGTGCCAGCAGTCCTGCCAGTAGGTCAGGCTGGGGCCCCCGATGGCCTCGGAGGCCAGGGCGTCCCGCTCCGCCGGCAGCCAGCGGCGGTCCGTTTCCTTCATACTCATGCGCGCCTCCTCAATCCAGCTTGATTCTGGGGTCGATTAGGACGTAAACGAGATCCACGATCAGCACGGCCAGGACCAGCAGTACGGCAAAGAACACCGTAATGCCCATGATCAGCGGATAGTCGCGGTTTACAATGCTGTCGGTGAACAACTGGCCCACGCCGGGGATGCCGAATACGGTCTCAATGACAAAGGAGCCGGTGACAATGGAGGCCACCATGGGCCCGATGTAAGTCACCACCGGCAGCAGGGCATTGCGCAGGGCGTGCTTGTAGATTACCTTGAATTCGGAGATACCCTTGCTCCGGGCAGTGCGGATGTAGTCCTGCTGCTGCACCTCCACCAGGCTGGTGCGGGTCAGGCGGGTGATGAAGGACAGTGGGAATGCCCCAATGACCAGCACCGGGCCGATATAGCCCGCCACCTCGTCCACACCGAAGGCGGGCACAAGACCCAGGGTTTTGCTGAAGAGAAACAGGAAACCCGTGGCCAGCACAAAGCTGGGTATGGTGGAGCCCAGGGTGGACAGCACCATGAAAAACCGGTCAATCAGCTTGTTCTGGCGCAGCGCGCACACCGAGCCGAACAGGATTCCGGCAAACACCACCACCAGGGAGGCGTAGACGCCGATGGTCAGCGAAAAGGGGAAGCCGTCGGCTATGACCTTGTTGACAGTCAGGCCGGCCTTGGTGTAGGAGACGCCGAAATCCCCCCGGAGGAAGTTGCCCAGATAGATGATGTACTGCTTCCACAGCGGCTGGTCCAGGCCGTACTTGGCCATCATGGCCGCCTCAATTTCGGGATTGGGCATCTTCTCCGCGGCAAAGGGGTTGCCGGGGATCGCTTTCATCAGAAAGAATGTGATCGTGATGATAAAAAAGATGGTGACCAATGCGGATAAAATTCGTTTCAGCACATACTTGAGCATACAAACTCCTTTCTGAACAGACAATGCCTCCCCGGTCTATCCCGGCCTGATAGGGAATACAGTGCTTTAATGTGTTACAGAATATTATAATTATAAATCAAAATTGTCTTGAGAATATCGACAGCTTATGAGAAAAATCACATATTTTTGCGCTCCATTTCGGTCTGCATCAGGTCGGGATGGGGCGTAACATGCCAGATATGGACATCCCGGTAGTGCTCCAGCAGCAGGAAGTACCAGTTGCTGTCGAACAGCAGCAGCCCCGCGAGGGCGAGTGAGGCCAGCCCGGCGGCCCCACCGGACAGGCCGGGAAGCAGCGCCGTCCCCTTCCAGATGTCCCACACCGCCGCCGCCCCCACCAGGCCAAAGCAGAGCAGGCCACACCGCCGTCCCTCCGGCCGGGCCAAGGCGCGCACCGCACGGCCCAGCCAGAGCAGGCCAAACAGGCACAGGAAAGCCCACAGGCAGGTCTGTGGCCAGCGGTTGTCCTCAGGGACCAGCCGGGCGCACAGAAACAGGAGCCCCAGCGCCAACTGCACCGTAAGCTGCAGCAGCCCGCGCAGCTCCTCGTAGAAGGCGGCCTGGGCCGGATGGGCAAAGGATGGCCCCTCCTCCCGGGCAGACAGGGTGCGGAGCAGCGCCCCGCCGCAGCCTGCCGCTCCCCCGGCCTGGAGGGCGGCCGCCAGCCCCGCCCCGGACAGGGAGAACAGGAAGCGGCTCCGGTCAAAGGCATCCAGCAGCACCAGCTTGACGGCGGGGATCAGGTTGGGCAGATTGCCGAGCAGGGCCGCCGCCAGCAGGAGCAGAAAGAGCAGGGAGAGCACCGTCTCGCCTCGCTCCCCCACAAGCCGGCAGAGCAGCCACAGGGCCAGCAGAACCACCAGCCAGGGCAGGAGCCCCGCGCCTCTCGCCGGGGCGGAAGGACTGGCCAATATCCGGAACAGCAGAGGCAGCATGCCGCACAGCGCCAGTGTCTGAAGCCAGCGGAGCAGACGGCCCAGTCCCGGCCTTGCGCGGGCCCTTTTGCGGCACAGCATTCCCTCCAGCAGGGCGGACAGCTCGACCCGCCCGCCGCAGCCAGGCTGGTAGTAGCGCCACAGCCCGGCCAGCGCCCCCAGCGGGTGCAGCCAGAGCAGGGAGAACACCAGATACCAGAACAGGGCTCCCGCCCCTCCCAGGCAGAGCGCCGCCATTGTCAGTATCCAGGCCATGGCGCCGCTGTCGCCGGGGAGCCCCGCCAGAAGGGCGCGCACGATGGCGCGGCGCTGCCCCTGGGCACACTCCTCCCCGAGAAAGCTCCACAGGGAATGCCGGTACGGTACCTCAGCAAAGATCCGCCGGTATCCGGCCCAGAAAAAAAGCCCCAGGCAGGCGGTAAAAAAGAGATAAAATGGGTTTTGCAGCATCCGCGTCCCTCCCAGTGGCGGCTGCGGCCGCCGTCCCGGCCGCAACCGGCAAAAATCTATTTTCTGAATCATAACACACTTCCCCCTGCTTCTTCAATCTGGATCGCGCTTCCCCTGCCCCGGCTGTGGGCGGCCACAAGGGCCGCCCCTACCTTTCCGGGGTTCCGTTTCCGGCGGGCTATCTT
>ERZ1106973.2743-NODE-2743-length-12268-cov-3.691394_pt1 | contig 12268 bp, 8 predicted proteins | sample MGYA00403686_ERZ1106973 | MGnify/ENA primary metagenome ERZ1106973 (study PRJEB35170, sample SAMEA104062408) | human gut metagenome | biome: human gut; feature: human-associated habitat; material: faeces | place: Denmark | collected 2012-11-06 ...
GCATGGCCTACACCAACCCGGACACCGTGATCCTCGCCAACGACTGGCGCATCGACCCCGTATCGGTAAGCTCCGGGCAGGCCGACTATCCCGACGAGGACGGCATCCGCGCCGCCATCCGCGAACGCTGCGCGGGCCTACGGGAAATCCCGGCCACGCCGCTCGCCGTGGAGATGGGCAACGCCCGCGTGTTCAACAGCGTCATGATGGGCGGGCTGGCCCAGCTCGTCGGGGGCGACGCCGACGTCTGGCGCTCCGTCATCGCCGACCGGGTCGCGCCCAAAGTGCGGGATCTCAATGTCCGGGCATTCGATGCCGGGCTGAACCACACGTTCTAGGGCCATCCCATCTTGAAACGGCTTTCGCCGCACGCGGGTGCGGCGTGCCGTGAACCGGCGTGGGGTCTGGTGAAGACGGCGCTTCCTACCGGAGCCCGGCTTTGAGGCGTATGCCCTTGCAAAGGCCACCTGCCCTAAAGACGCCGCGGGGATTCCGCGGCATGTGAGGGAGCATTCCCATGTTTGATATTCTGTTCCGCAATGCAAAGGTCATCGACGGCACGGGCAACCCGTGGTTCTACGGTGATGTGGGCGTGGAAGGCGGCACCGTCGCCGCCGTGCTGCCCCCCGGCTCCACGGCCCGCGCCCGCCGCGTGGCGGATGTGGACGGCAAGGCGCTCTGCCCCGGCTTCGTGGACGGGCACAGCCATTCGGAATTGCCGCTCCTCGCCGGGGAGGGCATGGACTGCAAGATCATGCAGGGCGTGACCACCGAAAACCTCGGGCTGGACGGCATGTCCCTCGCGCCGATCAAGGACGGCGACAAGGCCGACTGGAAGAAACACCTTTCCGGCCTCGCCGGGACGCTCGACGTGCCGTGGACGTGGAACAGCTTCGCGGAATACCTCGACTGCCTGCAGGCCGCGAAGCCGCCGCTCAACGTCTCCTCGTACGTGGGGCTGGGCACGGTGCGCCTGAGCGTCATGGGCATGGCCGACAGGCCCGCGGAAGACCACGAAATCCGGGCCATGCGGGATCTGGTCGCCCGGTGCATGGACGAGGGCGCGCGCGGCATCTCCGCCGGGCTGATCTACCCTCCGAGCCGCTACCAGAGCCTTGAGGAAACCGTGGCCGTAGCCAAGGCCGCGGCGGCGCACGGCGGCATCTACGACGTGCACATGCGCAACGAGGCCGACGCCATCGCCGAATCCGTGGAGGAGGTGATCGCCATCAGCGAACGCTCCGGCATCCCCGCCATGATCACCCACTTCAAGATCCGCGGGAAAAAGAACTGGGGCCGTTCCGCCGCGCTCATCCGCCGCATCGACGAGGCCCGCGCCGCCGGGATCGACGTCACGATGGCCCAGTACCCCTACACGGCGGGGAGCACGTTCCTGCATGTGGTCATCCCGCCGTGGTACCACAGCCGGGGCGTGGACGGCCTGCTGCGGGCCCTGCGCGAGGAACGCGGCGCCATCAAGCATGACCTCGACACGCGCATGGACTGGGAAAACTTCTCGCAGTCCGTGGGCTGGGAAAAGATCTTCGTCTCTTCGGTGGTCAGCGAAGCCAACCAGCCCTGCGTGGGCAAGAGCATCTCGCAGATCGCCGCCGAACGGGGACATGCCGACCCCGCCGACGCCGCCTTCGACCTGCTGGTGGAAGAGCAGCTCGCCGTGGGCATGATCTCGTTCGGGCTCGACGAGGCGGACATCACCGCGATCATGCGCCACCCGGCCGTGAGCTTCATCACCGACGGGCTCATGAGCGGAAGGCCCCACCCGCGCGCCTACGCCACCTACCCCCGCATCCTCGGCCGCTATGTGCGTGAGCAGGGCGTCCTTTCCCTTGAGGAGGCCGTCCGCAAGATGACCTCGCTCCCCGCCCGCAAGATCAGGCTGCGGAACAAGGGCGTCATCGCCGAGGGCTACGACGCGGATCTGGTGGTCTTTGACCCGGATACCGTCATCGACAAAAACAGCTATGACGATCCCCGCGTGCATCCCGCCGGGATCGCGCACGTACTCGTCAACGGCGTGTTCGTGGTGGAGGACGCCGCGCTCACGGGCGCACGGCCCGGGAGGGTCATCAGGGACTAGCCGCCCCGCAAGGGAAACGGCCCCGTGCCGTGGGAGGCCCGCCTGACGGGAGGGGCCATCCGAAGGGAACCGCGCCGGGGACGCCCCCAGCGCGGAGCACACAAGGAACGGCTGCCCGTGCGGAACGCGGGGCAGCCATAACAGGCTGCGGAAACAATACTCGGATCCCTGCGCCGAAACAGACGGCGGGGGAACGCTTTCAGGTGCCGGAGCGTATTGCCTTTCTCATGACGGGTAGGCATACTTTCACGCCGGAGGACGGAGCTTTCCCCGCCGCCGCATATCCCTTTCCGGAGATTCCCATGCTGACATCATCACAAAAAGTTTTCGACGTTCTGGAATTCCTCTGCGCCAACGGCCCGCACAAGGCCCTTGAGGTAAGCAAGGCCCTGTCTCTGCAAAAGAGCTCGGTGCACCGCTTCCTCAACAGCCTCATCGAGTTCGGCTATGTCCGCAAGGACGACCAGACGGGGCTTTTTTCGGTGACGCTCAAGGTGGTGCAGCTCGGCGCCATGGTGAGCAGCAAGATCGACATGGTGGAAACCGGGAGATCGTACATGCGGGAACTGGTGGCCACGTTCGATCAGGCCACGGTCAGCTTCGCCACGTTCATGGACAAGCAGGTGCTCGTCCTGCGCCGCGAATACCCCCGCAACTGCGTCACGCGCATCGATCTGAGCCAGCAGCTCCCCGCCTATTGCACGGGGCTCGGCAAGGCTCTCCTCTCGACGAAAAGCGAAGAGGAAATCGACGAATACATCGCCACCGTCCCGCGGACGGCCTACACCCTGCATACCCTGACGGACGGGGCGCGCCTCAAGCAAGACCTGCTCGCCGCCAAGGAAAAGGGATACGCCGAGGACATCTCCGAAATCAGCGACTCGCTCCACTGCGTCGCCGTGCCCATCCTCACCCCGCACGGCGGGCTCTGGGCCATCAGCCTTTCGGGGCATTGTTCCGTCATCCGCGAGTACGGTGTGGAAAACATCGTGAAGCATCTGAAAAAGGCCGTCTGGGATATGACCTCAGGCTATTCCGCCGCGCCCGTCGCCTGACCCGCCGGTTCGCCCGCGCCCCCGGCAAAGCGCCCGTTCAGGAAGCGCCCGCCGCGCTGCCGCGAGGCATCCGGGCTCCCGCAATGCCCTTGCCGGAGGCCCCTCCGGGGATGGGATGAAGCGGCAAGATGAACCGCCCCGACGCGCCCCTCGGCGGAACCCATCCGGGGGCGGCATGAGGGGCGGCTCCCGCCAACGGGAGGGGGGAAGCCATCAGGCCGCCGGACAAGGCAGGGGGTGCTTCACTGGGGACACGCCATGAGTACGACTCTGATCACAAACGGCATCGTCGTTGATGCCGGAACCATGCGCCCGCTGGACATCCTCATTTCCGGGGAACGGGTGGAAAGCCTCCTCCCACGCGGCTCCGAGGTGCGGGCCGACCGGGTCATCGACGCCTCCGGGCGCTACGTGCTGCCCGGCATCATCGACGCGCACAACCACCCCGTCTACGCCGACCGCATCGACCGCCTGTCGCGGGCGGCCCTGTCCGGCGGCGTCACCACCGTCATCCCCTACATCGGGGCCGTCGCCGCATGGGGCAAACAGGGCGGGCTGGTTCAGGCCATCGACGACTTCATCAGGGAAGGGGAAACCGGTTCCTGCATCGACTTCGGGCTGCACTGCACCCTGACCGCCAACGTCATGGAAGAGGCCGACGAAGCCATCCCCGAACTGGTCGCGCGCGGGGTCATTTCCTTCAAGGCGTTCACATCCTACAGAAAACGGGGCATGAAACTGGAGGACGACCAGATCCTGCATCTCATGGAACTGGTCGCGCGCGAAAAGGCCCTCCTCGCCTTCCATGCGGAAAACGACGCCATCCTTGAACATCTGGAAGCCAAGGCCGTTGCCGAGGGGCGCGAGCACCCCCGCGATTACCCCGCGACGCATCCCAACATTTCCGAGGCCGAGGCCATCTTCCGCGTGCTTTCGCTGGCCTCTGTCGCGGGCTGCAACATCTACCTGCCGCATGTCACCTGCAAGGAATCCCTCGAAGCCATCAGGCTGTTCAGGAAGTGGGGCACGGTGCCCACGCTTTTCGCCGAAACCTGCCCCCATTATCTGACGCTGGACGACAGCCAGCTTGCGCTGCGCGGCAACCTCGCCAAGATGTCCCCTCCCCTGCGCAAGGAGGCAGACCGCGAGGCGCTCTGGGAGGCGATCCGCAACGGCGAAATACAGGTCGTCGCTTCCGACGCGGCGGGGCACGCCACCGAGCCGCTCTTTGCCGAAACCTTCCGGGCCCCGCACGGCGCGCCCGGCGTGGATACGCTTTTCTGCGTCACGTGGAACGAAGGGATTGCCAAGGGCCGCGTCGCCATCCCCGACCTTGTGCGGCTCTTGTGCGAAAACCCCGCGAAATGCTTCGGCCTGTATCCAAGAAAGGGAACCCTCCTCCCCGGATCGGATGCGGACGTGGTCATCGTCGATCCCGGAGACGACTGGATCATCCCCGACAGGAACGAGCACATGGCCGTGGACTACAGCCTGTTCGCGGGCATGGGCTGCCTCGGCAGGCATCGCACCGTGCTGCTGCGCGGCGCAGTCGCCTATGAGGACGGGAAGATCCTCGACGACGCCCGGCGCGGCGTTTTCCTGCGCGGCAGCCTGCCCGCCTAACGGAGCACCGACACTGAAGGAAAAGGGCCAAGGCTGGCGGAATTCGCCCAGCCTTGGCCCCTTATCGTCCCCGCCCTGCAGCCCGGAGGCGATGCACAACACTTTCAGCAACGAAAAAAGGAAGCGGCCCGCCCTCACAACGCAAAGGCGGTGCCGCGATGCCTCCCTCCGGCAAATAACGGCTTACACATATGGCGAAGCCTACGCCCTCAGAGCCCGGCGAGCCTTCAGGCGCCGCCCGCATCCAGGTGGCGCATCACCGCCACTTCGTCACAGTCGGGGAAACGGGGGCAGTTCGCACAGACGATCCAGACGCGCTGGGGCAACAGATCCTTGCTCACCACGCCAAAGCCGTTCCGCTCGAAAAAGCGCACCTGATACGTCAGCGCGAATACCCGGTCGATGCCTATCCTGCGGGCATCCTTACAGCACTCGTCCACGAGGATGTTGCCGAACCCGTTCCCCCGCCACGGCTTGGCAATGGCGAGAGAGCGGACTTCCGCCAGGTTTTCCCAGATCACCGCCAGCGCCGCGCAGCCGATGAATTCCCCGCCGCTGGTTTCCAGAATGCGGAAATCCCTGATCTGGCCGTACAGGTTCGACAGCGAACGCGGCAACAGCAGGCCCTCCGCCGAACATTCCATGAGCAAACCGTGGATCTTCTTCGCATCGCACATCCGCGCGGGGCGCAAGACTGGTTGCATGATACAACGCTCCTGTCCAAAAAGCGATTCAACAAAAAAGAGCGGCCTTCATCCCGGACAAGCTGCGGCGCATGGCCCCTTCCACGGGCCTCTCCCGTAGCGGTTCCATCTTCAAGGCCGTTGTGCCGCTTCACACTGGCGCTATGCCCGCCGAAACCCCTTCGAACAAGGGCCTCACCTCTCTTTCGATTGAAACTATCCGTGATGATATACCTGTTTTTATCGCCAGCCACAACAGTTGGCATCGTCAATCCCTCTTTTTCTTACGGGATGGGGCAACAACACGTCTTGGGGCAACTCCGGGTTGCGGGCGCTGCCATGTGCTTTACTGCGGGAAGGATAGATTCCGTAACGCCCCGGCTACGATGCGCCCAGCCACGGCTAGTGGGCCTTCGGTGTCCACGCCCCCGCGCAGGGCCGCCTCCGGTCACGTTCCTGCCGCCGGGCACTGAGGCCGAAGGGATGATCTCTTCCACGGGTTCGTCCATACCGATGGACACGTTACGCATATCCCCCGTTGACATTTGCGGCAGACCCCATATTCTCCGGCAATCTTCCGCCGATGGCCCGCGCCGGCGGCCATCTTTGCTCCTCTTCGGGTACGCCATGCAACTGCGCATCAAGCTTTACGATCTGATTCTGGCCTTCGCCAACGCGCTGGACCAGGTTCATCCGGCCCTGACCGGCCACCACAGGCGAGTGGGTTTCCTTCTCGACAGGCTGGCCGAACGCCTCGGCCTTCCCTCCGAGGAGCGGGAACGGCTCTTCCTCGCCGGGATCATGCACGACGTGGGGGTCATCCCCCTGAAAACCAGTGCGGAAGATCTCGTCTTCGAGCGCGAGCGCTATCTCCATCCGCAAGCGGGCTGCCTGTTCCTGCAAAACTGCCCCACGCTGGCCGAAGAGGCGGAGCGGGTGCGCTTCCACCACATGTACTGGGAAAAGGCATGTGACAGGGGGCTCGCCGCCCGCGAAGGCAGCCTCATCAACATCGCGGATCGCGTGGATGTGGATCTGCGCGCCAAGAACGATTTCCGGGAGGCCGTGGAGGGCGCGGATCGCAGGGTATGCGAACGACGCCCCGGCATCTACTCGCCCGACCACATCGAGGCCATGCAAGACATCCTGCACGACGAGGAAACGCTCAATGACCTCGCCGGGGCGCACACACGCCTCCCCGCCTTCGTCCGGCGGCGCTATGGCGATCAGATCCTCACGCCGCAGGAAACCATCCAGTTCAGCACCCTGTTCGGGCACATCATCGACTCATGCAGCCCCTTTACCGCCACCCATTCCACGGGTGTGGCCCACATGGCTGTGGCGCTCGGGCGTCTGACGGGCATGGGGCAGGATGACCTCGACACGCTGTTCGTCGCGGGTATGCTCCACGACATCGGCAAACTCGGCATCCCGCTGGCGCTGCTCGAAAAACCCGGGCAGCTGACCGACGAGGAATTCCCCAAGGTGAAGCGCCACGCCGACCTCAGCCGCCTGTGGCTGGACGCCGTACCCGGCTTCGAGCGCGTGAGCGTCTGGGGCGGCGGGCACCACGAACGGCTGGACGGCAAGGGCTACCCGCTGGGCCTGAAGGGCGAGGAGATCCCTCTCCCCTCACGGATCATGGCGATTGCGGACGTGTTCACGGCATTGACCGAAGACAGGCCCTACCGCAAGGGTATGACGCCGCCCGAGGCCCTGCGCATCGTGAAGGGCATGGTGAAGCAGGGCCATCTTGACGGCGACCTGTCCAGGCTCCTGTGCGATCATGCCGACGAACTCGACGCCGTCCGAGCCTCCTCGCAGGCGGAGGCACGGCGAGGCTTTCAGGCCCTGCACGACGCCTGTGCCGAGCCCGACGAACGGCTGCGGGATTAGGGCCTCCGTACGCGGGCAGCGCCGGCGGATCTTCCCGCGTGAGGAGGCTGTGCCGCGTACCGGCGGTTTCCCGCGCGGCTTCCGTTTCCGGATGGCCTTTCCTCGAAGAAGCCTTCCGGCGGGCCCCGTCCCGCCCACCCTTGTTGCTGAAAGGCAACATGTATAATCCCCGTGACCCTCAAACGAACGCGCAGGAGCGTATGCCGTTGCCTCAAATCCGTATCGTCAGCATTTCCCCTTATCCGGAAATGGAAAGGATCGTTCAGGATGTCATCGCGGCCCATCCTCAGCGCGGGCGCATCGACAACCGAATCATCACCGCGACCGTGGACAGGCTCGACCTCTCGGAACTGCACGACTGCGACGCCATCATCGCCCGGGGCTATTCAGCCCGGCGGCTGAAGGCGCAGGGACTGGGCGTCCCCGTCATCGACATCGCCATTTCCGGCTACGACGTCATCCGTTCCATCCAGGAATGCCAACGGCGTTTTCAAACGCGGCGCATCGGCTTCGTCGGGTTTTACAACGCCTTCAACGGGATCGAGCAGTTTTCCGGCATGTTCGGCTGCGACATCCGCGTCTACATCCCCGAATGCGCGGCGGAGATCCGGCACGCGCTGGAACTGGCCAAGCAGGACGGCTGCGACGTCATCGTCGGCGGCTATTCCGTGCAGCAGGACGCGGGCCTTCTGGGGCTGCCCGCCATCCTGCTGCGCACGGGCCGGGAAACCTACGCGCAGTCGCTGGAGGAGGCCATCCGGACGGTCACCCTCGTCCAGCAGGAGCGTATCCGGACGGAAACCTATAAAATCATTACTGAGTCGGTGAAGGACGGCTTGCTCTACGTGGACGCCTCCGGGATCATCCGGCTGGACAATCCCGCCGCCTGCCTCATGCGCGACGCCCCACTCAAGGACGTGCCCCTCGAAACGGCCTTCCCCTGCATGATGGACAGCTTCAGCCGGGCGATGCGCGACTGCGCGGAAATTCAGGGCGAAGTGCGCAAGGTGCGCGGCGTTTCCATCACCTTCGACTGCACACCGGTAGCCGTCAACGGGATCGCGGCGGGCGTCGTCATCAGCTTCCAGAACGTGGACAAGGTCCAGCAGCTCGAAGGGCACATCCGCAAAAAGCTGAGCAACAAGGGGCTGACGGCCAAGCACCACCTTTCGGACATCGTGCATTGCAGCCGGCTGATCGACGAGACCATCGAGGACGCCTGCCGCTACGCCGCCGCTTCGTCCAACATCCTGATCGTGGGCGAGACGGGGACGGGCAAGGAACTGTTCGCGCAGGGCATCCACAACGCCAGCCAGCGCCGCAACGGGCCGTTCGTGGCCATCAACTGCGCGGCCCTGCCCGAAAACCTGCTCGAAAGCGAGCTGTTCGGCTACGTGGAGGGCGCGTTCACGGGGACGACGCGGGGCGGCAAGATGGGGCTTTTCGAACTGGCCCACAACGGGACGCTGTTCCTCGACGAAATATCCGAAATCCCGCTGAACATGCAGAGCAAGCTCCTGCGCGTGCTCCAAGAGCACGAGGTCCGGCGCATCGGCGACGACCGGGTGACCGCCGTGGACGTGCGCATCATCTCGGCGACCAACGTCAACCTCCACAAGCTCGTCGCCGCCAAGCGCTTCCGGCAGGATCTGCTCTACCGCCTCGACGTGTTGAAAATCACGATCCCGCCCCTGCGCCGACGGGGGGAGGACGTCATCGAGCTGTTCCACTTTTTCCTCAAGAAATTCTGCTGGAAGAACCGCGAGGCCCTGCCGGAGGTCGCCCCGGACTCGCTCCACCTGCTCCGGGAATACCCTTTCGCGGGCAACGCGCGGGAACTGCGCAACGTCGTCGAGCGGGCGGCCGTCCTGCGCCGCAACCGGGACGTCCTGACCTCCGCGGATCTCAACAGGGCCCTGCATCCCGAGGACATCGAGGAAGTGCCGCCCCTTCTTGCGGCAACGCCAGCGCCCTTCCCTCCCGAGGCCCCGCAAGCCTCCGGGCCGGACAACGAAAAGGACAGGCTGCTCGCGGCCCTGCGCGCCTGCGGCGGCAACCGGACCCGTGCCGCCCGCGAACTGGGCATGGACCGAACCACACTATGGCGCAAACTCCAGAAATATATACAGAAATAACCAGTACATCCAACAGGTTGCCCTTTTGGGCGCAAGGCCGCCGCCGCAACGGATTGTTGCATATATGTTGCAACGATCCGTTGCATCCGTATTCCGTTGCAACAGCCCGCCGCCCTCCTCCCCGCCGTTTCGCGGGTGCGCCGCGTTCCCGTCCCCCCCGCTCTGTTTGAACAATCAAACGTCTCTCAGAAGGCCGCCGATGTTTGCCAAATCCACCCGGCGGCTCCGGAAGGCGCGCGCCCGGCACACTGCCGTCACCGCTCTGGCATCGAACTTGCTAAATAACGCCCGGAGAGAATGTCTGTTTCTATTATTGCGGAGGAGATAGAAATGTCGAGTGCCTACGTATTGGTAGCCTTTGCCGTATGTATTTTGCTGATGATACTCTTCATCTCAAAATGGAAGATCCACCCCGTCACCAGTATTCTGGTCGCAACCATCATTCTGGCCATATCCATCGGAACCCCGTGGGACAAGATTGAAGGCATCATCAACAAGGGCATGGCGGACACGCTGAAGAGCATCGCCATCGTCATCGTGCTCGGATGCATCCTCGGTAAAGTCCTTGAAGAGACGGGAGCCGCCGTCAGCATCACCAAGGCGACCGTCAAGCTCTTCGGTGAAAAGCGCGTGCTCTGGGCCATCCTGCTGGCCTCCGCCATCCTCGGCATCCCGATCTGGGCCGACACCGTGGTCATCCTGCTCATCCCCATCGTGTCCAATCTGGCCCTCCAGACCAACAAATCCATGATGTCCTACGGCACGGCGTTATACATGGGCGCGCTCGTCACCGCCTCGCTGGTGCCGCCGACCCCCGGCCCCGTGGCCGCCGCCGCGCTGCTCCACCTGCCGCTCAGCGACGCCATCATGTGGGGCGTCCTCATTTCGATCCCCTCCGTCTTCGCCGCCGGGCTGTACTGCCTCACCCTGAAGGAACCCGTGGCCCCGCAGGACGAATACATCAAGTCCGCCGAAGCCTCGAAGGACAAGCCCCTCCCCTCGGTGGGAACCTCGCTTGCCCCCATCATCCTGCCGCTGGTACTCATCTTCCTGAACACGGGCATCAACGCCATGTTCCCGGACACGACCGTTGCGAAGGTCTTCAAGTTCGTCGGCTCGCCGCTCGCCGCGCTCCTCGCGGGCTGCCTGTTCTCACTGGTGCTCACCGGTGCCGAATGGCGCTCCAAGAAGGTCATGAACGACTGGGTGGAATCCGCCCTGCGCTCCTCGGCCATGCCCATCATGGTCACCGCCATGGGCGGCGCGCTCGCCGCGTTCATCAAGAACGCGGGCGTCGCCAACGCCGTGGCCGAAACCGTGGTGCAGTTCAGCATCCCCGGCATCATCATCCCGATCCTCATCGCCGCGCTCATCCACGTCATCACCGGCTCCAACGCCCTCGGCGTCATGACCGCAGCGGCCCTCGTCGAGCCCATGCTCGGCGCGCTCGGCATCTCGCCGCTCGCCGCCTTCCTCGCCTGCGGCACGGGCGCGCTCATGTTCAAGCACGCCAACTCGTCCGGCTTCTGGGTGACCGTCACCATGTCCAACATGGACATCCGGCAGGGCATCCGCGCTGTCGGCGGCGGCTCCACGGTGGCCGGGGTCACCGGCGCGGCCATCACGGTCATCCTGCACTTCGCCGGGATCATCTAAACCAACGGGCGGGCCCGGCTGCCTCCCCCCGGCGGCCGGAGCCCCCAATGCGCCATGCAAGGACGCATGGCATGGGAAAGGCGGGAACGCATCAAAACCGTCCCCGCCTCTCCCCGTCATAAAGGAACGGATATGGATACTTTCGTCACCAAGGCCGCCCGCCTCAACGGCCCCCGCGACATCGAACTCATCGAACGCGAACTCGTCTGCGGCGAGGACGACATCATCGTCAAGAACCACCTCATGGGCATCTGCGGTTCCGATAAAAACTTCTACCGCGGCTACCTGCCTCCGAAGACCGCCGAATTCCGGCAGGACCCCAAGTTCCCCTTCCTGCTCGGGCACGAGAGCGGCGGCACGGTCGTTGCCGTGGGCAGCCGGGTGGCCGACTACAAGGTCGGCGACAAGGTCATGGCCTTCGGCTGGAACAACAACTTCGCCGAATACTTCGCCGCCAAATCCTTCCAGCTCCAGCCCGTGCCCTATGGCCTCGACATGGACATCGCCTCGCTGGGAGAACCCATCTCCTGCGCCATGTATTCCGGCCTGAACAGCGGGGTGCAGCTCGGGGACACCGTGGTGGTCATGGGCGGCGGCTTCGCCGGGCAGATCATCGCCCAGTGCGCCAGACGTAAAGGCGCGTACCGCGTCATCGTGGTGGACGTTCTTGAAGGCAAGCTGGCCCTCGCCCGCAGGCTCGGCGCGGACATCACCCTCAACCCCGGACAGGACGACGTCATCGAGGCCATCAAGGATCTGACCAACGGCCTCGGCGCGGACGTGGTGGTCGAAGCCGCCGGAACCGCCGAATCCTTCAACACCGCCAGCGAGATCATCAAACACAACGGCAAGTTCGTGTTCTACAGCTGGGTCACCACCCCGGTGACGCTGAACATCAGCCGCTGGCACGACGACGGGCTGGAATTCATCAACACCTGCCTCGTGCACCACACCTGGCAGCAGCGTTATGTCTGGTGCCCGGAAGCCCTGCGCCCGGTGGCCCAGGGGCTCGTCGACGTCAAGCCGCTCATCACCGACGAATTCAAGCTGGACGACATCAAGGCCGGGTTCGACCTCGCCGACAAGGACGATGCCGCCATCAAGATCGTATTCAGGCCGTAA
>ERZ1106973.2749-NODE-2749-length-12250-cov-3.265355_pt1 | contig 12250 bp, 10 predicted proteins | sample MGYA00403686_ERZ1106973 | MGnify/ENA primary metagenome ERZ1106973 (study PRJEB35170, sample SAMEA104062408) | human gut metagenome | biome: human gut; feature: human-associated habitat; material: faeces | place: Denmark | collected 2012-11-06 ...
AGTCCATGCCGCCGACAAAGCCGCCCCGATATTCGTGCGAAAACGCGTGGATCAGCAGCGTCAGCGCAAGCCGCAGAACGATCAGGATCAAGAAGAAGCAGAGAATCGTCAGCACCAGATGCGTCAGCCTGTCCGTACCATCGGCGATGGCGGCAGCTGCGGCGGTGTCGGTACCGGATCTAAGTAGCGCCGGCAGCATTTCATAGGCCTGTGAGGAAGTCCACGTTTCGGTCAGAACGCCCTGTATCTTGGATGCCAGCGCAGTGCCGAAGCCTGTTTTATCCAAAAGCAGGGCTGCCAGATCGTCGCAGAAGAACCATGCGATCACGATGGTCGCGATGCCGCGCAGGAAACTGACGACAGTCATCACAAAGCCTCTGCGCATGGCGAAGAAGATCGTCAGCGCGAAAAGAATCAAAACCAGAATATCCATAATCATAAGATACACCTCGCCTGTCATATGTTATAGTATTGATTCTACTAAAAAAAGCGGGAATCCGCAAGCCCGCAATTGCGGCGGCGGACAGGAGGGCAAAATGGGAAATCAGTACGGACCATATGTCATGTATTTTTTGAGTCAGCTGCTGCAGAAGCAGCGCGCCGGGCAAGGCGGCGCGGCCATGCAGGGGTTATCGGAACGCGCGCCGGAAGCTGCACAGCAGGGAGAGAAAGCAAAGGAGACCATGCAGGTGCAGACGGAAGGCGGAGAGCAGCAGCCGGGGGCGGCACTGCAGGCGCTGCCCGGCATTTTTGATGCGGACGAGACCGGGGCTGTCTGGCATCGACAGACGCAGATCGCGCTGCTGGCGCAGTTCTGCCCGGAGGGCGCGGCGCAGGCGGAGAAGCATGGGCATTTTTTGATCGGGCAAAAGGGCAGCGAGAGCTTTGTGGCTGTGCCGGGGCGCTTCCTGCGGGACGAGCAGCCCGCGGGCGGCGCGACCGGATTTACGCTTTGGCAGCCGATACGCGGCGGCGCGGCGTTGTATGAGGATCTTGCGCATTTGGAGGATGCGGTGACGGATTACCTTTACGGCTACTGGATCGCGCGCGTCAATCCCGATACACTGGCGCTGTCGGAGGTGTAGGAGAGGCGAAAAAGGGCGCGAGCGGCGGATTTTCTCGGGTAATTGCGGGAATTGCAAAGGATGCAGTACACAAAAAGGTTGAATAATCCACTTGAGTGTGTTATGATAATAAAAGTATGGATAAGTTCATGACCGAGGCACTCGCAGAGGCCAAAGCCGCGCAGGCGCAGGGGGAAATCCCCATCGGCGCGGTCATCGTAAAAGACGGCGTTATCATCGGCCGCGGACATAATATGACACTGACCGCCAAGGATCCGACTGCGCACGCGGAAATGCTTGCGATCAGGCAGGCGGGAAAGTATCTCGGCGAGACGCTGGGCTGGAAACGTCTGACCGGCTGCAGCATGTATGTGACGATGGAGCCATGCAGCATGTGCGCGGGGGCGATCGTCTGGGCGCGCATCGAGAAGCTGTATATCGGCGTCATGGATCCCAAGGCGGGAGGCTGCGGGTCGATATTTAATATCGTACAGGAAAAAAAGCTCAACCACTATGTGGAAGTCATCGAAATAGAGGACGGCCCTCTCAAGGAGGCATGCGGCGGCATTGTCCGCGACTTTTTTCGTGCACTGAGAGCCGCCAAAAAAACTACTAAAGAAGAGAAATCGGAGGAAACAAAATAATGAAAAGAGCAGGCCGGATTTTAAGCCTAGTAATCGTAACGATCATGCTTTGCACAGCTGTTTGCTTTGCGGACAGCGCGGCTGCAGGCAGTTTTAATCTTGTAGAAGCCTATCCGAAGGACGGCGCGACCGGTGCAGCGATGGAGAACGTCGGCGTAAAGCTGTATTTTGATACGGAGTTTTCGGAGGAGGTCCTCAAAAACAAAAACGACAAGGCATTCCAGCTCGTAGATCCGGAGGGAAAGAGCCTGCCGCTGATGGTGCTGTACGTACCGAAGGAGGACGTCAAGGAAGAGGGCGTCAAGGGCATCATTCTGGTACTGCTCGATAATACCGGAGATCATTCCGATGTTAAAGTTGAAAGCAATACGGAATATACGCTCAAGATTTCCAAGGATCTTGTGGCTGACAACGGCAGTACACTCGGCACAGACCAGAGCGTGACTTTCCGTACGATGAACCAGCAGGCGAACACGCTCATCAACATTTTGATGATGGTCGTCATGTACGGCGGCATCATGTTCTTCACCATGCGCAGCATGAAAAAAACGGCAAAGGAAGAAGCTGAAAGAGCAAAAGAAGAAAAGGTCAACCCATATAAAGAAGCGAAGAGAACCGGCAAGTCCGTTGAAGAGATCGTTGAAAAAGATCAGAGAGACAAGGCCAAGAGAGCGGCGAAGCGCGCAAAGATGGCTGAGGCTGCGGAAGACGATGACGACTACGAAGAGGACAACGGCAACTATAGAGTAAAGGCGCCGCGTCCGATCTCGGCGGCTGGAGCGAAATACAAAACGGGCAGGAAAGCGCTGGCAGAGGCGAAAAAAGCAGAGGAAGAAGCCAGAGCCGCTCGCAGAAAAGCGCAGAGCAAGGGTAAAAAGAAATAAAAAAGAAATAGATCTCAGACCGATGAGAGGGCATGTACCTCTCATTTCGTCTAACATAGACGAAACCGATCGGTCGTAACAAGCAAAACCGCAAGACGTAAAAAACGAAAACCGAAAAGCAAAACATGCGAAAAACATGTGAAAGAGGTGACCCTATGACTGCCGTACGGGAGCAGCGAGAACTGGAGATTCGCGCATACGCCAAAATCAATCTGGCGCTGGATGTCACCGGCATCAGACCCGATGGGTATCACAGCGTAGATACCATCATGCAGCGGGTATCTCTGGCAGATCTGATACAGCTCCGCTGGCAGGAGGAACACCGCGATGCAGGGAAAGAACCTGTGCAGATCACGGTGACGACGACGAAACCCTATCTGCCGACCGACCGGAGGAATCTGGTGTATCGGGCAGCGGAGGCCATGATCGCACAGGCACAGCAATGCGGGGCAGTCCCGCAGGGAAGACTGCACATTCATATCGAAAAACGGATTCCGGTCGCAGCAGGACTTGGCGGCGGCAGCAGCAACTGTGCAGCGGTTCTGATTGCACTGAACCGTCTGTGGCGGCTGCACTGCAATACGCGGAAGCTGTGTGCAATCGCAGAGACGCTAGGCTCGGACATTCCATTCTGCGTACTGGTACAGAACACATCGTATCGCTGCGCATGGGGAACCGGTCGGGGCGAGGAGCTGCACGCGCTGCGGCGCGGCTTACGCAAGTATCTAGTGCTTGCCAAGCCCGCATTCGGCGTATCGACCAGAGAGGTTTTTGCGGGCATCGATGCCTGCGAGATTCCGACGCATCCGGATCTGGCGCAGCTCAAACGAGCGCTCAGACAAAGAGATGATGAAATTGTCTACCAAAACATGATCAATGTTTTAGAGAATTATACCCTGCCGCATTATCCGAGAGTCCGGGCACTCAAGGATCGGATCGCGGCAACGGACGGCGTACGCAAGGTGCTGATGAGCGGCAGCGGACCGACCGTCATCGGCTTCTATGATTCCTACCGTATGGCAAAACAGGCCTGCACGGAGATCAGGAAAGCCGGGTTTGAAGCCTATTGGGCGGACACCATCCGGTAAGACCGGGCAGCTTTACATACAGAGATGGAAAGCAAAAGATGTAAAAGATGTAAGACGCAGAAGAGTAGAAAAAGATGTAGAACAGTAAGAAAGAATTTCGAGGTGGAGGAAATGCTGAATTTTGATTTGCAGAATCACAAGCCATTGCGAGAGATCGTGTATGAAGAATTGAAACGACAAATTCTCAAAGGAGAGATTGCACCCGGACACAGAATGATGGAAGTCGAGCTGGCAGACGATATGGGCGTGAGCCGTACACCGGTCAGAGAGGCCATCCGCAAGCTGGAAAAGGAGGGTCTGGTGACCATCGAACCGCGTAAGGGCGCTTACGCGTCCGACATTTCCATCAAGGACATGGTCGACGTGCTGGAGGTCAGACAATACTTAGAGAGCCTTGCAGCGGGTATGGCAGCAGCCCGGATCACACCGGAGGAAAAGCAGCAGCTGCAGGAGGCGACCGACGCGTACAAGCAGGCGGTCGAGTCGGAGAAAACTTCCGAGATCATCAAATGGGACGAAAATTTCCATAAGATCATCGTGGACTGCAGCGGCAACAAGACGCTGATCCAAATGATCTCGCAGGTGCAGGAGCTCGCGCTGCGTTTCCGTTATATCTATTACGATGATTTTTCGAGATACAAGAACCAGCCGCTGGAGCATCAGGAAATCGAAGAAGCGATTATGAGCGGCAACGCCGATAAGGCCAGAGAAGAAGCATACGCACATCTGGCAAGACTCAAGGAGTTCGTCATGATGCAGGGAGATAAGATCGTCAAAGGAGGCCAATAGGTCTTCTTTTTTTGCGGTTTGGACAGATTTTTGGCTGCGCGAGGTATAGGCGCACGTGCCCGGGCATAGATTGTAGCAAGACCAAATCTGGAAAGGGGAAAAGCTATGACCTACGAAAAAGAGATACCCGAGTATGCGATGGTGCCGGCCAAGGAGATGGAGGAGCGCGTCATTACACCTGTCAGTAAGGAAGCTGTCTACACCGCCGTACAGGTTTCCAATATTACCGAAAAACCCAAAACGGTGATCACCATAGAAGAAGATATCCTGGTTCCGGATACGAAGCCGGACCTTGCGAGGATCCTTTTGATCGAAGGCACACCGCATCCGGCGAGCCGCGAAATCAGCCAGATCGGCAAAGGAGAGGACTACCTCAGCGTTTCCGGTGACATCGAGCTGCAGACGCTGTATCTGCCGGAAAAGCAGGAAGGCGGGGAACCGATGATCGCGGTGCAGACCCGTGTGCCGTATCAGGAGCAATGGCACACGACGCTCACGCCGGGCGCGACCCTGCAGATGGATACCCGCATCGAAAAAATTGAACACATGGTGATCAACGAGCGCAAATACCGCGTCAAGATCTCTCTGGCAATCTACGCACGCGAATATACAGAACGCAATCTGGAGCTTTTTGAGGGTATCAGCGGCGAAGAGATCCAGATGCAGCGTGAAAAAATTGAGATCACCAATGTCGCGCAGCGTAAGACTGACACGCTGCATATCAGCCAGGATCTTGAGATCAAGGCGGAATGCCCGATCGAAGCGATCCTGCGGCAGGACATCGCGGTCGTCGAGAACTATAAGCAGGTGACCGGAGAAAAAATCGTCATCAGCGGCTTTATCTGCGTCAATCTCCTGTACCGCTGCCGGGAGGAGGCTGCGTTTTGCGAAAACCTGCATCAGGCGCGTGAAAAAGTGGAATTCACGCAGTTTATTCCGCTGCAGTCCGGCGCGACAGGCGCAGGGAGCCATATCTGTTTTGACGGCAGCGACCTCAAGGTCAAGCTGGTGCGCGGCGAGGACGGGGAAGAACTGCTGCGGCTGGAGGGCGATCTGCTGACGGAGGTCGAGATCTACTGCAATACCGAGAAAGAAGTCATTGTCGACGCTTACCATCGCGAAAAGGATTTTCTCTGCGACTTTCAGGAAGAGCATTGTCGAACGTTGGTCGGCACCACGATGGGCGAATCCTCCCTACGTGAAATTTTCTCGCCGGAGATGCCGGGCGGTGAAATCGAGCGCATCCTGTACACCGGAGGCGAGATCAGCAGCGGAGGCAGCCGTTGTGAACAGGGCAAAGTTGTTACCGAGGGTACGCTGACGATCAAGATGATCTGTCTGTGCGCGGGTGACGCGGAGACGCAGACGCAGATGCTTAGCGTGACCGAAGCAGTACCGTTCCGCGTGGTGACCACCATCCCGCAGCTTAACGGAAACGAAAGCATGCGCGCGCAGATGTACATCAAAGATCTGTGGGCAGAAAAAATCAACGGCAAGCAGATCGAGTGCAACGCAAGCGTGCTGGCCATGACCGAGGTCATGCGGGAAGTGCCGATTCAGGTGCTGACCAATCCGGCCTTTGCCGAGGGCGGCAGCACGCAGCGTCCGGCGCCGATGGTGATCTACATCGTCAAGCCGGAGGATCGTCTCTGGGATATTGCAAAGAAATATAAGAGTACGGTGGAGACCATCGCGGAGATCAATCATCTGGAGGAGGAAAGTCTGCAGCCGGGGCAGAAGCTGCTGATCCTGAAATAGCGCAGGGAAATCACTGCCGCGAGCGCACGGTGCATGAGAAGAAATTTTGCAGGGTCTGGTATAGAAATATAAAAATATGTCCATCATCTTCTTGTCAGGGGGGAGAGTATGGATAAGAAAGAGAAAAAAACAGGGGTGACCATCCTTTTGCTGATGGTGATCGCGATGGGGATTTTGGCGGCGACCGAGGGGTGGCTGCAGGACAGTACGCTGCACGAAGCGATGCAGGAGGGGACGCCGGATGCTGACAGCCTGCCTGTGCCGGTGCCCGAAAGCGCCAACGAGTATCCGGGCATTATCCGCTTCCACGTGATCGCCAACAGCAACAGCCAAAAGGACCAGAATATCAAATACATGGTGCGCAATCATGTATTCTGCAAACTCGAAAATCAGCTGACCGCCGCCATGCTGCAGGCGGAGACCCGGGCTGCGGCAGCAGATGCGGCGGCAGGCACTGCAAAGCAAGCGGCGCTCACAGCCTCCGCATCAGCTGCCTTGCCGGAGCGCACTGCGCAAACAGCCCGCGCGGCAGACCGCAGCGCAATACGCGCAGCGACCAGCCGCGCCTACATCAAAGCCCACCTGTCTGAGATCGAGGCGTGGGCACAGGACTGCCTGCGCGCCGCCGGGTGCAGCTATACGGCGCGCGCACAGTATGGCGTCTGCGCCATACCGGCAAAAAGCTATGACGATATTTACTTCCCGGCGGGCAATTACGAGGCGTTGACCATCACCCTCGGTGCAGGAGAAGGAGAGAACTGGTGGTGCGTCGTGTTCCCGCCGCTGTGCATGGTCGACGCGGCGGATTCTGCCTACAAAGACAATTTCCATGTTGATCAGCAGGGACGACTGGTGCTCAAATCCAAGATCAGAGAGCTGCTGGACAAGCGAGCCATGTACAAGCAATCCGCGGCTTCCTAGCCTGCGGAAAGCGGGACGCGACAGGAACACAGACCGCGCGACCCGCAAAAAGCGCATGAGGACAAACGTGTGCATAACGAAAGTTCGGGCATATCGCTGCGCGATATGCCTCCATAACAGGAAAAGGCTCAGCAGAGTTTGCCGAGCCTTTTCCTGTATATAAAAAACTAGTAGGAGAAGCGAATTTAGTTCTGTGCAGACACATCTTTTTTGGTGTTTGCACTTGCTTTTTGCTGTATCTTTGCGGAATCCTCAAGCTGTACATCAACTTTCAGAATATCGCCGCCTCTGACGATCGTAAAGGTGACGGTGTCACCGACCTTGTGACTCTGGATCGTCTTGAGCAGGGTCGCTGAATCGGTAATCTTAACATCATCAAGGTAATAGATCATATCGCCCTGCTGCAGTCCTGCCTTTTTGGCATTATCGCCGGTCACACCCATGATATAGACGCCGGTGATGGAAACACCATACTGCATCGCGGTACTGCTGTCGGTCAGATCCTGAATCTGAATCCCGGCTGCAGGACGTCCTTCGACATAACCGTTTTTGATCAGCGACTGCGCGACGGACTGTACCTTATCGACCGGAATCGCAAAGCCAAGTCCTTCGACATCGGAGCCGGAGGATTTCGCAACGACCAGACCGATCAGATCGCCGTACTGGTCAAAGAGACCGCCGCCGGAGTTGCCCGGGTTGATGGAGGCACTGGTTTGAATCAGCGTCATGGATTTGCCGTCAATCGTGATTTCGCGTTCCAGCGCGCTGATGATGCCATCCGTTGCAGTGCCGGAGAGTGTACCAAGCGGGTTACCGATGGCGACCGCCAGACTGCCGACGGATACCTGATCCATGCTGCCCATGCTGACCGGAGTTAACCCGGTTTCGTTGATCTTGATGACCGCGACATCCGTCTGCTCGTCAGCCGCTACCAGGGTCGCGTCATAGCTCTTACCGTTGTATAAGGTGACCTTGATGCTGTTCGCACCGTCGATCACGTGGTTGTTGGTGATGATATAGCCGTCCTCGCTGTAGATGACGCCGCTGCCTGCACCCTGCGTCACATACTGGCGCAGCCAGCTGTCTGTGGCAACGGATTCCGTTTCGATTGCGACGACGGAGTTCTCATTTTTGGCGACGATCTCTTCGATCGAGAGCTCGCTGCCTGCGGCTTTCGCCAGATTGTAGTGCGTGGTGTGCACAGATTTATCTACCGAGGTGCCGCCAAAATTGCTGATCGCCAGCGCGTAAGCCCCGGCACCGACTGCGGCGGATAATACCATACAGACGACCAGCATCAGGGCAAAGAATTTTTTGGTGACATAAGGAGAAGTGTTCTTTTCCTTTTTTACTCTCTGCGGTGCCGCTGCGGTATCTGTATAGAAGGTCTGCTGCGGTGCAGACTGCTGATTGCCGAATGGCTCTGTCTGCGGTTTTTCTGTTTCGAATTTATCCCAATCGTCCATAACGGATCCCTCGCTTTCTGTTTTTCTTTTGATACCCAAATTATAATGCGCTTTTGTGTTTTTTCTGTGTAAAAAACATGTGAAATATGATAGAATAACTGTGAAAGATTTCTTCGTATTTTTGCATGCGGTTTGCGGCAAAATAAGCGGGAAAATCAGAGACAGATAGAGACATCAGAGACATATAACAGAGACGTATCACATAGAGCGTATCTTAAACGGATTACAGAAGATAAAAATAGAAGATAAAAATAGTATGGAAAAACATTTACAGGAATATGCACGCTGGCAGGCGCAGCATCTGCCGGAGGAGTTGGCAGCAGAGCTCGCGGCAATCCGCGGCGACGAAAGCGAAATTTATGATCGCTTTTGCCGCACGATGCACTTTGGTACTTCCGGACTGCGCGGCAGGATGGGGGTCGGTACGAACCGCATCAACGCGATCCTGTTAGGCAAGGCGACGCGAGCGATCAGCCGCTACCTCACAGCACGTTATGAAGCGCCCGCGATGGTGATCGGCTATGATACGCGGCACAACTCGCGCGAATACGCGGTTGGCATTGCCAAGGTGTTCGCGCAGTGCGGCGTCAGCAGCTGCCTCTTTGCAGAACCGACCCCGGTGCCGGTCGTTTCGTTTGCAGTGCGGCATCTGCGGCTGAACGGCGGCATTATGATCACCGCCAGCCATAATACAAAGGAATATAACGGATACAAGGTCTATGACCATTACGGCAACCAGATCGACGACCGCAAGGCAGCGCTGATCGAGCAATACATGGAGGCAGAACCTACCTTTCCAAAAGGTGCGGAGAAGGACTTGACAGCAGGCGCGAAAACAGGTACGATATCTTTTTTGGGAGAGGATATCAAGGAGGCTTATCTTGCCGCGCTGCAGAGAGAAACGCTGTGGTGGACGGACGATCCGGCGCACTGCAGGGAAGCGCTCGGCGAACTGCGGGTTTGCTACACGCCGCTGAACGGCTGCGGGCGCGACTATGTGCTCACAGCCCTTGACAACATCGGCGTGCGGCAGATCCTGCGAGTAGAGCGTCAGGACGCGCCGAACGGTGATTTTCCGACCTGTCCGTCACCGAATCCGGAGTATCCGGAAACCTTTGCGGAGGCGCTGCGTACGGCAGGCGGCAGTATCGGCGGCGAGGGGCTTATGCAACTTGCGTCAGCCGGAGACGGCGGGCTGGGAGAGCAGCAGTGTGAAAACCATGTGCCGCATCAAACGCCCCAAACCGCGTCGGTGCAGGGCGGGCAGGCTGCGGGAGCCCTGCCGGATTTATTGCTGGCGACGGACCCGGACAGCGACCGGCTCGGCGTGATGGTGCTTCACGCAGGACGTTATCAGCATCTGAGCGGCAATGAGGTCGGAGAGCTCCTCTTCGATTACGTCTGCCGGGTGCACGCGGCAGGCATCCGCGGCAGGCAGCTCGGCGACGGACAGGTCATGATGAAAAGCATCGTCAGTTCTCCGCTGACCGAAGACATCGCAAAGCACTACGGCGTGCGCATCAAAAACGTTTTTACGGGTTTCAAAAATATCGCTGCAGCGATCGAGCAGCTTGGGCAGAGCGGGGAGCGTGAACGTTTCCTGTTCGGCTTCGAGGAGAGTCTGGGCTATCTGTACGGTGATTATACGAGGGATAAGGACGGCATCATGGCAGCGCAGCTGATCTGTCTGGCGGCGGCAGAGGCGCGTGCGCAGGGGTTGACACTGGTCGACCGTTTGCAGAGCATCTATGAAACCTACGGCTATCTGGCAGGCAAGAGCTTTTCTGTCTATTATCAGGACGAGAAGGGGCGCGGTAAGATGCAGCGCATCATGGAGCGCTTGTTTGCGGACGGATTGAAGCCGGACGGATTTCGCGTCAAAAAGGAACTGTGCTACCGCAAGCCGCCGCTGTATTGTGCGGATCTGGCAGATCAGGCGCGCATCATCGTCCGACCCTCCGGCACCGAACCAAAGCTCAAGACATATATTTTCTGCAGAGGAGAAGCAGCGCAGGAGGCACAGGATGCCGCAGCGGAAATCGCACAGCGCATGCAGAACAAATGGAAAGACGAGGGACTTTATGAGTAAAGTATTGACAGGTATGGATCACAGCGGATCTTTCCGCGTATATTTGGCAGTGACGACCGATCTGGTGGAAGAGGCCAGAACGATCCACAATACCACGCCGCTGGCGACAGCCGGGCTGGGCAGGGTGCTGACCGGCGCAGGGATCATGGGGCTACTTTTAAAGAACACAGGCGATAAGCTGACGCTGCTGTTCAAGGGCGACGGACCGGCGAAACAGATTTTGGCTACCGCAACGCAGGCAGGAGAGGTCAAGGGTTATATCGCAAACCCAGATGTAGAGCTGCCGCTGACCGAGGCAGGCAAGCTCGATGTCGGCGGTTCGCTGGGCATCGGCGAGCTGACTGTGATTAAGGATCTGGGGCTCAAGGAGCCTTATGTCGGTACGATCGCACTGGTTTCCGGTGAGATCGCCGAGGATCTGACAGCCTACTATTTCATCTCGGAGCAGCAGAACACAGCGATCTCGCTGGGTGTCAAGATCGATACGGACTACAGCGTACTGGCAGCGGGCGGCATGATAATCCAGATGCTGCCGAATGCAGAGGAGGAAGCCATCACCGCATTGGAAACGATGCTTGCAGGGCTGCCGCCGATCACAACGCTGGTCGAGGAAGCAATGGAAGCCTGCGGCGGCAAGGACGCATCGCAAGAGAAGATGCTTGCGCATATGCTGCAGGCGATCTTTACGGGCATGCCGGAGGACTATCAGGTACGGCCGCTGGAGCTGCGCGATCTGCGCTGGCATTGCGACTGCTCGGAGGAACGTCTGGAAAAAATCCTCATGACCATCGGCGAAAAGGATCTGACTGAGATCATCGAGGAGGACGAGGGTGCGGAGTTGGTCTGCCAGTTCTGCTGCAAGAAGTACTATTTCGACAAGGCGCATCTGCTGCGAATTCTGGCAGAGATGAAAAAATGATCGGCAAAGGCGATCAGACAGCAGAGACAGAAAACCATAGACAAAAAAGAAGTAAAGACAGTGAAGACATGGAGACAGCTATCAAAGCGGGGAGGCAGCGCATTGGAAGATAAAAAGAAACGAATCGGCGTTATTTTTGGCGGCAAGTCGGGGGAGTATGAGGTTTCTCTGCTCTCGGCGGCATCGGTGATCCGAGTCCTGAATACTCAAAAATATGAGCCGGTCTATATCGGCATCACCAAAGAAGGCAAATGGAAGCGATATGACGGCGATGCCGACAGCATCGAAAACGGCAGTTGGCTCGCGGAGGCGGAGGACCTCAATCCGGGAGACCTGAAGCAATATATAGATTTCGCGCTGCCGATCGTACATGGACCATATTGCGAGGACGGCAAGCTGCAGGGATTTTTGGAAACGATGGATATTCCTTACGGCGGCTGCGGCGTGCTGGCGTCGGCGGTCGCGATGGATAAGCAGGTTGCCAGACAGGTATTCCTGCGAGCAGGACTGCCGATGTGCAAGCATGTTTTCCTGACGAAGGCCGAGTGGCAGGACGAGCAGGAAACGGTACTCGCGCGCATCGAGCAGCAGATCGGTTATCCGAATTTCGTCAAGCCGGCGAATCTGG